>Ga0256838_1000015_pt1 | contig 146525 bp, 238 predicted proteins | sample 4571419metaG_FD_185978 | JGI IMG/M metagenome (GOLD analysis project Ga0256838, IMG submission 185978) | Hydrothermal vent microbial communities from Guaymas Basin, Mexico - 4571-419 | ecosystem: Environmental > Aquatic > Marine > Hydrothermal vents | place: Mexico: Guaymas Basin | collected... | reverse complement strand
AGTATCTTTGCACGGATGCGACATACAAATTCTTTCAAGCATCCGTGCAAGAGTTGAAAGAATTTGTATGTCCTCTTTATTACAGTTATTTATATTGCTTGTTCTGCTTACCTTGCAACTTACTGAGCTTCTTTTGTAGTTTTTCAGTTTCTTCAGGTGTTTCTGCTAGTTTTAACAGTTCTTCAATCTTCTGTATTGTATCTTCATTTACGAATTCGCTAAACTTTTTCATATTAAGTTCCTTTTAAGTATATTTATGTTATAATATTACATATAAAGAAACAAAGGATTATTATGAGTTATGATATTAACAAGAATATAGTATATACGGTTTGGGATATGATTCCAGTACAAGAATATGCTATGGATAAAGACCAAATCAAAGCGGCAACAAAAGCAGGAACAATGTCTGTGTATGAAGACCGTTTTTCTATGTTAATTGATGTTTTAGAGAAACATAAACCAGCAAATGTTGAGTTAATCGAGTTCAAAATCGTTATATCTATGAAAGAAGCTTATGAGCACTTTCAAGAAATCACAGAAAGAGGTGATGAAGGAACTGTTATCAAGGCTCACGATATGGTTTGGAAAGATGGTACAAGCAAACAACAACTTAAAGTAAAATTAGTTATTGATGCTGAAGTTCGTTTAGTAGGATTCTTAGAGGGTACGAAAGGCACAAAAAGAGAAGCAACTTTCGGTAGTATGATTTTTGAAACTGATGATGGTATGATTAAAGGTCGTACATCTGGATTTAATGATGAACAACTAGTAGATTATAACTCTCGTAGAGAAGAACTAATTGGTAAAGTTTTCACAGTAGAATTCAATGATATTACGAAAGGTCGTAGTAATGACCATTATGCTTTTTCTCATCCTAGATTCATAGAATTTCGTGATGATAAAGATACGACAGATTCAATAGAGCGAGTCCTCGAATCTAAAGAAATGGCAATGGATATGAAGGCTTAATATGAGTGATATTAAACCATTACTTGATTTGAGTGTAGGTGAGTGGATAACAGACGGCCATTCTAAATGGCAATGGAGAGGTCCACAATTTGGTACAAAAGGTTGTTGGAGATGTAATGAAAAAACATAGACCACGAAGGATAGTAATGAGCAATCTATGCCAAGAAATTATACTACCTGGTTCAAGTGCTACAAACTTTTTGACAAAGAAATATGTCCCAGGTTTTATGATAGATTCTCATTACCCATTCACTATAAGAAATTTTAGTATAGAAGAAGGATGCGAATCAGAGAACATTAAACAAACTAATATTCTTGCTCAGTATATTCAATCAGAGAGATTTGTAAAATATGGTAAATCAGATAAGAGAGTACAAAAACATATCACAAAAATGAGATACATTATAGACAATTTCCCGGATGAGCTTCTATGAGATTAAAAAGTCTTGCTTCATACCACAATAAGAGCGATTTTGGTGGTATCACCGTTTGGGTAGCAAAACCAGATACGATTCTCGAAGGAGAGATTATCAAGGTAATGCCGAAGACTTGCAGGATTGCTATAAATAAAAAAGAATACTTATTTAAACACAAAGACATTTATTTGTCATTAGATGATGCAGAGGTCCGTTTCACAAGGGATGCCATCAAAAAACTAAGCGACCAATATATAAACTGGTCGAAGTTGCTAGACAGATTAGCTAATATCAAGGAAAGAAAACCGCATTTATTCTTATAAGGGGAAAATATGTTTAAACAAATAAACACAAAAATTAGTATTATCGAAGCAGAAACGCTCCTTATATGGAAAAATTATGTATGGGGTACTGGTTGTAAATCTTGTGATACTAATGAATTATATATTCATTATAAAAATATCTCACCGACAACGGGTAAATGGCATTATTCGTTTAGTTGTTCTTGGTGTGGTAAAACTCTCTAATGAATAGCGAAATGACTAACGAAGAAATGATGGACGAAATGCATAGGCTACAGGCAGAGAATGAAAAGCTTAAGATTCAGATTAAAGAATACAAATATTGTTCAATGACTAACCTCAAAGGTCGTTTGGATTTTAATCGTAGATTGGATGAGCTGTGGCACGAGTATGTGTATTTTAGTCGTGATTTTATGTTAGGTATTGTTGATTTGAATGGTTTACACGCTATCAACAGAGAAAGAGGTTTTCTAGCGGGTGATGAGTTCATCAAGGATGTAGCCAGCGAACTACAATCGACCTTCCCTTGTTCTGAAATATATAGGACATCAGGTGATGAATTTTTCATCCTTAAACAAGGCGTAGAAACGCAAGATACTTCTGATAAGCTAGAAGCTATATCATCTTCTGAATACGGGTTGTCAAGCACTATTGTAGACAAGCTCACAAATATAGAAGATATGTTTAATCTAGCAGACGGTATATTAGTAAACAAGAAAAACAAGAGAGGAGAAATTGAAAGATGCTAGTATTTTTTATGGTTATATTATTTTTGGTTATGTTTATCGTTATCACAGCATTCGTGTCTGCTGCTGATGAAGTGAAGACAGAAATCAAAAACAACAAAAGTACGAACGGTGACACGACAATCGAGAAAGATTAGAAAATTAAGTCCTGGTATGTTATAATACTACTTCAACAAACAACAAATTAAAGGAAAGATATGAATACAATGACATTTTTACCATCGGTAATAGAGAATGATGGAAGAGCGAAAACACAGTTTGATTTACCAAGTAGATTAATTCAAGATAGAATAGTTTTTTTAAATGGAGGCGTTTCTTCTGAAATGGCTTACTTTGTAAATATGCAACTTATGTACTTAGATAGTGTAGACAATACAAAAGATATTAATTTATATGTAAACTCTCCAGGTGGGTCAGTTTATGATGGTCTTGCCATCTTTGATACTATTAACTCACTAAAATGTAAAGTAAACATTATCGTTTCAGGTATGGCGGCATCAATGGGTGCTTTCTTATTATCGAGTGGTACTGGTATTAGAGCAGTTACACCAGAAGCAAGAGTAATGATTCATTCAGTTTCAAGTGGTACGGGTGGTACAGTACACGACCAAAGAATCGATATGAAAGAAACAGAATTTCTTCAAGAAAGATTACATAGTATTATGTTTGATAATTCAAAAGACAAAATCACAGAAAATGGTAAAGCAATCATCTTAGAGAAAACAAGAATGACTGAATTTAATTTAGAATCATTTACAGAATTTACTTCAAGAGATAGATGGTTATCTGCTGAAGAAGCAATTGAAATGGGTCTCGCAGATAAAGTCGTAGGAAAGTAAAATGTTATATGTGAATAAAAAAACTAAAGAAGTCGTAGAGCTTCTTTATAGTGATAGCAAAATGTGTGTATATGTATCATCAAAAGAAAATCTTGATAATACTGGTGAAGGTGAGATTGGAGAGGGTATAGTATTTAAAGGTACGAAAAAGACTTTTAAACGATATTTTAAGAAAGCTAACTCAACAATTACTAGTGAGTATCAAGAATTAGATGAAGCAGCAAAAGATGAAGTTTATGCTATTTGTCTAGGCGATTCTTATGGTATCCTGAATCATACAAACGAGTATATTCAAGGAAACATTGGGTTGCAAGAGAAAGAGATAGCAGATTTTCATAAAAATCAAACACCAGAAGAACGAGAGCAAATGTTAGAAGACCTCAAGGACTGATAAATAAAGTTACTACAAAAAGGAAAATAAATGGGCAGTTCTTGCAAAACAATTTTATGTACTACAAACCTAGTACCTGAAAAACAGAAAGAAAAAATATTCTTCGGTGAATATTCAGGTTTTCAACGATACGACAATCCAACTTATAAATTTGCTGTTACAATGGAAGAAAAACAAAGAAATGCGTTTTGGAATCCCAAAGAAATTTCGATGACTAGTGATGCCATCAAATTCTTTGAGCTACCTGAATTTATTCAAGAAGTGATGATTAGGATATGGTTGTTTCAGACATTAATGGACTCAGCACAAAACAGTGGTTTAGAGGAAGTACTTGCTTCTCTATGTACGAACCCAGAATTTGAAGCTATGTTCAAGACTCAAGGTTATTTCGAGTTAATACACTCACTTAGCTATTCTCATATTCTTAGAGGGATATTTGCTGATTCAAGCGTAATCTTTGATAAGATTGGTGACTATCCTGAGATTCAAAAGCGTGTAGATAAAGAAATCAAACTTTATGCTCGTGTAAAGAATATTGATAGCATCACAGATGAAACAGAGAAGAAAAAATTAATCTTAGAGCTATTAGTTAGTATTCTTGCTTTAGAGGGAATTAAGTTTCAAGTATCATTTTTGGTTACTTATATTATTAACAACTCTTATAACAACAAAATTCAAGGCGCTGCTAGAATCATTAAACTTATCAACTTTGATGAAGATTTACATACCTCGATGATTTCGGGTACTATTCAGATTCTTAGAAGAAGTACAGATGAAGGGTTCTCGGACCTTATTAAATCTGATTGGTTTACTGAAATGGCTACAAAAGTATTCACAGATGTGCTTAAAGATGAAATGGAATTTACTAGATACTTATTAAGTTTTGGAGATATTCCTACTCTTACTGAGCCGGTTGTTGAGCAGTTTATGAAATACTATGTTGATGATAGATTAGCATCAATCGGTGTCGAGAAGGCATTCGGGCAAGAAAAAACAGATGTTGTACAATGGTTTGAGTCTTACAAAGATATTAACAAAGACAACACAGCACAACAAGAAGCTGAAGGAACTGCATATTCAATCGGTATTATGCAAGATGATATGTCAGATGATTTCTCGTTTATTCCAGAAGATAGAAAAGAAATTTTCAAGAAATTCTATCGAGAAAGTATCAATGATATTAATATCGAAGTTAAGCAATTAATCGATGAAGATGTAAGGAGCTCAAATGAGTAAAAACAAACAAAAAAGATACAATAAGGTCTCACTAGCAGGCCTTAACAATGCTGTCCAAAATAAAGAGAGCATTGAAATTAGTAATCAAGATGCAATGAAAGCTAATAAGATTATCATTATTAAAAGAAAAGGTCACGAAGAACCATTTAAGCCTAAGAAGCTTGATAAAGTTTTAGAGTGGGCTTGTCCTAATGAATTTATGAAAGAAGAACTTCTTAGAGATACTGAAATTAAACTTCATAAAAAGATTAAGATTCAAGATATGTACCAACAGTTAATCGTTACTGCTGTTAATAAGATTAGTATGTTAAACCCAGCTTGGGAAATGGTTGCAGCAAAACTACAATTATTGTCTTACTATAAAGAAACTTATAACATTAGTAATCATAAAGAATATCCTTCTCTTTTAGATATTATGGATAAAGGTGTTGAAAACAAGATTTATGATAAAGTTTCTGTAATGAAATACACAGTAGATGAAATCATAGCACTTAATGATGCTCTTAAACCTGAGAGAGATTTAATTTTTAACTATAAAGGTCTAGTAACATTTTTCGACAAATATTGTTTAAATTACACAAAGACTAAGAAACTTGAACTTCCTCAAATATCTTATATGAGAGTTGCAATGGCTCTTATGATTAATGAAGAAGACAGAGTAGCAAAAGTTATCGAAGAGTACGATGCTATATCGAAGCACGAATACACAGTAGCTACACCTATTATCCTTAACGCTTTAACACCGGGACAACAGTTATCTAGTTGTGTATTAAATACACTAAGCGATGACTCACACAACATCCTAGACACTGGTAAAAACTTAGGTATTTACTCAAAGTACAAGGGTGGAACAGCACTAGATGCTTCTTCAATGAGAGCTAAAGGTTCATATATTGAGGGTACACAAGGATATTCATCAGGACCAGTTCCATTTATGAAATTCTATGAATCGATTATGAAAGCTTGGAATCAAGGTGGTAAACGACCAGGTGCATTAGCTGTATATTTCTCTTGGTGGCATTTAGATGTCGATGATATGCTATCACTTAAATCTAATGGTGGTACAGATGAGAATCGTGCTAGAGGTTTACAATATGCTATTAAGCTTAATAGACTTTTCATTAACAAGATTATTGAAGATGGTGAGATATTCTTATTCGACCCGAAAGATACACCTAAATTAATTGGTGTGTATGGAGATGAATTTGATGCTATTTATGAAGAGTACTCACAAAAATCTAGTATCAGAAAGAAGAAAGTGAAAGCTCGGACTTTATGGGCTAAGGTTATGAAAGAGCGTTCTGAAACGGGAAATATTTACTTATTTCACGAAGAAAATGTTAATGAAAACACACAGCTAAACCGTTATATAGGTTCAAGTAATCTATGTACTGAAATCTTGTTACCAAGTCGTCCTAGTGAGCTTATCAACGAGGAACTAGTAACAATGGAAGATGGCGAGAAGAGAATCGTTAAGAGATATACAGCAGGAGAAATTGCTTTATGTAACCTTTCTTCAGTAAATCTTGAAAAATGGTTTTATATGGATGAAGAGGAAAAATGGCAGTTAATTAGAACGCTTGTAAGAGCTCTTGATAATACGGTCGATGAAGCTAACTATCCAGTTAAAGAGGGTAAAAACTCTAATATGATGTACAGATATTTAGGTATTGGAGTACTTAACTTTGCTAACTATTTGGCTCTTAACAAAATCGTTATTGATACGCAAGAAGCGTTAGAGAAAACAGATGAATTATTTGATGATTTAGCCTTTATGATTACAACAGTATCAATGGAACTAGCTAAAGAGAAAGGTCGTTTCGAGAAATTCTATGAGACTGATTGGTCAAAAGGTATCTTACCTATTCATAAAGCTAACAAAGAAGCTACTAAGCTTACGAAGTACGAAGTAAATATGGACAGATGGGATAAACTAGGTCAAGAAATATCTATCAATGGTATTAGAAATGCACAGTTAATGGCAATTGCGCCTACAGCAACTTCAGGTAAAGCTATCAATGCAACTGAATCAACTGAACCTATAAATGAGTTCTTCTACAAGGAAGAGGGCACAATGACTATTCCTACTTTAGTTAGCAACTTTAGATTGAACAATCAGTGGTATAAGCCAGCCTTCGAATGTAATATGTACAAGTTAATCGAAAATGCGGCAGTAAGACAAAAGTGGTTAGACCAATCGCAGTCAGTTAATGTTTATATTAAACGACCTGATTCACTTAATGAAATGTCGAGAATTCACTTATATGGGTTCTTCTTAGGCTTACGAACTTACTATTATTTGAAGCAACAAAAAGATGGAGCCGAAGAATACGCGTGTGAAAGCTGTTCTTAGGCTTCACAGTATTAAGTACTAATGTGTTATAATACTAATCAACAAACAAAGGACTCAAATGGCAATCGAAATCTGTAAAAAATGTAAGACTGAAAAAGAACAAAAGACAATCTGCCCTAAATGCGGCTCACTAAACTAAAGATGTTATTATGACATATAGAGAAGAAGTCGATTATCTTATTGAATCTGAGAAATCTGAAGAACTGAATCAATTATTTATAGAGCATCTTGAAAGAAGTATGTCCCTTGAAGATTTATGTACAACAGAAGAAGTAGATTATTATATGGCTAATCTAAACGAAATATTTAGTATAGGTGATTCAAAGAAGAGGAAAAGTGTACTCCGAGCAAAGAAATACAAAGAGCTAGTGAGTAAACTATCAAAAACTATCAAGGGCATCTATGAAGTTTAGTGAATTCATAGATGAGAGCTTCAAGTGTATTGAATTTAAAGATGCCTTTAGGCTTAAGATGTCTTCTAAAACAATAAATAATATAGATGCTCTTACTACCTACGATTTAAGTGTGATGAACTGCGATGAGTTAAATGCTTTGTTAGATTGCTATGATATGCTACTACAAGGTTTTACTAATCGTAACACAAAACTAAACAAACCACAAAAAGAAAAGATAGCTTTAGACCTAATTCATTCAATTATGAAACTTATTAGGTTGGAGCTGTTAGAAAACTGTTAAACAAACTAAAAGGAAACAAATGGATTTAAAAGAATATATAGACGGATGTAAAAGAACTGAATCGAGTAAAGCACCATTATCAGAGAGTACGGTAGCTCTTGGTTTAACCAATAGAATGTTACACGGTATTGTAGGTATCTCAACAGAAATGGGTGAGATTTCAGAGGCATACGAAAGAAGTCATATTGATTTTGTAAATGTTGCTGAAGAAATCGGTGATGCTTTTTGGTACACCGGTGTATTATTAGATGAATTAGGTATCGATAGAATCGACCTTCAGTCTGATTTAGAGATTGGTTGTTCTAGTATACCAAAAACGCTAATCTCACAATCTGCTGATATGCTAGATAAGTGCAAGAAAACAATGTTTTATGGTAAAGAATACGATAAAGATGTTCTTGCTGACCAAGTTACAAGATTTTATGCTTCATTATGTTATTTCGTTCGTAGTCTTGAAGAAGAACTCGACATTACAAAAGAAAAAGTTTGGACTATTAATTTGAACAAACTAAAGATTCGTTATCCTGAGAAATTCTCATTATCTGATGCAGAGGTAAGAGATTTATCTGCTGAGAGAGTGATTTTAGAAAGAATTTAAGTTCTTTCTAGTATTTAAGTGTCCTTTAAGGTCTTGTATGTTATAATATTACATATAAACAAACAAAGGACTCACAATGAGTAATCAACTAAAAAACGCAGTAAACACAGAGAACGAAGAAAACTTTCAAGTACTTATCGAAGATGGTGCAGATTTATTTTCATTATATCATAAAGAGTTTGAACACCCGTTATGGGTATCAGGTGAGAATCCAGTATCTATTTTCGATTATCCGTTTGTAATCGGTGAAGACCACGATGTAAGAGTCGAGTTACTTTACAATGATGATGGTACAGTTGGATTAAAACACCAATTTAGAACTGATGAGAACACAGAACTTTCTGAATACTTATTAAATTATTTTATCGATATGTTATATGATTGTAACGAACTTGATGATGATGGTAAATATGTTGGTGGTTTTTTAACTACTTTTTTTGAACAAAATCAGCTACAATCAGCATAAAGGAGAAACATTGTTTCACAATATAAAACTTATAGAAGGCGAGATTACTACTCGCGAGAAAGTAATCATCGACTCTTGGCTCTCAGCACCCTTAGTCCAAGAAGTATTTTATAAAACACAACTTTCTGAAGAAAGCTTCAGAAAGTCTTTTGCGCCTAACATCATCAAGTATTTTCTAGGTGTAGCAAATAAAGAATCACCGATAGGTGAATGCCCGGTTATGCTTCATATGCTAGAAGTGTTTGAGGCTCTCGAAATTACACCGCCCGATGTTTTTATGATTTGTACTCACTTAAAGATTGCTATGATTAAAGAATTATGTCCAGATAAAATGAACCACGAGACCATAGATGAAATTTCATTCATTTTAGATAGTAATCTTTATGGTATTTTACAATATTTTTGCCAAAAAGAAAAAATATGCAGTATTTAGTATCGATGTAACTTGCTATTAAAAAGGATAACAAATGAAGATTAAATTTTTAGGAAGTGGTAGTGCTTTCGTATTAGGGAAAGAAAACTATCAGAGTAATATTTTACTTAGTAAAGATACTGAAGTAAGAAAAAAGATTGACACTCCAGCAGGTATGCCTGGAATGATTCAAAGAAATATAGAAACAAAACATCTTCTTTATGATGTAGGTACAACGATTCCTGATGCTCTTGATGAAGCAGGTTTAAAACCTCAAGATTTAGATAGTATTTACATTTCACATCTGCACGGAGACCACGCTGGTGGTATCGAGTATATTGCTTTCAAGACATATTTTGAAGTATTTAATTTCGGTAAGACTGAATTCGGTTCAATGAGACCTAATCTATATGCTCATAAATCTATCTTATTTAATGGTTGGGACAAAACTTGGAGAGGTGGTTTAGAATCTATTCAAGGTCAAACAAATACATTAGAGACATATTTTGATACAGAGTATATGAGTAATAATGATACTTTTGAGTTCTACGGTACAGAAATCAGACCCATTCAAACAGTTCATATTGTAGATAATCGTTCTATTGTACCTAGCTATGGTTTAATGTTTGAAGATGATGATAAGACTGTTTTTATTAGTGGAGACTCACAGTTCGCGCCTAATCAGATGCTTACATATTTTCAACAAAGTGATATTATATTTCACGATTGCGAGTTCGCTGAGTATCCAAATAGTGTTCACGCTCAGTATAGACAACTATTAGAACTTGATAGCCATACAAGAGCAAAAATGTATCTGTATCATTATATGTTAGGAAGTAAAACATACAATGAAGTAAATCAAATGGTTCAAGAAGATGGTTTCGCTGGACTGGTCAAAAAAGGTCAAGAATTTGACACCTCAGAAATTTAAGTAAAAATTTGATATAATACGACAACAAAAGGATAATATATGACACAAAAAACTTATGACTACAACGGAATCGACTACATCTACCCAACAGCACACTTAATTGCTGATAATGGAATCGGTCAATCCGAATATGCTGCAAGACAATGCTACAATAGCTTTGATAAATCAGAGAATATCTGTATCAAGGCATTAAATGATAGCGTTAAAAGAAATGATGAAATTCTTATAGGCACTCTATCTAAAGGTCTTCAGACAGTGGAAGAATCGGAATTGCTTCAATCATTATCATTTGTACATTTTCACGAATCAACATTAGAACATTCAGTACTTACATTTTTACTTACAGATTTTTCAAGAGGCGTTCTACAAGAACTAGCTAGGCATAGAATTGCTAGTTATTCGGTTCAATCGACACGATATACTATGAGTTCTCTTATTAATGCTTTTACTGCTTGTGCTCTATTACAAGCACCTAGTAAAACATTCGTAGATGAGGTTCTTAGATACGATATGTTTGTGGTTGCAGATGAAAAAATGAATAGAATTGAACTACACGGTATCTTTGACAAAATGAAATATCACTATGACAAAATTGGTCAAACAAAATGGTTAGAACTTTCTGTAGCGAAATCAGTAAGAGAAAGAATTCCAGCTGAATCAGAGTATCATACATTTGTGAAACTCCTTAATTCAAAAGACAAAAGAAATGTTGGTGATAGCTTCAAATATATCATTTCAGATAATTTTAAGGTTTCTGCTGTTATGACAATAAATCTTAGAAGCTTCAAAAACTTTTTAGGTCTTAGAGATTCTGGTGCAGCTTGGTTTCAAATCGAGAAATTAGCACAAGAAATGAAAGCAAAAACGCCAGACAAATACCTTAAGCTTATCTTGAAAAACTTCGAGAGATAATATATGGCAAGTATATTATCTCAATCAGAGATAGATGCCCTGCTTGATGCAGTTGATGAACCAGAGATACTTATTACTACGCATTCTATCCCATTAACACTAGAAGAAATAAAACAGCATCTTAGTGTATTTGAAGTTGTTCCTGATGATGAATTTTATGTAGTGCACTTGTATAGTGATAATGCCTATAATGCATCTGTAATAAAACATAGAGTAAAAAATATAGTTTGGGGTAGACCTTATATTCATATTGAGATAGAAGAGTACAATATTAGCGAAAAACAATGGAATTCAGCATATACTTTTTCCGCTAAGAAAGAAGAATATGCTGAATATTCTATTAAGCTATTATATGATAACTCTTTTGTGTTAGAAGAAGAGGCTTTCGTATTTGCTTTCTCTAATTCAGAGACTTTTAGAGAGAGAACAAAAGAACATTATGATACAATGGTTATAGACACAGAACGATATACAAAACTCATTACAGAAAAACCACACCTAGGATTATAAGATGAACGAATTAGATACAGAGATTTTACCTGAACCATTATATGACTATCTTGGTCAAGAGCTAAAGGTCGGTCAAAGGTGTTTCTATATGAATTCTGCTAAAGGAAATGTCGGTAGAAAGTGTACAATTTTAGGGTTCAATAAGAATGGTATTGAGATACAAGCTTCAAAATTTGATGGTTACGATGCAACTACGACAGTAAAAATTCCCGAAAGATTTATAGTCCTCGAAGAAATCTATGAAAATAGACCTGATTTACTGCTTTAATAAAGCTTTAAGGTCTTTTATGTTATAATATTACATATAACAAATAAAAGGACTTAAAATGGCTAAGATATACACAATCGAGAATTACAATCACAACAAAGACCGTAGATATGAGCAAACTGGTACATTAGAAGAATTAGTTCAAGCTTACTCTTACACTTTAGAATGTGGTGCTAGTTACTCACACGAAGAAGGTAATTCAAAAATCAATCGTTATCCGAAATCAGTTAAAACATTAGTAAAGAATCTTAACAACGCTGTTAATAATTCTGCTGCTAACGGATATGCTGGTCAAACTTATTCATTGGTTTCGTAATGTTAGATAGATTTAATCAGGAAATCAATGTAGGTGATGTTGTAATATTCAGTACATCAGGTGAAATGGATGAAGGTGTTGTGCATAAAGTTCCTGATAGAGGAAATATTATTACTGTAAAGAATTCTAGTGGTTATAATAAGAAGAAATCTTCAAATCATTGTATAAACAAAACTCGTCTGTTAGTAGATACTCCGCATTTATTTTTATAAAGGCTATATAATGGAAAGAAGAAAAACTTTAAGTCCTGAAGAATATAATATAAAAAAATTCAAAAAATGTAAATATATCGCATTCTTAGATGAAAACAATAAATCTATTATATGTTTAGTGAATAGCATAAGAGGTGGATATAATGATGTCGATTTAGATATATATTTCACTCCATTAAAGAAGCGCTCGTGGTTTATCTCAATGAGAGATTTTAATGTTGTAGGAAAAGAAGAACTACAAGAACTTGTAGACAAAAGCCCTCATTTATTTTTATAAAGGAAAGAGAAGATGGAATACAATAGAAACAGAAAAGCAACACACTCTTATCATTTAACAGACCACTACATTGCTGGGATGGTATTAGAAGGACCTGAGGTTAAAGCAATTCGTGATAGTAGAATATCATTGAAAGAAGCTTATGTAAAGATTTCGAACGGTGAAGCATTCTTAATGCAAGCACACATTTCTAAACCAGAGAATTTTGCTTATGGTCATTTCGATGAGGTAAGACCACGAAAATTATTACTCACAAAGAAAGAAATCAGAGAGCTCGATGTGGCTACACAAGAAAACGGTATCACTATCGTCCCTTTGAAGATTTTCCAACCTGATTCTTCAGATTCGATTAAGCTTGAGATAGCTGTTGGTCGTGGTAAAAGAGATTACGATAAACGAAATTCGCTTAAAGAGAAACAGCAAAATATCGACACAGCTAGAGCATTGAAGGATTACTAGATGAGAAGCACAAAAAAGACATATAAAACTTGCAGACCTATACGAAGAGTATATGACAACAAAAAACTTATAGATTTAGAAAGCCTAGTGATGCAACCCGAAACTAAAGAAGATAAACCTTGTACATTTATATCTGATAGATTACACGAAGTTAAAGGTAAATAAAATGAAAATTGAAGCAGACTGGACATACGAAACAAAAACTTTTAAGCTAAAAGCATCAGTTAATGACCTAGTGTCTTACAGTAACACGCTTAAGGGCTGTGTGATGGAATTACTCAAAGAGTACCCTTATCTTGAGCACTTAGATTGCTTCGAGCACACGATTGATGAGAACCAGAATGGTGAGACCTACGATTGCGAATTTTCATTCTATATAGATGAAATCGATGAAATTAGAGAAGAGTCGCCTCACTTATTCGTTTAAGTAAACTTTAAGTCTTTTTATGTTATAATATTACATATAAAGAAACAAAGGATATAAGATGGAAAACTTTTTTAAAGAAGAAACTATTCAGTTGAATTTGACTGATGAATGCTTAGAAAAACTTAGAATAGAACAAGAAAAGAAAGAACCAGAGAAAGTAGACCTTTCTGGTATTTTAGATGAAGGGGTACAAGATGAGCTATAAATTAGATAATATTCGATTCGATAATAAAGTATATACAGTTGAGACAGCTGTGCACTTATTTGAAAATAGAGAAATGGCTAAAGGCACATCGAAATACCACAGAGGTCAGCATATCGATGAATCGAGATACAAACAGATTTTAACGAAGGCTCTATATAACGGCCTTACATCTTTTAGAAATAAAGGTGCTACTGTAATCACATTTAAAAGCGATAAAGAAAGACCTTTTGGTGTGCTAGTGGATTTAGACGGCAATAACAGAATTTTTGTCATTACTGTATTCCGTGGGCCTAAGGTAATGGATTTAAGTAGATGTTTTATTAAAGTAGGCAATCGTATCAATATTGTTAATTCCTACACGATGAAGGCAATGAGCGATAGAGAACTAAATAAGAACAAAATGAAGAAAATTTCTCACGAATCAGAGAAGAATACAAAATCAGAAGATGCTCTATTTCTAAGAGCAATGAAACAATAAGGAAAATATATGGCAATAATGAAAGAACTACCAGAGTGGATGATATTTTTATTCACTGCAATACTATTTATTATAGGGTTTTTTGTACCAGGTGGACACGCTAATGTTTTAATTTATTCATTTACATTTCTTATTATTATGGAAGTAGTAAGAACAATTTATGAATATATTTTTAAACCTCACAGTAGAATGAAAATTCGTTACATCGTTGATGGTGCTATATTCTTTGGTTTCAGAGAATTATTTGTTGGTTGGTTAATGCTTAAAACAGATTTAGCAGTTGGTACAGCAATAATGGCGTTATCGCTTGTTGGATTATGTGTAGTGGTATTTCTAAGAACAAAAGTAATTAAAGATTCACCAGATAATTTAGATAAATATTACAAAGGAAACTAGATGACAGAATTAGGTAGATTAAAGATTGACACGAAATTTATTATCAGCTATGATGATACAGTTTATACAGTACGATGGAAAGATACCAGACAAGAATTAAATTGTTCAGAAAAAGAATTAGGTGTATTGCTTGAATTGTTTGTAGATATGTGCGAGTATGATTTTATCGATTTTTGTGGTGGGTATTCTTTTGGCGACTACGACCTCCAAAAGTAACGAGACATTTGATGTCTGGTTTGACCAGGATGGATTATATTGCGTCCATCAAATAGCAATAACACCTCATAGCCTTCACAGAGAACAAAAACCCGATAGATACACACATATTACAGATAAAACATTTAAAGAGTGTGTGCGGTCAGCTTGTAAGGCTCATCTACAAAAAGACTCAACAGATACATACGAAAATGTTCTCTTTATTTGGGAAGACGGAGAGCACGAGATAGATATTATCTCATTAGCTCTACATCATTGCCCGGATGTTTTCTTATGAGGATGATAGTATATGATATGAGCCCAAAAGAACTTAAAAAACTCGAAGAACAAAACAACTATGAACAAAACTGTATAGTCAGAATAAACATAAAGGAGTTCAAAAAACTCCAAGATTATGAATCAGATGGTAGAGAACACGCCATCTATGGGATTTACAGTAGCAGATTATTTCATACCGATGAATCAGGTAGAGAATATTGTATGATTGTGATTGCACCTTTGAACTTTATTTTAGACAAAGATATGATTCTTTCAGAGCATATGATAAGTTCTATAAAGAACAAAAAAGAACTTTTCTTCACGAGAATTTCTCTTACCACTAAGCACGAACTGCTTAGTGATAGAACACACTGGTTTCTATAAATAAAAATAAAGGAAAAATATGAAAAAATATATAATCGGCGACACTCACGGCTGTATTGCTACATTAAAAGCACTCATAGCTCAATTGCCTGATGATGCGAATTCCTCTAACATTATTCTGTTAGGAGATTTAATCGACAGAGGACCAGACAGCTCAGGACTGGTAGCTTTCGTTCGTGAACAAGGTTATGATGTAGTGAAAGGTAACCACGAAGAGCTAATGGTCGATGGTTCGTTAGAATACAAGAACGGGGATTATTATAATAATTATTCTTGCTGGGTTGGTAATGGTGGAGATACTACACTAGATTCATACAAAGGTAAAGAAGCACAATACGATGATGACATTAAATGGATGGATGATTTACCTTTGTATAAAACCTACGAGATTCCTGGTCATAAAGATTTATTGGTTTCACACGCACCTTCGGTTGATTGGTTCAGTAGATTTTTATTCTACAAGAAAGAACTAGCAAAAGAGTGGAGAGACCTTGACCAAAAGCAGAGAGATTCCTACAACCTTGAAATAGAGCAAATGTATGGCTATTTCACTTGGGGTAGAAACAAACAGAAAGAAGGTTCTATGCGTTTTTTCGGCGTTTCTGGTCATAATGTATGGAATAAACATCCTGAAGCTGACCCTTTCACTGGTTGCGTCATCGATGAGAATTATGCTAGTATTGATACTGGTTCTTGTTTCCCTGGTGAACCTTTTGGTAAGCTTACTTGCTTAGAATACCCTAGTATGAAAATATACCAAGAGGTCCTTATAGACAAAATAGAAACCAAAAAACAAGTCCGTAGAACTAATGCCTGGTAAACAGCCTCTACTAGAGGAAATAACCGTTGTTATCTCTTCAGATAAACGGAGTATGTGCTTACCCGAAAATCTTATCGAAGCACATCCCTGGTGTGAGCACATTAAATGTACGAATCGTGTATCTAATGGTAAAGAAGGTGGTATATGGGAAATCTCATATTCATTTCTCAAAGAAGATTACGAGAGAGTATTTAATGAAGAACCTCATCTATTTTTATAGCCAACCTTAAGGTAACATAAAAAAGACTATATAAACATAAAGGTGTTACTATTACCGCTTTTATGTTACCTTAAGGAAACTTATGTCAGAAATCACTACATTATCAGATTTAACAACTCATTACCAATGTTATAAGATAGAAGCTGGTTATTTCGGTGGTTCCTATGAAGAGGTCATCGAATACTGTAAATATGCCATCAAGAACGAGAATGAATACCTCCAATATTGCGACATCGAAGAAATCAGCATAGGCGAAGAATATTCATTAGTCTATGTGCTGAATGATTCTATATACAAAACACAAGAAAAACACCCTCATTTATTTCTTTAAGGTGGCTCTTAGGTCAAGTATGTTATAATATTACATATAAAGAAACAAAGGATAAGAAATGAATATAGAGAACATAGTAAACTCATTAGAAACTAGTACAAGTAATTGTGATGTAGATTTATCAGAGGCACTTAAAGGCGCAGATGATTTTACGGATGCATATAATACCGCCGCAGAAGCAATAGTAGAACCTAGAATGAGTGATACCGATACTGATGATTTTTGTGAGTGGATGGAAAACGACCCTGAAAATTGGGCTGGTATGGTAAAAAATGTTTGTGGTGATGAGTGGTATGAGATAGCTTTAAAAGTTAATGAAAACGGTTATTAAATTACATATAAAGAAACAAAGGATGTAAAAATGGAATCGTTTAATGAATATCATTCATTGGGAAAACACCAAAAAACAGATATTACTCTAGGTTTTTTGGTACCTATTAAAGAATCTAATAATATGAAATTATTATTAAAACAGTCAAATAAACAGATTATACATTACGATTGGTTTAAAGATGAAGTTAGTAAAATATCTGAGCAATTAGGTAATACAAAATTAGAACCAAAAGAATACCAGGTAATTCCTAGATTTAGATATTTAGGTAAAGAAAAAACATTATATGTACCTAGCAATTTTGATTTTAATAGTATGACAATAACTCATATCATTACAGAAATGGGTTTGATAGATATTTTTAATGAAATCGAAGTAGTAGAAACTAAGGCTGAAGACATCAACAATAAATTCAATCTTACAAAGATTATTATTAAGTAGTTAAGGTGGCTCTTAGGTTACTTATGTTATAATATTACATATAAAGAAACAAAGGATAAGAAATGAGTTTAATTACTTCAATCGAAAGACAAATACAAACAAAACAAGATGAGTTAAATACTCTAAGAGAATCACTAGCAGAAGAAAAAAGTATTCTTGCTCGTTCAGTTACAGTCACTAGAAGAAAAGCAAGTACTGTATTATCCCGTGAAGATGGTTTATCAATCGTTGTTTCTGCTCCAAATAATAGTCATCGTGAAAGAACAATTAACTGGTACGATGGTAAGAAAGGTCAAGAAATTGAAAATAATTCTCGTACTAATATTAGAGAATGGTCGATTTGGTTAGCTCAATACGATAATGTATCTGCCGCTTAATCAAGCTTTAAGGAAGAGTATGTTATAATACTCTCATATAACAAAACAAAGGAAAGAAAATGAATCACTTAGAAGAAGTATTTAATGTATGTCAAGCGTCAAACGATTGTGTTTATATAGAGGGAGTACACGGTATTGGTAAATCACAGAGAGCTGAAAGATGGGCTTTAGACGCAGGTGTTCATAATGAAACATTATTCCTTTCACAGATGGAAGTTGGAGACCTTATTGGTATCCCGTACAACACGAAAAATGAAGAAGTTTCTTTAGATAAGTACGAAACGAAATCAGAAGAAATTATGTACTGGTCAACGCCTTCTTGGTTGAAGAGAATGTATGATGCAAACAAAGCAGGTAAAGCTTGTTCTTTATTCTTAGATGAAATTAATCGTGCTCAATCAGATGTTTTACAAGCAGCATTGCAGTTAGTTCTCGATAAACAAATTCACGAGCATCAATTGCCTACATATAACGGTGTAGAAACGATGATTATCGCTGCAGGTAATCCAACTGGTGATTATCAAACGAATGAAATGGATGATGCACTTATTGACAGATTCGTTGGACCAATCGAGATTAAGCCTGATGCCGAAGAATGGCTAATTTGGGCCCGTAAATCAGGTGTAAATAATGTTATTTTAAAATACATTGCTAAGAACCCGAAGATGATTCACTTCTCACCTGAAGATAGTTCACACGGTACATCACCAAGAGCTTGGGCAAAAGTTTCAACATTGCTTGATAATTTAGGTAACTCAGGTAAAGATAATCCAGCACTCTACACTCTTTTAAGAGGTCGTTTAGGTCGTGCTGTAGGTACTGAATTCTTAAATTTTTATAAGAATCATTCTGATATGATTGGTGTTGATGATATTACTAGAGCAGTTAAGTCTGTGGTTAAGAAAACTAACACGAATGCACAAAACTTAGATGCATCTTACGGTTTGATTGCTAAACTATTAGACAACCAAGAACAGCCAGTAATTAACAACTTGGTTGAGGAAGTTTATGCATTGTCATTAGAGAAAGGTAAGTGGACTTTACTGAATCACTTATGTTATGGTTGTCCAATCGAAGTTGCTACAGCGTTCATCACGAACATCAAGAAAACTGATAGCAAGAACTTCAACACTTGGGTTAAAGAGCCTACATCAAAAGAAGTGTTCGCGAGAATAGTGAAAAAAATCAAACTAGTTTAATCTAGTTTGTAAAGGAAAGAAATGAATTACGAAATATTAATCGGTTTACCTGGTTCAGGAAAAACATACTGGTCTAAAGAACAAGCATTAAAAACAAATGTATTCAGATTTGATGCTGATGAATTTATGTTCAACCATAATGATTTAGAAGCATTAGCAGAAACTCTAAAATCTCTTCCTTATTCTGAAGATAGCACAGTTCTTATTGACGGATTATTTCCAGACAAAACTGGATTATTGCTAACTAATCTTCTTCCGCTTAACAGATGCAAATTCATAAAATTCGATACACCCTTAGAGACTTGTTTAGCAAATGATAGATATAGATTCAGTACGGGAGAACGCACAAAACTCTCTACGCATTCAATAAAAAATATAAGATTTGATTCTCATATAAGTGCAGAAAAGTGCATCACTGGAGGTTCTGGATTATTAGTTCCTAGTATATTAGTCCACCTAGATGAATCGGGTTCAGATATACTGAATTCAGAACATTGGGATGCTGGAGGAAGCACTTATGCTACTTGCTGGGATGATGAAAATACTACATATACTCCTACTGAACCTGATGAAGAACCTAAGATAGCAAGAGATAATTTCTATGAATTTTTCGATTTCGTATATAAACTCACGGGTCTCGATGACTCTGATATTTTTGATAGATATTCTCATCTTGTAGAGGTTGAAGATGATTCTGAAAGTGATTGGTATGGTGGTTGTGAATATTTCGAATTCCACACGGTCTCGAAAACAGCAATCGTTAATGAAATGCTTAGTATTACTGGTGATGTTCTTTTAGAAGATTTTAAAGAAAATAATCCAGGTGACTTTTTATGCTTGACGCTATAAACCCGTATGGTTTCATAGAAGAAAAACCTCAATCTCTAAGTGAATTTATTTATTTAGAAAAAAGATATTTCTCAAAAAACCGTAGTACTACAAATGTGATATTTAATGATAAAGCATATATAAGATTCTTAGCCTATAATGTCAGTATCGTTACGGATTGCTCAGTGGAACAGCGTGAAGAAGCCAGTCGCCGTGCATATCACCAATTGCACGAAGATTTCCCTCTAGCAAAACATTTAACATTATTAAACGAACAGGCTACTCCCTCTGCAGATGTTCTCGACCCGTACACAGAAACGATTATATTTCGTTACACTTTTAGTAATGTAGAAGTAGAGGCACTCAAAGAATCAGACCCACATTTATTCATATAAAGAAACAAGGAGAAACGATGCGATACAAATGGGAATGCACCAATGAACTGAATGTCTTTCTTCAAGAAGCAGAAATGACCAATCAGAACGCAGTAGATGAATTCAAAAAACCAGTAGCCGTTTCAACCTACAATGGCCTATACCAAGTGAAATTAATGACAAAACGAGATTATGGTTTATTCTATGAATCAAAAGATGATGCAACATTAGCTGTCTGGTCATACATCCAAGGATACAAGACAGCAGAAGAGGTCATAGGTATTAAATATAATATGATTCATAAATCAGCTGAATTCTTACAGTACATCGAAGACAATCCTCACTCTATTTTATAAAGCTTTAAGCTTATTTATGTTATAATACTGTATATAAAGAAAAGGATACAAATATGAACGAGACACCAAAAGAAGATGAAAAAGAAGAAAAAGAAGTAAAGGTATTTAATCGTGATGCATTCGAAAAAAGTATCGTTGCTATGTTTACTGATACTGTTTCAGGAAATAACTTTTATGCTCACTTGATTGCTAAATGTAAGGTACGAATGTCAAATGCTTTACCTACTGCAGGTGTATCGTTTAGTAACAGTGCATACAACCTAATGATTAACCCATTCTTCTTTGAAGATTTATCAGATAGAGAACGAATCGATGTTATCAAGCACGAAATGTTGCATATTATGTATCGACACTTGACTGTAAGAAAAGATTTTGAAGACCACGAACAAGCTAATATAGCTATGGATATGGCCATTAATCAGGTCTTGACTCATTTACCAAAAGGTTGTGTTGATTACCGAGATTACAATTTTCCTTCTAAGCTGAATACCGAACAGTATTACAGATTATTAGATGAAGACCAAGATTATCAAGACCAAAAAGAAGAGAAGAAAGAGAAACAGAAAGCACTCGCTCAAGCTATTAAAGATGCTATAGAGAGTGGTAATGTCGATGAGAACGGGCAACCTTTAGATGCTGATGGGAATCCTATTCTAGGTGATGGACCAGACGGTGTTCACCAATGGGGAGATATTTCAGAAGAAGCTCAAGAAATTATGGATAGTATCACGAGTGATATGCTTGAAAGTGCTATCAGTAAATCGAAAGGTAATCTACCTGGGGACATCGCTAGTATGTTGGATTTATTCAAACGAAAAGCTCAAGTGAACTGGAAAAAAGAGTTGAAAAAACTTGTAGGTAACAAGAAGGCAAATAAGAGATTGACTATCAAGCGTCGTGACCGTAGAATGCCTGGTCGTATGGATTTGAGAGGTAAAACAAAAGATACGACTTTCGAGTTAATCGTTTTAGTTGATACTTCAGGTTCAATGTCAAATGAGGAAATCTTAGTACCTCTCAATGAGATTAGACATATTTGCGAAATGACAAACACGACATTAAAAGTTGTTCAAGTTGATACGCAAGTTTCTGCTGTTACTGATTTTAGTGCTAAAGATTTTTCATTCGAGAGAAATGGTTGTGGTGGTACTTATATGGAAGCTGGTATTGATTATATTCACGAAAATAGAATGAAGTTTAATGCTATTATGTTTATTACAGATTTATATATAGAAGAACTATCTTCTTGGAAAGCATTACCAAAAGCACCTATCTTCTGGTTATCGGCGACAAAAATGAATGAAGGTTCTCAGGTACAATCATACCCAAGACAAAAAAGATACCTTATCGACCTGAAGGATTAGTATGCAGTTCACAATATATGTAAAAGATGGATACAGAGATAAACATAAGGTAGGTGAGATACTTATCTTCAATAACAATATGAATGAACAAGGAAAAATAAGCAACCTTGAGGGTGTTTGGTGTAAAGATAATGTTCTTTATGCCTTAATTCAAACCGTTAGAGATAATAATAGTCTTTCTGGTGTTTTGCTTAACGGCTCGATAGATTTCGGTCAACCGAAATTAACTAGTACACACTCATACACGAGTATAGAGAGAAACGAAAATTATACCCACTATATGTGGAATAACGAGTATTCTGTCCTAGGTCACGATAGCTCTAATGAAATGAAAGCTCGTTATCCACATTGGTTTCTGTAATGTTTGCCGTTAGAATGAATAAAGAGAAAAAAGTCCTCGAGCAATATTTCTCTGGTACCGAAGAATTCCTTAAGGAACGAATACAGAGAGATAGGTTGGGTTGGTCGTGGACAGATATTTACGGGACCTCATTAGAGGCTAAAATAGATTCTAGTATTCAGAGAGCCAAATATCTCCAAGAGCTGTTAGATACACCCTATTACCAGAATGTTTCTGAGCATTCAGAATTAGAATCAGGTAACAAAACAAAACAGACAATGCAAGGGGAATTAACGAAAACCTTAAGGTGGTTGAACCCCCACATCGATAACCACCCTCACATTTTTCTATAAAGGAACGATATGACTTTTCAGATTTTAATGAAGGCTAACGAATCTTGTATAGGTAGGGTAGTGATTCTGTACCCGTTATACGATAAGACTCTAGCCAACCTAGCTGACATTGGCGATGGACGGCTGTATGGTGTAATCGAATCATATACATCAAATAAAACGAAAGGGCAATCTGGTACCTTTCGTGGAGAAATACTGAATATTAATGATGAGGGCGAAAGTGATGCTTTAATATTCAGTACACCCACTTTGTTATCAGAAAAAGACACAGAAGATTTTAGGTCTACATTTCCAGGATGGTTTATATGAGATTCAAAAAGTATGAGTGCTGGGAAATGTCTCTACATAACGAAGGTGGATTATTGGAAAATACAGCTACGAGAGTGTACAAATTTTACAAATGGGAGCTAGATAGTGTAAAACATTTAGCATTCTTAGATGTACTATCTATACCAAAAGATATTTACGATGAAGCACAAGGTGGATTTGTTTCTTATAATGGTGTAGCATATAATATGGCTAATTTAGCTTCAAGATTCTCATCCGAAGAAGAAGCTTCAGATAGCATAATAAGCAATTATAGAAATAAGTACACTCACGACAACCCCAAAGAACGAATATACAAATCAATGGAGTTCCAAGATTACTTGGACGAAAAACCTCATTTATTGCTGTAATTTAAGAAGAGATTAAGTATAAGTGTGTTATAATAGTACACATTAAACAAAACAAAGGAATTAAAAGATGAAAATAGATAAAACAAAAGTAAAAGAGTTATTCGACAAAGGTATGGAGAACACTCCATTAAAAGTAGGTGTTGGCGTAGGTGTTACTGGTGTATTACTTGCAGGTGGATTACTATCTGGTGCTGTTCTCGGTCTTGCAGGTTTCTACTTAGCTTTACCTAAGAAAAAGTAAATGTTAAGCTCTAAGAGCGTAGTAGTATCGGGATTTCAAGGTATATATCTTGAAACTAGCAAGGTACTAAATTTTAGTGTATTTAAACAGATATGCTACAGAGCCACAGTACCCGTTTATTGTAATTTTAATATGTATCATTTAGTTTATGATAATACAACACCAGAAGGTTATGTATCATTCTCTAAAGAGGTGGTGGTAGCACAAACAGATACCATAGGTATGTGGGACATATATGTTGATGGTATAATGGAACTAACTAGCACGACATTACCTCAAGCTTTACTGAAAAAAATAGAAAAAATAGAACCTGAATTGCATCTTAACTGCAGTATAGCAGGATTAACAACGAATGTGCTCAATATAGTAAAAACAGTAAAAATCGATACAAATCTCAATGATTTTGCTGAGAAGATGCTGTTTGATATTATGACAGCTAAACCAGTAACAGAAATACCACAAGATATAACAAACTGCAGTATCGACAGCTAGAATAAAATTAAGTAAAAGAGTGTTATAATACAAGAAGGAGAAAAATATGAAAGAATTTTCTTATGGTATTTGTCCTTATCAGATTAGAGAGGACGGTGTTTATGTCCTATTAAATAAAACAGGAAGAATAGGTGACTACAATTTTTTCAAGGGAAAGATTGAAGAAGGAGAAAGCATTGAGGACTGTGCAGTTCGTGAATTCGAAGAAGAATCAGGAATTGTAGTAGCACAGTCATATCTTGGTGATTACTTTTTCCAAAAAGGTTCCCGTAAAGATGTAGGTATATTCCTTATAAGTTTTACTGATAAAGAAATTAGTATTAGTGCTGACCCGGAGGAGATTTTCTCTTACAGCTGGGTCAGAATCGATGACGGTGTAGTAACATCTAAGAATCAACAAAAAATAATGGACGATATTGTCTTTTATTTCAACGAACGAACAAAAATTTTAAGGATGTAAAGTAAATATGAAACCAACGCTTTATATGTTTATAAACGATTGCAATACAGATATTGATTTTTTTACGGACACACTTTCATTGCCTGCTGTCTGTACAAATAGGCGTAAGTTTGACAATAAAACCTATATCGGCAATCAGCTGAATATTAAACAAGACGCTTATATCAATATGTCTTACGACCAAGATAAGAATATGCTATTCTTAGAGTTGCTTTATGAATTGAATCTTGCTATTAATATCATTGTTATACACAACTTTGCTAATATTGCAGATGATTATGTTATTTGCGCTGAAGCGGGTGATATGAACGATTTTAATTCGTGCGTAGCACCAGTTAAGGAGTTCGACGCTGAGGAAATATTATTATATATGAGAAGAATAGCTCCTCTTGAAGTACTCCAAACTAAACAAGAAATATCTTGCTTAAATTATATGCTGGATAATTTTAGTGATGTTAAAGTGTATAGCAATGATTTAGTCACAAAAGATTATGCTTGGGTAGATGGAGAATATCAATTTTTAGATGAAGTAGAGAAAGCCACGCGAGATTATATGTTCCCTAAACCACAAGATAACGATTTTTGTGGTGTAAGAAAAATATTAACTACAATAGATATTAGTAGATTATCTATGTATAGAAGATTTAAAACAAAACAAAGGATGTAATGATGAAAGCCCCACAAACAGACTACCCGGAAATGGTAAAAGAAGTGATAGATGACCAAATGTTTATGCTAGTAGCAACTTATTTAGATGCTGGGATACCATTCAGATTAATTTTAACACCAGAAGACCGATGGGATAAACCACTACCAGAAGATGTTTTAGAGCAGTCTGAAGGAATGATGGTATTAGACATCGAAGGCCAGTCGCTAGATGACAGCTATTACAATGTAGATAACGACACGATTTATATCGTTACGGGTTTTGACGGTGAGGCTTATTACCGCTCATTAGATATTTTTGACATTATGGGTATCGTGGATTTAGCATCAGGTACGCCTGTTATGATTAAACCATATGATAACGATAGAACTGAAGAGTACGAGCTTGAAGAAGCTGTTGAGCTTACAGATGCTGCGAAACACTCGTGGGATTCAATGAAGAAAAATAACCCTCATTTATTCTCGAAGAGCTAAAAATGTATGGGATAGGTGCTATCGTTTATGTGGATTACAAAGAGGACGATAGAGCCGAATTCAGATTCTTTGCCGAAGTCCTCGGATACGATGAAGACACGGAACGATATACCTTAGATGATGTTTTAGTCATCCATAGTGCTTCAGGCGATTACGAGCTGATAGAAAACTACAAAATGGAATCCAACAACATTAAACACGATTTTAAATCTTTAGAAGAAGCTAAAGAACTGGCACCTCACTTATTCTTATAAATATTATTAAACGAGGTGTTGGATATGAACGAAAAAGTAACAGATTGGTGGGATTTAGATACAATGGGACCAGGTGGAAGGAATCTTGATAAAGAAATCAAGGGACTTTTAAAAAACAAAATACCTTATGAAGATGAGGTTATACGCAGAATAATCCAAACGAATAATGTAAAGGCAGTTAAACTGGTCAGTAATCTTAAAGGTTATGAGTACTCACAAAATTTCAATCAGATTATAAAAACAGCAATTGAACTAGGTAATTATGAGGCATTAGAGATTATTTTACCAAGAATAAAAGAATTCACTGGTAAATATGATTTGATGTACGAATTGAATAGACACGCTATTGCTAACCTTCACCACGACAAATTCCGTAAGACAGCTGAAATAGCTCTAAGCAACCCAAAAATATTAGAACAAGCTATGCAATACAGTGGATGGGATTCCAATAACTTCAAGCTATTCATCAAAGAGTTTTTAGAAGGCGTGAAATTAAAGAAACTAGGTAAATATGCTGATTTACTAGATTAAGAAGGTTTTAAGGTTACTTATGTTATAATATTACATATAAAGAGAGATACTTTATTCGGTTATTAATACCGTAAATTGATTGGTGGAAAATCAAAATAAAGGTCATAAAATGACAAACGAAAAACTAAAAGAGGTCCTCAGAGGACTAGAAGAAAAACACAATGTTAGGGTTCTATATGTGACTCTTAGTGGTTCAAAATTATACGGTACAGATAATGTTAATTCTGATACTGATTATAAATTTTTGTTCGCTCCAAGTAAAGAAGATGTTCTATTGAAAAAAGATGTAGAATTTCTTAAAGTTGGTAAAGACACTAAAGAAAAGAATGGTGCTGATGATGTAGATTTAGATGGATATTCTCCATACAAATTTATGGATTTACTCGAAGGTTCTGAAACGGGTGCAGTAGATTTACTTTACTCTATGTTTAGAAAGGATACAGTCGTTTACGAAGTACCTGAATTTACTAAAGTAATGAAAGATAATCACACAAAATTCCAAAATAGAAATATGAAGAAATTTGTTGGATATGCTGTCGGACAAACGAAGAAATTCGGTGTCAAAGGTGATAGATATGCAGAGCTAGATAAACTTGTAAAAGCACTAGATGGCTGGGCACAAGGTTCACCTGATACAAAACTTAGTGATAGATTTGATGATTTGAAAGTTATTACAAGAGGATACAAATATGTTAAGTTCGTTATGGCACCTAACTCTCGTGGTCTTGGTGAACATACTGAATGTGAGTATTTTTCTGTCCTTGGTAAAATGTACGAAGGAAATGTTACTTTCTTGTATATGCTTGAGAGAGTTAAGAAATTATATGAAGGTTTTGGTAACAGAACAAAAACTGTTGCTAAGACTGAATCAAAAACAGACTTTAAAGCTTTATCTCACGCTCTTAGAGTAGCTGTAGAGGTTGAAGAACTTCTTACCACCAACTTTCTTAAATTTCCTCTCACAAAAGCAGAGAGATTGAAAGATGTCAAAGAAGGCCGTGTCGATGTAGATGATGCTCTTGATGAAGTACGAGATACTTTAGATAGAGTTGATGAACTTATGTTGAGGACTACTCTACCTGAGAAATCAGATAGAGAGTTTATGAATAAAGTAGTGCTAAGTTTTCTTACTTAGACTTTAACCATTACAGTCCCGTTTACGGAATCTTCTATGCATACACCTATATTAAATTCTGGATTGTATGTAGTAGAAACTTTTGCTTTACCATTACTTGAAGGGACTAAATATTGTCCTTTCTTAGCTTCTCCTTCTATGAAACAAGGAATCTTTCCTTTAAGTGCTATTTCAAGATACAATTCATTATCCTTAATAGAATCTTCGTTATTCATAATAAGAGCTGGATTAGTACTTACAACACCTGCTAGAGGCATTCCTTCAGTCCATACTGCAATCTCGTTTTCTCCTCCTATACCCATTACAGTACCTGGAACTTGTACTGAATCAGAAAGATAATTTTCTGCGACATCGGCGTAGTTAGCACTTGTTGCTTTACCTCTAAACACCTCTGCAGTTACATTTGCATTTCCAGTATCGCCATTATTACGGAAGTAAAATTCGTTGTTAGCTCTTAGTTGTAGTTCTCCAGCGAAAGCACCTGGTTTATGAAAACCGATTGTTGGTATAGCACTACCCGATGAACGCACTTCTATTCCACCATTAGTATAGTTGTTACCCGTACCAGTTGCTGTGAGTCTACCCCCACTTAATGAAGTGTATGTATCTGCTGTATCGCTTCTTAAAAATTGTGTAGAATCGAGATTATCAAGTTTTTGTGAATCGTTTACTTTACCAATCCAAGAAATTATTCCTGCGTGGTCTACGAATCTTAAATAATTATCTGAAGTGCTATTTCTGAAACAAATATCTGCAGTTGCTGCTAATGATGATGTTGTACCGTAAGTACTCTTGAATAATCTAGCATTTATATCGCCCGAACCATCACGACCGACAACTGTATTTGCTGTCCCTGCAGATGTCAAAGTCTGACCATCAAGATAATCAGCATTCAAGTTCGTTACTTTAGTTGAACTAGCAACAATAAGAGGTGCTGTTCCTTGTGCAACATTAGATGTGTATTGTCTTGCTATAACATTAGTTGTAGTAGCACCACGACCATTAGCTATGTATAATTCTGTAATAGCAGAAGTTGCTCCTCTATAATTTAAGTACAATCTACCACCAACGAAGCCTTGTGCTAATGTCATTTCATTACTACTATCCACATACTTGATACCTTTTATATCAGAAGTGATAATATTTGGTAATCTTGCATCAGATATTGTACCTGCATTCAAGTTTGTAGCATTTCTATAATATGAAATATCTTGACCATCAAGATAATCGACATTTAGTTTGGCAACTTTAGTCGTACTAGTAACAACAAGAGGTGCTGTTCCTTGTGCAACAGTACTTCTTAGTACTCTACCTGATAGACCTTTATCTGCATAAGTCTGAACCCAGGTAGTATCAGTCATATACATACCACCACCGTGAGTGGCAGAATACCAACCAGTATTCCCAGAAGTTCTTAACCAAGTATCAGAACCATTAAGAATAGAGAAATTATCTTGTTTGATTCCAGCGTTAGCATTTATGATACCAGAGAATGTAGCAGTTTCATCAACTGAAAGTGTACCACCAATTCTAGTATTTTTCGTATCATCACCGATAGTAACAGTACCACGAATAGTCGTTGAATCAGTAACTGCATTACCAAGAGTAGTATTACCATTAACATTAAGAGTAGAACTTAAAATAGTTGCTTCATCGACTGTAAGTTTACCTTCAATCTTAGTTAATTTCGTATTATCACTTATAGTAACAGTACCACGAATTCTAGTCGAATCAGTAACTGCATCACCAAGAGTAGTAATACCATAAACATTAAGAGTCGTAAGATTTAGTAAATTCATTCTACTTGTACTAGCAAAGTTACCATAATATCCAGTATTGTTTAAATCGTAATAAGTCGGTGCATAAACAGAAGTACCAACATATAACTTCTTAGCAATTCCTACACCACCTTTAGTCTGGAATGAACCAGTAATAGTGCTTGATGAATCAGATGTACCTTCAATAGTAATGCTATCATTGAATAAAACTCGACTTGAACCGTGACTTGCGTGTATAATCTCGTAATCTACACCTGAACTTCTTCTAAACATTGATATACTATCAGTACTGAAAGGTAAATTAGGGTTGTCATCGCCATTATAAACGATACCACCACCGTGAGAACTGCTTTGTCCTACATATACAATTCCAGTACCTTGACTAGACCCGTATGCAGATATTTGTGCTATTTTCGTTTCCCCAGCTAGAACTGTAATATTAGAGTTTGAATCATTGAAATCACCAACAACTAAATCGTTCGTAACATTTAGTGCTTTATCGATAACAAGGTCTTGATTAATTCTTAAAGAACCTTTGATAGTAGTAAGTTTGTCTAAATCAGATAATGTAAGAGTTCCACGAATTACTGAAGTATCTGTATTAGCATTACCAAGAACTGTATTCCCATTTACAGTAAGATTTGATTTTAAAGTCGTGCTACCATTTACAGTAAGAGTTGAATTTAAAGTCGTGGTACTAGCAACATTTAATGTTGAATCGAAAGAAACTGCTTGGTCCACATTTAATGTTCCCTTGATATTAGTCAATTTTCCTGCATCAGATAATGTTACTGTACCTCTAGCCGTTGTTGAATCGGTATTAGCATTACCAAGAACTGTATTTCCATTTACAGTAAGATGTGAACCAAGAGCTAAGTGTTGAGCTCTTAAAGTACTTGAACCTGAAATTCCATCTTTTCTATAAGTACCATCAGAAACAAAATTCCAAGAATTGGTAGTATCATTGTGCCAAATATGGTCTATGTTTGTACCACTTCTATTAGAAAATTCTCCAGAAGAATCATCAGCTATTAAAGCAAAGTCACTATGGAATACGACATCCTTAGAAGTGCTCAGGCTCCCGTTTACTTTTGTATCATCGTTGAGTGTTATTTTTCCAGTACCATTACCTTCCAAAGTAAGAGTTGAATTACTCTGCACCGATGTAATTTTGTTTGTTGAGATTACAACACCAGCAATCTCTGCTTCTACTACTGCTAAATCTAAATCAATTTTGTTAAAACTTCTAGTTATCATTTTATACCTCTAAGTGAGTTTTCTTATATTTATATGTTAAGAACATTTATGTTATAATGTTTCATAAAGGATTATTATGACCGTAAAAGAAACACAAGAGATTGAAGAACATTTTCAAAAAGCACAAAAACTACTGCAAAAATTTATGAAAACAGAAGATATGGAAACCAAGAAAGCTTATCTGAATATAAGTATTTCTCATTTTTCTGAAGTACATAGGTTACTGAAATAATGGCTGCTTTAGCAAATACAGTTCAAGGTGACTTAGTAATTGATAGCTCAAGTCTCGTTTACAGTAACGATTTAAGTTTTGATAGTGTATCCTTGACTAATACTATATCTAATGTCGATGACATAGATTTTCGAGAAGTACAAGGAACAAATATAGAAAGAATTCAGAAATTCGGCGAATTCCGAGAAAAATACTCTATTGAAACGAGAGAATCCACACTCATTGAAAATCCTAACAATATACGATTTTTTGATGAACCAACACAAGCAGAACTAATGCAGGCTCTTCTTTTGGGTGCTCAACCAATGTTTCTTAAAGAACTCACTAAAATAAGTATCGATGCTTATATAGAAAACAATCCTGCCGAGTTCCTTTAATCTTTAATAAGGTTTTAAGGTTGCTTATGTTATAATACTACATATAAAGAGAAGAAGGAAGAAATATGAAAAGAAGTACATTATTTTTAATTGTCGGTATCATATGGATGGCCCTAGCAGTAAATTTATCGTTTACTGATTATGGAACTGAAACAATAGATGTGTTGCAGAAACTTGCTGATAAGACAACATATTATGCAATGGTAGCAATATCCAGCATTTTTATTGTTGGTGCAGCAATCTTAGAAGAAATAGGGAAGGATTAACGATGAATAAAAAAGTAACAAATTTAGATTGGCTCACGCTAGACACATTCGTATGTAGTGACCATCATATCGGACATAAAAATATCACTCAATTTGAACCAATGAGAGCGACTGCTATGAGAATTGATGGTTATGAAGACCATACGGAATGGATTATCGATATTCATAATGAAACTGTTACTAATGATGATATTGTGTTAATCGTTGGTGATGTAGCATTTAAAAATCTTGAAGCAATCTCTCGTATGAATGGTAGAAAATATCTTATTATGGGGAATCACGATAGAAAAGGCTCTCAAACATACAAAATGTTTGAAGGTGTTATCTCTGGTGAACTTCTTTTAGATTACTCCGATTCCGAATCAAACGATATGCTTCATTTCTTAGTACCTGAAGACCCATTATTTAGTGGTATCGTTAAGCAATTTGGCGATGAGCAATTTATGTTCTCTCACTACCCATTATTCGATAATGATGAATGGGATAGAAAAAATGAGAGAATCACTCCGAGAGTTAAAAAACTCGAAAAATATTATGATTCATTTGGTTGTTCTAAGAATATTCACGGACATACACATAGCAACAAAAGTGTTTTTAAAGATTCTGTAAATGTTTGTTTAGAACATATCAATTTCAGACCGAAAAAATTAAGGGATTTATTATGATTGGCACTAAGAGAATGTATCCACCGAGAGAGACTGGAGAATTTATTGGTTCTGTAAATGTTGAAAATACTATTCTCGATGGTTATATGGATGATAATAAAATTATTCTAAGAAATAATAAAGATATTGGTTCTGTAATGATAATCCTTATCAAAGAGAATCCAGAAGCATTTATGTACACGCCTTGGTTGGAATTATTTAATGAATTAAAATATAGAGGAGAGATATAATGGAACCTACAGGAAGACCTTGTGAGGTATGTGGTAAATCAGATGAAGATTGCTTTGTTGTATCGAGTGCTTGGGTAGCAATGTCGAATAATGTATGTAAAATATGTATGGCGATGGATGCTGAAGTCACCCAATATGGTAAAAATGCTACATATAATTCAAATGATGATAAGTATTACGATGCTTCAGATAATCATATTCTTATTCAGACAAAATCAGGCAAAACATTTGATACACGAGCAGAGTATTTAAAATATGTTAAGTAGAGTTTAAGAAACACTATGTTATAATATTACATATAAAGAAACAAAGGATTTATTATGAATATCATCATACCCCAGGAAGTAAATGATTTACTTCAAGAATTAGAATTTGGTACAGTAGAATTAGAAGAACTGGATGTTTACACAGTTTGCACTGATAAAGAATCTGGAGACAAAGTAGCCTATACAGCATTAGCACTAGATTCAGATGATGCACCGATGTTAGAATGGAAAATAGAGAATGGTTTAAACACTATTTATATTTATGATGAGAAATGGGAAAGAGCCTCTCTCTATGATTTAGATAACGATAACATTAAACAAGCTTAATATAAATACTCTCAAACACGAGAGTACTTATGCAAACATTCAATAAAATACTTAACGACTCAATAACAGAAGCACTTAAAATAAAGAAGAAAGCATCTGATAAGACTGAGCAACCTACCCCGACTCCCCAAAAAATCAAAGCAAAACGACCTAGCGACTCTTTAAAAGTCGGGACAGTAGATAATATAGATGTCTATAAATCTTCTCATAGCACTCAAAAGCGTGACGGTGAGAAGAAAGCTCGTGACCACGGTATCAAAGATGAATTAATTCTAAAGAAGATTAAAAAAGTTTTCGATTCTGGTGAGCTTGTACCAGGCAACAAAACAATAATCGTTTACAAAAATTCTAAAGCTCGTTACGATATGATGATAATCAACAAAGAAAATGGTTACATAACCATCATCACATTTATCCAAGGTAGAGAGAAAGACCCGGAATTTTACTTCACAAAATCGAGACAAAAGCAGGATAGAATAGTGGTCGAATCAGTGGAATATCCTTATATCATTTTAGATGAAGAGGGCGAAATGTACATTATGAAATTTAAAACAGAGAAAGATGATGATGTACTATTGAAATTAATGACAACTGCTATAAGAGGTGGTTATAGCTTATTCAAGGATGAAAATTATTGGTTTGCTAATGCACTCGAATACAAAAGAGAGAAAATCGCTAAGTGGTTATACGATGTGGATGTAAATATTTCTAATTTAGATTATGGTGCTCTAGGTACTGCAGCAATGGCTGGGAATTTAGAAATGGTTAGAATATTATTAGCTGATGATAAATTTCAAGTACCAAGTGGTATCGTTGATGATATGAATTCAGTAACACCAGGGATAGCTAAAATACTTATGAAAGATGATAGAGTTCTTGAAATGTTACTAGCTAAACCGAAGTGGAAATGGTACGATAAAGCAATAAAACTGATAGCAAAGAAATCGAATAATAAAAAATTAGGTAAGTATGCAGACTTACTAGGAGATGACTAATGGGGACAATAGAAGAGAAAGCACTAAATCAGATATTAATCGATGTTGTGCTATCAAGTGATTACGATAAAGCCAAGAAAATATTAAAGATTAAAGTTCCTGAATGGGTCGAATTAACAAATAATTTCAACGATTCACCTTTTGGTATGGCTATCAAGAACAAAGACACTAAGATGGTTCAGATGTTCATCGATAATGAAATCAAATTACCAGATAATATCGATAAGTTCTTAGATGATGCAGTTCCCGAAATCAGAAATAGAATAAGAAAATACAAGAACAAAAAGATTGGTAAATATGCCGATTTACTCGGAGATGACTAATGGCTAGTTTCGTAGATGCTTACAAATACACAAGAAACGAGAAAGATTTTGAATCTTATATAGTAAAACAACTTGGACTAAAAGCAGACCCAACTGAAAATGCTAACTGGTTAATCAGAGAAGCTAGTACGCACGGTTATCTTGGGACAGTAAAACTTTTAATGAAAGATAAGAGAGTAGACCCATCGGATAATGGTAATGAATCACTTCAGATGTCGGCTAGTAATGGTTATTCGGAAATAGTGAAACTTTTATTAACTGATAAGAGAGTAAACCCTATTAGCGGTAGATGTAGAGGGCTTAGAATGGCTTGGTCAATGACATCAAGAAAAGGTAAAGAATATGATGAATACAGAAAAACAGTCCAAATAATGTTCGGCGACAAACGAGTACAAAAAGAACTCAAAAAGAACGCCTTAGATTACGATGAAAACCTATTAGAAGCATTTGATGAATTCAATAACAGAAAACTAAAACGAAAACTAGGTAAATACGCAGACCTTCTTTAATAGAGCTTTAAGTAAAGATATGTTATAATATTACATATAAAGAAGGAAAGAAATTATGAGATTTATTGAAAGAGCATTATTATTTGCAACGAAAGCACACGAAGGTCAAATCAGAAGAGGTTCAAAGTTGCCTTATATAGTTCATCCGATGGATGTTGCTAAAAGAGTTGAGAAGCATTTCGGTTCAGATGGTGTATTGATGTCAGTAGCATTTTTACACGATACTATTGAAGATTGCGATGTATCTCATTCAGATATTAGTAGAGAATTTGGTGAAACGATTGCTGATATGGTACAAGAACTCACTTCGGATGAAAAAGAAACCAAAAGATTAGGTAAAAACACTTATCTTATTTCTGAAATGTCTGAAATGACTGATGGCGCTTTTGAAGTAAAATTATGTGATAGGCTCTCAAACATTTCTGATGAACCTAAAGAAAAATATGTTCGTAACACATTAGATATGATGATTCAATTAGCACAAAACAGAGAAATTACAATGAAACAAGAAATTGTAATGTTAAAAATTAGAATGGTATGTTTACAATTCTTAACTAACATATAAAGGAAAAATATGACCACTAGAGATTTTTGTTTCTGGATGATGGGTTCGTTAGAGCTTATTGAACCAGAAGACGGACTTAATGAGAAACAAACACAGATTTTGAAGAACCACTTAAATATGGTTTTTGAACATATAGTAAATGAAGATGGTACTTTGAAAGATGAACCTAAAACTGTGCACCCTACCAAAGAAGATTATGGTTTCTATGGTATGCCAACAGTAAACTGTTAAGTGGAAGAAGAACTTATTATGTTGCACTGGCGGTTGTGGTCTGAAGATAGAAATATACCAGACTATGAAATATGGAAGAAACGATACTTAAAGGAAACGAAATGAATAGAGAACAAATTGATAAAGCATTAGAAGTATATAATGATGAGAAAATCAAACTGTATAAGAACATAGAAGAAGTCAGGAAGAAAGAAATGGATTTACTTAAACTCCGTGAAACAGTAAAGGATTAATATGACCAGTACAAATTTTTGTTACTTCCTTCAAGGTTTTCTTGAATTAAATGACCCAAAAGAAATATCAGCAAAAGACTTACAGCGTATCAAAGGGCATCTTAGATTAGCCTTTCGTGATGATATAGACCCGAGTATGGGCTCGATTGAGCATCAACACGCTTTGAGTCATATACACGAAGGTGGTTCTAATGTTTTTGGGAACTTGCCAGAAGGTGAAAGAATAGAACAAACCGAAGCTATTCAGTCGTATTTCAATAATTTACAACCAGGTGAACGCTGTTAATAAAGCTCTAAGGTTCTTTATGTTATAATATTACATATAAAGAGACAAAGGATAGAAAGATGAATAAGTTTTTAAACAATGTGTTTAGTGGTACATTAGAGTTATTTGTAGATATTAAAGAGACTCTAGTTGGATTATGGAGAACAAGCAATATACACAAAATGTTCATAGTAGTATTTGGTGCTATATTATTCAGTCTTATATTTGCTGTTGCAGATAGAGTTGGTGTAGAAGAACATTCTGCAGTAGGTAAGCTTATTACTTGTACTTATGTAGCTAGAAGTACAAGTACATATACGAGTACAGATTCTAAAGGTTATGTCACTACACATACAGATGTAGACCCTGAGCATTGGAATAATGTAATTCGATACGAGAATGAAAATTATAGCTTAAGGACTGGAAGACCTAGATATGTAGGTTACGAAGGAAAAACTGTATATTTCGTGTACTTCATTGGTCGTTTTAGTAACCATTTTGAAATACTCGATAGAGATTTAGAAGCTATCGAATACATCGATGCTTGGGATTAAAGGATAATCAGATGACAAACAATGACTTACAAAAACAATACAATTATTTTCAAAATAGTTCTTTCGGGCATAAACTCACTTGTTTATGTGGTAGTAAATTAACACCTACTGTAAGCGAGCCTAATTTTTATCTGCAATGTCCTGATTGTGATTGGATTGAACCTCAGTTACCAAAAATACCTACAATCGAAAAAATGAAAGAATTAGAAGATTCACAGAAAGAAATGATGAATGCCCTAATGGAAGATGCATTAGAAAAAGCAAATCAAGAACCAGAACAAGATTTAACAGAAACTCGTAAAATATCATATACAGTAACATTCGAGGTCACAGAAACCTTAGAATTTGACCCTGCTGATTGGGATGAAGATATGCAAACGATGGATGAATACCAAGCATACGAAATTGATTCGTTAAACTCATATTCAGAGGAACTTTTTGAAATAATTAGTGCTTGTGATTACACTATTTCAGATATAAAGGAAATAAAATGATTGAATATATAAAAATGGTTTGGAATGATTTTTGGGATGAGACATACGAGAATGAAATATATGATGGTATTGGCGATGTGGTCGATTACCAATTGGACTAGATAATGGGAAAAATTAAAAATATACCAAAACCAGTTAAAACTGGTATTATTGTAGGTTGTGCTGTAGCGTTAAGTGTGGTACTAAATGGGTACGGTATTTGTGCTATAATGTTTGGTATCACATTTGGTCTAGTATCAGGTATAATGGCTTCAGATAAATTTTAAAGGAGCAAAATGATAACGATTGATAACAATCTTATTGAGTTCATAAATGTGAGCCCAAATCACCACACTAAAAATGTATTCTTTAATGGTACTGATACACTTATTAAAGTTAGTATAGAAGAGTATATGGACGATAGATTTATGAGAGATTTTGAATATTTCGCTAAAGAATATCTTATAGCAGATACATTCAATACCCGAATAGGAAGTCAAGCAAAATCTCTTTACATTCACAGACAAATAATGACGCTTATTGGTGAACATTACCCACATTTAATATTATAAGGAAAAATTATGAGAACTGATTTTGAAGTAAATATAGAAATGATATTAAGACAAACATATAAAGTATCTGCTATAGTAACGAGAGAAGAAAAAGTATTTACTGCTAAAACGAAATTAAACACCAAAGAATACTCAACAACATTAACACCTAACGGGTTAAATAGTAGTATTATGGCAAGAGAATTTATAGATAAATTTCACGATGAAGTACAAGGTTTTCGTTCAGTTCTCCCTCAGGTTTATGGTTATACGAATGTATTCAGTGGTTCAAAAAAAGATATTATGTTTATGAATGATGTGTACAAAGAATCAGGTAAAGAGCTATTAAGTGGTCATATCCAATTTTATGGTGGTGATGGTTCGTTCTTTTTTGATTTTGATTCTGATACAAAAACATTGAGAGAAGATGCTTACGAATATGTAACGAATACTCGACCTGATTTAATGCTTTAAGGTGACAATAATGGATGTAAAAGACTCACAAGAATATAACGAATTGTTATATAAAGCAGGTCGTACTGCTAATAACCTAAAAGTTTTCATAGATACACTTATTGAAAGTGGTATTGTTTCGAAGAAAGATTTAAGAATTACGCAAGAATATTTAAGAGCAAAACTATTAACAGAAGATGTTCAGGATGTCCTTAGCGAGTATAATGCTAAGTGCGATGATAATGCTTCAAAAATAAAAAATGAGTGCAATATCGATTTCCTTCGCATTTATAAGATGATAGATGAAGAATTAAGGAAGATGTAAGGTTCTTTATGTTATAATATTACATATAAAGAAAGAAGGAAAGACTATGAATGATTTAAACAAAATACTTAAAGACTATGAAGAAAACAACCTAGAATTATTAGATTTAGGTTTTACTACTAAGAATGACAAATCAGAACTTTCATTTGTGCAACTTATAGAAGTTCGTTCTCCATCTTGGGAAATTGTCTATGAGATAACTTCTAATGAATGTCGAGTTCTTGAATTTAACTATGATAATGAACAACAAGAACAATCAAATGTAGTTCTTAAAACTTTTGAAGAAGCACAATCAATTGCTTCAGAGTGGTGTTAGATGACTGCTCAAATACAAAGAGAGATAGAGAATCTTCAAGAATACAAAGATATGCTTTCTGAAATATTAAATAAAGATATAATTGATATTCAAGTAGTGAAAAATGATAAAGGTATTTGGGAGGTTCTTTATTTTTGGCCTCACTTTTGGTGGTTTCGAAATAGAAGCAGAATGGATTATGAAACATTTAAAAGATTGAAGGATTAGTTATGAAAATAATCAGAGATAAGTACATCGACATAATCGAGCCTAAAGAGCTACATATTAGTGATTGCGAGAAACAACGAAAGATGTTCTTAGTGAAAAAACTAAAAGAAGAAATGGATGAGCTTATTGATGCTAAATGCAAAGATATTTTAGAGTACGGTGATGTTCTCCAGGTAATGGAAGATTTAGCTTTAATTCAAGGGTTTTCGTTAGATGATATACTTGAAGCAAAAAGACTCAAAGAAGAGAAGCTAGGTGGATTTAAAAATGGTATTTACCTCATAAAGGGATAGAATGAAAATATACGGCACATTATCGCAAAAAGAACAAAACATTATGAACTCTCCTAGAGCATTGAAGAAATATAAAGAATTCGTTATGAGTGGAGACAAAGCAGGTATTGACAGAATGATGCTATTCGATGCTGTGTACATACCAGTTATCAAAACAATAGTGAATGAGTACCCTGGTTATATCTTGATGCTGGACGGCTTAGACATCATTGACCTTGGGAATTCTTATTATGATGTCTCCGATTTTCATTATTTCGTTACTAATTTTTTCAAGTGGTGTAAAGATTTCGACACGATGGAAGAATTTATCATTATGCACAGATTACAGAAGGAAGTAGGGTGGATTTAGCAGTTAAACTCACAGAAATAGCAGAAACATATCTCCACCAAATATTAGATGAATACCATAGAACAGCTATGCAAAAAGATTTTAATGATGCAGTATCAGAAATGTATCCTAGATACGAAGGCGAAATGATATTGGTTGGAATAACAACCGAAAATTCATTAGCAACCAATATTCCACCAGAGCTGATGGGATATATTCAAGAGAATTATCCTGCAGATATGCTTTAAGAAGGCCTAAAGGTTCTTTATGTTATAATATTACATATAAAGAGAGATAAGGAAAATAATATGTTAAGCCAAAAAATGATAGAGTTATTAACAAACAAATCGGATATGATAGATGAAGTAGTTTTTTATTGTAATGAGCATTTTCGTTTCGTAGATTTAGAAGACAAATCGTTTCAAACAGATTCAGGTGATACCACTTTTGAAGATGCTTTAGATGAAGATTTTACTTTTTATACAGCTACAGAGTTAAGTATAGAAGATGATATTTTTGAGTTCATTAAAGATTACAAAAAAGTATTAAAATCAGTGCAGAACTTTGAGCAATTTCCAAAAAAATTAGTGCTATTTATGAGTTCCGAAGAACTTATCTTATCTGAAGAATGTGTTGAAGAATATGCTTCTTTACAGCATATTGAAGATTATTCTCATTCACTTTCTTTATGGGAACTTACACTAAACAAAAAACCTAAGATTGAAATATAAATAACAATAAAAGAGGTACAATATGGTAAAATTTAGTAAATTTGTGAATGAAGCTACAACAGAGGTAAACCCATCAGGTGAGCAACATAGTATGCTCCCGACTATGGATGCAGTTGAAAAGAAAATAAAGACAGTATATAAAAAATCTAAAGTATTTGAAACACTAAAGAAAGCAGGATATGAACCAAAACTGGTTAGCATTGAAACTAAAGATAATATGCAATATCATACAAGTGGAGAGTTTGTTAATAACAGATATGGTACAGCTAAATTAGAAATAATTGAAAATGGCGTTACAATGTTTATTACTTATGATGTTTATGGTTCAGTTTATGCTGGAAAGAAAACAACTACTTGGATAGAATATATCTCAATAGTAGTTACACCTAAAAAAGCAGGTAGTGGTTCGTATGAAATCTCTAATAACATCAAAAAACTTATAGATATTAATTCTCCTGCTCTTGTAAAAAATGTAAAAGCTTGTACTGCTCTTTTTAAAGAAGGGAACGAAGAAGGTATTTTACTTAAAACTAAGATGCCTGGATATATCACATTATCACCAGGTTCTACTAAGTCTGTTTCTAATGGTGGTTGGCCAGATAGTTATAGTTCATAAGAAGGTTTTAAGGTCTCTTATGTTATAATATTACATATAAAGAGAAAGAAGGAAAGATAAGATGAGAAACAAACTAACAAAGAAATTCAACGAAATGTTCTTTAGAAACTTCCAAGATACAGATTTGATTAAACTATCAAACCCTCCTGAGAAATGGGAAGTTGAAGTAAATCTATCACTTGCTGATGATTATGATACACAAATGTTTTATATTCTACACGATATTTCAGAGTTTATGTTTGGTGATTTTCCAGATACATTTACACCTCTATCAGATACAATGTGCGAAATGGTTGATGAAAATATCGGTATGAGTGCTGTTATTTCAGAAGAATTTAATGGTCATTTTGCTCAAGCAGAAGAAGTAGCAGAGATTCTTAAAGGTCTTTCTACTGAAGCTTGTCTTGTTGGTGGTGCTGTAAGAGATTTTCTTATCAATAAAGTACCAAACGATTTTGATTTTTGTACGGACACAGATATGGATACACTAGAAAAAACTTTCAAAGAAAATGGGTTTAAAGTAAACAATGTAGGTAAACAATTTCTTGTACTTATTGCTTCTAAGAACAACCAAGATTTCGAGATTGCTAATTTTAGGAAAGATAAGGATAATGCGGGTGGAGAAGCAGGTACTATTGAAGAAGATGGTAATCGTAGAGATTTCACTATCGGTGCTGGTTTCTTTAATCTTACATCTGAACTGATTATCGACCCTACTGAATGTTTCATAGATGACATCAAGACAAAAACACTTAGATTTGTTGGTAAACCAAAAGACCGTCTTGAAGAAGACCCTCTTAGAGCATTTAGATTTATGAGATTCGTTGGTAGAGGATTCACAGCAGATAAGAAATCACTTCAAGCTGTTCGTGAGAGAGTACAAAACGATTCAAAGAGAATCACAGAACTACAACTTGTACTTACACTACCTGGTGTATCTGAAGCAGTTGAAACTGCACTTGAATTTCAAAGAAACGACAACAAAATGGTCAAAAGAGCACCAACTGTTACAATGAGCGTAGAGGAACTTTCTGAAACTATTCTTTCACTAGAGAGAATCAGACTTGAAATCGAAAAAATGGTAGGGCTATAAGGTGCATAAAAACCCGTTTGATATGTCTAAAGATGCCAACGGTGTCTTTGAATCTCGTAAAAATGCCAGGACTCATAAAATGCTTAAGAAAGTAATGGATGCTCAAGCTAAAGAAATGAGAGAAAACCAAGAGAAGATAAATAATCATAAAGGATTATAATGGAAAATTATATCATCGTTAGTGCTTCAGCTTATTGGGCATTCGTTATCTTACACTTAATCACAGTTTATTTTGCTACTGGCAAGATTCTCCTCTCAAATTTACTAATTTCATTAGTGCCTATCGTAAATGCATTCAGTACAATTCTAGGTTGGATTCAACTAACTAATTCTTGGTACGCTAATAATAAAAACAATGTACTGATAGGTAAATCACAAAAGAAAAAAATTCCCAAGCCTTAAGGTGGCTATTATCTTTATTATGTTATAATATTACATATAAAGAAAGAGAAGGAGATACTATGTTTCATACAACAGAAGGCGGAAGAAAATTATCTCCACCGGCTACAGAAATTAATACTGAACCATACAAGGCAGAAGAGTTCGATTGTGAAGTAACATTCAAAGACGGCTTTACGATTAGACAAACAGTAACATTTGTTGTTGCTATATTTGAATATATCGATGCTTGGAATTGGACAGACAAAAGTGCTTACACGACTGCTGATATAGCTAATGTAGAAATATTGCCAATCGGCACACAAAAAGGTTTTACTCAACCTAGCATCAATAAGAAAGGAAAGTAATGAAAATATTCTTCGTAAAATATGAAGCACATAACAAAAAAACACAAGAATGGAACGATTTATTTGAGAAAAATGAGAATATTCAAAGATTTCTCGTTGATACACCTAACGAAGCAGAAATGATTGTCTGTGCTGGTGGAGACGGGACTTTACTCAAAACAGTAAAGACTTACATCGATTTCGATTTACCTATCTATGGCATCAATGCTGGGACACTAGGCTTTCTTATGAATGATATAGAACCATACAATTTTATTGTAGATGTATGCGAGAGAGAATTTTTTAATACTAAGACACTGCGAACTATTAAAGCAACAGTAAAACGAAACCATCATCTGGCAACTAAATCATACTATGCATTCAATGAAGTTGCTATCGGTGGTACTATGATGGATTGGATAGATTTTTCTGTTAAATCTAAGGTTCTTCCTGAATCGTTTAAGGGTGGTGGAATAATTATCAGTACACCACAAGGTTCAACAGGAATTAGTGTAAATAATCAAGGTGTTGTGATACCTATCGACTCAAAGCAATGGGTTGTTACGGGAGATAAAACAAATATGCATCTTAGTACTGTTATCAAACCAAGATTTACTGAAGTTTCGGTAGAATCAAGACAGAGCGTTACTTGTTGGATTGACGGTGTCAATGGTGATGTTATTGCAGATATTGAAACAGTACAGCTAGAAAAAGGACCTAAGGTTCAGATTTGTTTTAGTGATATTAACGAATTTATCTCTAAGAGATATAAATAATAGTAAACCAGGAGACGCAATGAGAACATTTAAGAGCTTAGTAAGTACAAAAACACTTACAACAAAAGAACAAAGAGAAGTAGCAATTAGAGGAATCGAGGCCTTGGGCGCTAAAGACATCGATGATGCTAGATTTACATATAATAACCTGGATAACTTAAATATTATTCGTAGACAAACGATAGAGGTTATCAATACTGATTTAGTGACCGTAGGTATAAGCACCATTATTAATTCTACTGAGGACATTGTGGATGTTGTATTGGAAGTTCCAGTAAAAGTTAGTTCTGCATTTTGGCCTAGTCGTAACGATGAACCACAAGTACATATAAAACCTATTATGCTTCAAGGTAAAGTTGTACAAGTTCTCGTTAATGGTGATAAAGTTAAACTCGATAAGAAGACTTCAGAGAAGATAGCAAGAGACTTAAAGAATAAGAAAAGATTTGTTAGTGCCGTTAATGCATTCTCTACAAAAACTTGTAATACGACTTCTGATGAGCTATTCAACAAACCTACTACGAAAAAAGAGTACGCTCGTTTAGAGAAAGACTATCAAGATGCTATAGATGACAGACTCAAAAAAGAAAACAAAGCTAAGTACGAAGCTATGGAAAAGATTAAGAAAACAGAAAAGACTGAATCGGATTATATTGCATTAGGAGCTAACGGTGCTTACATCGTATTTACGCAGAAAGGTAATGATTTAGAAGAAGCAAGTAGAATTCTTTCTTCATTCGATACTGAGGTTTGGGCAATCGATAGTGGTCACAGACAAGCTGAAGATGCCAATAAAGTACTTATCAGTAGAATGTCAAAAATTGGTGCAGGTACATTAATTTATACTACTGGTCCAAACCGTCACGAAATGAGAATATCAATATAATTTAAGGAAACAAAATGTTCTGGAACAACGCAAACGATAAGAAAATAGAAGAAATTAAAGAGATAGATGGTGTTAGTGATGTTGAATACAGCACTATCATCGATACTGGTTTTGGTGTTGGTGGTTATGGACTAAAGATACCTCAAGATAGAACTCAATTAGATAGGGGTTGGCTTTGTCCTAAATGTGATAGAGTGTACGCACCATCCGTAAAAATGTGCGGGAACTGCAACGGCACTCATCTTACTTGGTAACCATACAAAAAAGAAGGAAAGATTATGAACCCTTACGAACAAAATGCTGTCTTAGGTAAAGAAGAATTCTTAAAAACATTTTATACTTTATTAAAGAAAAAAACTCTTGTACTTATAAAGATAGAAACAGAAAAAAAGAAAAAAGAACCAGCATTATCCCAACAAAAAATTAAATTTGAAACTACATCTAAGATGCTTGAAAGTATTCGTTTGATGTCTGATATGATTGATTATACTAAACCTGAAGGTCTAGGTCTATTTGATATTTTAAATGATATTGGATTGTTTATTGGTAAAGGTAATATTGCAGAGACCAAAGAAGAGTCTCTACACTATTATGGATTGGTTATCATCATAGTTGATGTTTTCCTAAACCCTATCTAAGCAGACTAAGAATCATTTGTTGGTTCTCTAATGCTTTACCTAAAGCGAATGTATTAGCTTGTAACTTGATTGTGTTTGTATTTAATGCTGTTTGTTCTGCAGCATAATCAACTTCACGAATCGCGCTCTCTGCGGCCATAACATTTGCGGCAGTTGCCTCATTAACACGGACTCTACTTTCTAGTGCATTTTGAGTCGAACCTATTCCACTTCTAACGGCATCAATACTTTTTATCGCTGCATCCAATGAAACGATTGCTGCATCAGCACCTGCTTGAGTAGTTAAATCAATATCAGCGTCAGCAATATTTTGAGAAGCAATATCAGTATTAGCTATACTCATACTAATAGTTTGGCCAGATTCTGAACCTACTTGAAATTTCTTGCTAGTAAATGTACCATCTAAAAGATTAATACCATTGAATGATGTCGTAGTGGCAATATCATCTGCTTGTTGAAGTAATTGCTTAACTTCCTCTTCGAGTACTGCTCTTGCTTCAGGTGAATTCGTATCACTTGCTGCCTGAACTGATTTATCTCTAGCAGTCACGAGAATTTTTTGATACTCATCCATTGCGCCATCTGCTATTTTAACAAGACCAATAGCATCTTGTGCATTTTTGTTACCTTGAATTAAACCTTGTGATTGGCTTCTTAACTGATTAGCAATAGCCATTCCTGCTGCATCATCTGCTGCTCTGTTAATTCTAAGACCAGTTGATAGTTTTTCTAAAGAACTATCTATTTTTTGTTGTGTTTGTCTACCATATAATAGTGCGAAGTTTGCGCTATTGTTTGTGTTGATTGTAAATCCCATAATACACCTCCGTTGTGTAAAACATCCTCTTCCTTGAGGTTAGATACTTGTTTGTTTTGTATCTTAGTAGTATCTATAAAAGTTAGAGGTAAAACTTTAGTAAAAACCAAGTTCTACTAAAAGAATTTCAAAATTCTTTTTATTTCTCCAAATTTAAGTAGCCTTTAAGCTATGTTATGTTATAATACTGTATATAAAGAGAAGAAGGAAAGATTATGAGAATATCAGAAACATTTATTACAAATTCAGCAACTACAACGGGTGTTACAGCAGCAATGTTAATGGCGTTAAATTTAGACTTGTTTATGTTGTGCTATACATTATTCATCACGAGTTCTATATTATGGTCAATTTATGCTTATAATAATGATAATAGACAGTTGCTTATAATGAATGTAGTATTCAGTTTAATCAACTTAGTTGGTTTAGTTAGGTTTAGTTAGATTCAGTTAAAAAGGAAATGAATGTTTAAGAAAATGAAAGATATTGCTGTTGATTCAGTAAAAGATGTAGATGTTAAAGAGTTAGCCAAAGATGGGCTTAAAGCTGGTTTAGAAACTGGTGCAGATGTAGCTAATGGTTTTATTACTGGTATTATAATCAAAGTGTCGATTGCTCTAGCAGTAATCATTTCAACCGTGACAGTATTAATTTACGGTCTCGGTTCGTTATTTAATTAAAGGAAATAATATGATAGATTTACAAGGTTTTAAATGGGACTCTCTTAGCACAAATGGTACAATTTTTTACATCGGCTTAATAATGACTTTTGTTGTTGCTGTATGCGTAACGATAGCGAAAGGATAACAGATGCCGTTATTATTTATTTTCGGTATTGTTTTATTGGTTTTTGCTAACATCATTGGTGTAGGTACATTTCTCTATAATTGGGGTGCAAATGATATGGCCGTCGGTCTTGCTGCTTGGACGGCGTTCAAGATTTGGATTGGTGTAGGCTTTGTTGGATTCATTTCACTCGTTTCTGGTGCTATGGCCGGAAAATAATGTATTTCAAATTATTACAACCAAACGAAGACCAAGAATACTGGTGGTTTGAAGTTGCTATGGAAAACTGGGATGCACAATACAGTCCTACAAAACAGGAAGCAGCAGACAAATGCTTACAGCTGATAGAAGATTCGAGTCTTGACTTGATGATACTATTAGGCTATCCTCAAAAAGACGCTAAGACATTCATAAAGAGAATCTTAGCAGATAAACCTCACTATTTACTATAAGGATATATAATGAATAAAAATGAAACAATCATATCAGTAGTAGTAGCAATATTACTAAGTATAGCAGGTATAGCAGCAATTTACGCAGATTACAAAACAACACAAAGAGCAATCGAAAATGGTCTTGAAGAATGCCAAATCGATACGGGTACAAGGACCACTATGTGGGTAAGAGATTGTAGTGACCATATTAAAGTAACAACCGAAATGGAAAATAAATATTAAGTAGCCTTTAAGGTTCGTTATGTTATAATATTACATATAAAGAGACAAAGGATAAGAAATGAAAGAATCAATTTTAAACTCATTAGAGAACATCGTTAGAGGTCAAGGTGATAGTACTTTGGGTATCAGTAATTTTTACAATAAATTAGCAGCAGAGATTGAACGAAATGGTGTTGAAATGACATCTAATATCAATGAGATTCCTGAATATATTTTAGAACAAATCGTAGAAGTAGAAGGACTATAAGATGGATTCGTTAATCAAACGATTCATCAAGTTTTTTAGTGGTATAGATGTTGATGAACTATGCAACGAAGTAGAATTAAGAAAAGATTCTAATGAGATACCAACAGTTACAACATTTTAAGGTGGCTGTAAGGTCTTTTATGTTATAATATTACATATAAAGAAAGATAAGGAAAGATAAGATGGAAATCAATTTACCAAAAGAAAAGAGAGTCTTTATGGACTTAGGTAACGATGTGGAAATGCTAGTTCACTTCACAAAGAATGGTACGGTTACTATTTCTTTAGATGGTGCAAACATGCAGATAATGCCTAAAGCAGGTAATGTTATTGAGCTGAAATTGGAGAAATAATGGATATGACAAAATCTGATTATATGGTCATATGGTCAAATGCTTATTCGAGTTTCTACAATGGTGCTACTGAGAGCGATAAACAATATACAGCTACTCTAAACATAAATGCTACTGATTATGCCGATAAAATGATAGAAACTATATTAGAGAAGACAAGAAATATGAAATTTTTAGATTCAGTAAAACCAACGAAGAAAAAAGTTTCAAATACAGAGATTAACTTCAACTAGCTTTAAGGTTACTTATGTTATAATATTGCATATAAAGGATAAGAAATGAAAGAATTAACTCAAACAGAAATCACAGAAATCGAATTATCAGTACGAAGTTTTAATAACGGTTCTTGGAATGATGATTGTCAGATGAGCACAGAGAGTGCTTTAGAGAGTGCTAGAGACATCGGAGTTGCTCAGGTTAAAGAGAACCTTCGTAGAGCAGACATTCGTGGTTACAGAGCTGAAGAAGCTAGAAATGGAGATATATAATGTTTACACAATTTAAAATCACACACAAATCAGGTAAATCTAAACTCATCGAGATTGATGAATACAGCGTTAGAGAATTGAATGCTATTGCTCTGTTTTATGACAAAGCAAAAGATTATAAAGTTGAGAGACAATAGAATGGAAAAAGATGACACAGTACAATATAATGGATTCCATCCATTCCTAAAAACACACGAAAACTATAAAGTAATTTCAGTTAAAGAAGATGAAGTAACGCTTAGTAATTGGTATATGCAGATTACTGTACCGATTACAGATGTTATTCTGGTACAAATCAAAGGATAAGAATGATTATCATATACAGAACAAAAGATGTAAACATTAAAGATGGTGATATTATACCCAAAAATATGAAAACACTTTTTGAGGCTGATGCGGCAGTTTATGTTGATAAAGATTCATTTACAGTACTAAAAGACAGATACCAAAATGACACAAACGCATACCCGTTGGATGAACTCCCTTTCTTTTTGGGTGAGCGAATTTAAGAAGGCTTTAAGTAATACTATGTTATAATACTACATATACAAAATAAGAAGGAAAGAAAATGAAAAGATTTATCACATACGGCAGTATTGACCAATTCAGCACAGTAACAAAAAATTTACAAAGACAAGCACAATTTGTGTCATACGATGAGGTTACTAAAGAAGTAACTATGGATAGAACAGCTTTGTCGCCTACTATTGTAGCAACTGGTTCTGAAAAGATTCACGGGACTAATGCCTCTGTATGTTATTCAATCCCAGATGGTTTTTGGGTTCAATCTCGTAAAAATATTATCACACCAGAAAAAGATAATGCTGGTTGTGCATTCCAAACTTATGCTTATGAGAATGAATGGGCAGAAATCATCTTTGGTCTTGCTAATGAATACAGTATCGATTTGAACAAACATATCATTTCTGTTTACTTTGAGTGGAGTGGTGGCAATGTTCAAAAGAAATCAGCATTGACTGGTCTTGATAAGAGAAGTATGATTTTTCAATATTTCAAAGTATCTCCTATCGAACCACAAATTGGTAATGATGGTGCTGAAATACCTGAAAGTGCTAAATGGTTAGAAACGAAAACTACGGTTTCTCTACCTAAAGGTTTTGTAGACCCATCATATATTACGGATGATATGAGAACAAAATGGGTTTCAAATGAAGACAAAAACATCTATAACATTATGAATTTTCCAACAGTAGAAATTGTAATCGATTTTAATGATGCTAAGATGTCGCAAAATACTCTTATTAAATTAGTTGATGAGATTGAACAAGATTCACCAGTAGGTAAACAATTTGGTATCGATAACAATATTGCTGAAGGATATGTGTTCACATTCGATTACAAAGATGAAGTGTACAGATTTAAAGTAAAAGGTGAAGAGCATTCAAAAGGTTCAGGAAAAGTTAAGGTTCTTAAACCAGTCGATGAAGCACTCGAAAACCGTAAAAGAGCATTTGTTAATGATATTGCTTGTACTGAAGGTCGTTTAGAGCAAATGTACCAAGAAATCATTAATGCTACACATAATGGCGATGAGACTAGGATTGGTATGACCGATATGAAAGAATTTCTTGGACTTGTTATGCGTGATGTCGTTAAAGAGCATACACAAGATATGATAGATGAAGGTTTTGAACCGAAAGTTCTTAACGGAAATATCAGTAAAGCAGCAGTACAGTACTTCAAAAGTAAAGTGCTATGAAGTTTTTGCTATTTTACGCCAAAGGCTACGAGAATAGAAATACAGTAATCAAAGCTATTCTCGATGAAGAAGGAATCTCTTACGAAGAGAAAGAAGACACACAAAAAACTTTTATGTACACTCAAGGTGTTTCTGGTAGTGCCGTCACTTACAATGGAAAATATGTAGGTTTCCATTATAAATGTATAGTGGACTATCTTAATGCCAATGGTTTAATGCGCTGTTAAAAGGATATAAATGAACGATTTAATAAAAGCACTTATGATTATAGAGAAATATAATCACGATTTTAGAACATTTTGTGCACACGATATTTTATGTATTTGTGGTGTAGAACCAGAGGAAGTATCTGAAGAAGATATAGATTTGTTAGAAGAATTTGGTTTCTTTGTTGGTGAAGACTGTGGAGAGACAGCATTACAATCTTTTAGGTGGGGAAGCTGTTAAAATAAGGATTAAGAAATGAAATATAGAGAAGAATTGAGAAAACCTAAAGCATCACATAGTAAATCTATATGTTTGTATTGTCTCAAATCAAATAAAGGTGGGGCTGAATGTTGTGGTTTTAGAATGTACCCTTTAGGTTCGAAACCTAGGACACCAAAGCTCACTGCTAAGACATCTGAATGGAAGAAGTTCATTGAACTATTCATTCATATTAACCACACTTCTAGTGTAGGTCAAATGAATCGTATTATACAATTAAAGAAACAATATAAAATTAGCACCACAGAAGATGAAATGTATATGAAAGATAAGATGAAAGAAAACACAGAAATAACTACGGTCTTTGATATACCTAGACATCTTTTTAAGACGCTGAATATTGGTTATGATTATTCATTATTTAAAGATGCAGAAAATATGGTAGAAAATATCTTCGATGATGTTAAAAGAGGCGAAACATATTATGTTATGCCTGGTGCTATATATAAATGGAACTCACTCTCCGTTCCTTCAGAATGGCGTTTTGATGTATATAAGGCTACTGGTTCGTTTATTCAAGGTCAATCCGATTCAGTAACGGCATTAAAAGTATTTACTGAATCAGGTAAAGAAACAATATCGTTATCCACACCTTCTTCAAAAATAAATTATAGACAGCCTGTTTATATTTTTACAGATAGAATATCAGCACTAGCATTCAGACAAAAATATCTAAGCAATCTATTAGTATCTTTTGAGAAAATGGGCTTGAATTATATAGATAAGATTAAAGATGTTATCAATCTTGATTTTGACCGAGTTTGTAAGAAAGCACCAGCAATGTTGCTTTAAGGTGGCTCTTATCTTTAGTATGTTATAATATTACATATAAAGAGAGAAAAGGAATTATAATGTTAATATTTGTTAGAAAAAATGAATGGCATAAAACTCATTATCAGATAAGAGAGTTTATCGAGCACACCGATACACAAATCAGATGTTGGAATAAAACACAAACAAAAATACTATATTTTGATTTATGGAAGCCATTTAATGGTGAGACATATAATTTTGGCACTTGGAGAGAACCAAATGATACTTAAAAAGAAGGTTTAAGCTACTTTGTGTTATAATATTACATATAAAGAGAAAAGGAAAAATAATGACCACAACATTACTAAGCACAACAAATTCTAATGCTGATGAAATCGTAGGTAAAGAATGTAAATTACATATCGATATGACTGCTAGTTTTACATTCGATGCTACTGATTGCAATTTTGATTTGCGACACGGTAGATATAGTACATCTACAATAGAAAAAATAGAGTACAACGAAGTTTCACGCCACTATTACGAGATTTCTATCAGTACTAGGAATTCTGTTTATGTATTCAGTAAAGGTACAAAGAGCAATATTAAACCATTAACCAGTGATGAGCTTCTGGCTCTTCAGATGGCATTTTTTGTATAAGGAAAACTATGAAAAACTACTATTTAAAGAAAAAGGGCGAGAATAATTACCCTTATTTGGTATCGTATATTAACAGCAGCACCGAGTTCGGTGCTAACATTAGTAGAGCTAGACTACATACGAGAAAAGAAATTATTATTGCCCAAGCAGAATCAAGATTAAATGAGTTAGATATTTATGAAGTGGATATGGTTGGTACTCGGGTACAGCTGAATATTTCGTTTGACCCCGTTGATGAAGTCACAATAGAAGACAAAATACCAAACACTATTATAGGTACTAGACCCGTGATGGATATATATTCTGAAGCGGGTAGTAGGGTAGTCTTTGCATTCCCTAATAATGGTTACGCAAACGACCAAAAAAGAATGAAAGAGCAGTTTTCGTTAGGTTGCGTTTTAACCATTGAAGACATTGAAATAGAAGATAGTACATCTTATGTTACATTCGAGGGATACGATGGTTCTTATAACACCGTATTCTTTGCAAATGTAGATAATATTTTGGAGGACCTCTAATGAAAGACTCAACTAGATTATTTTACTTCTTATTGTACACAGTGCTTTATGAAGGAATGATTTGGGGTATATTTCTGTACCTCATAATCATTCTAGGTTGGAGTGAGTGGACTATTATAGTTGCCATTATTATGTCAGGTGCTCAATTTCAACCTAGACATTTTGGAATAAAAGTACAAGAAAAAGACCCGATGGCTTTAGATTCAGAAGATTTTGAACGATGGGAAAAAGTACAGAAGCTTAGAAAGGTTAATCAATGAAAGATTTACAATGCGATTTATGTGGAGGGGTTGGTGAACACCACCTTACAGCTTCATTAAATGAACAACACGACAAATATGGTACTCACTTACATTTATGTGAAGATTGCTATTCTGAATGCTATTACGATATTGCTGAGAAGCTTAAAGAGATAGAGACAGATATTTTATTACGATATGAACGAGATTCTGGAAACGAGCCTTAGTCATAGCCTCACGCTGGGTATATTAGCTTACTAGCTTCACAGAGAACAAAGGATAATTATGGGTTACAAAGAATTTTACGAGCAGATGTCAATCGATATAGAAGCTTATAATATGTATAGGGTTTATGATGGTCGGAATAATCAAGAACTAGGATGTTTTTTAGATTCTGAAGAAGCTTATATTTATTATAAGGAGCTACTAAATGGGAAATATGATAAGATGCCTCATATAGAAATATACAATATCAAAGGTCCTCTTATTAAATTAGAAAATGGGGTGTACTAATGGAAGTAAACACAAATAACATAGCATTCCCTCTTACAATGGAAGATGTAGCCGTTATGTACTTAGAAGAATACGATTCGTGGATTCTTAGAACAGAAAAAAACGGCTCTGGTCATAAAGGGTTCTTTCTATACACAGGCAAACCACACGGTGACCACGCGAAATATAATAAGAGCACCTCTTGGGTTGAACCTTTTGAAGTGCAACACGAGATACCAGATAATATCAAAGAATTAGTATTAGGTCTTAAAGACCACTTAAACTACCCAAAATTCGATGAGATTTTAGAATCGTTACCATTAGGATACGAATACCTCAAGATTGACCAAGAAGGTAGATATTTGACTCTAGGTTCTGATTCACTAGTATTCTTTGATGAAATTATTCATTTTGTTAATAATGTGCTAATTTTAGATAGAACTAATGTATCCATCAACCCAAAGAAAAGCCCTCTAATAATCGAAGCACTACTAAAATATAAATCACAGAAAAATGTTACCGTAATCTCTTAATAAAGCTCTAAGGTTCTTTATGTTATAATATTACATATAAAGAGACAAAAGGAATTTAAAATGAGTACTCAAACTAAAATCTGTTTCGATGCTAGTTACCACGAAGGTTTTTGTGGTATAGGTATCTATAACTTTGACACGAAAGAAGAAATCTATATCAGATATGAATTACCTTACAAAACGAAAGCACAAAATAATTCAGAACTTATGGAAACGATGGCATTAGTAAAGACTCTTACATATATGAGAGATAGAAATATTGAATCTGCTCATTTATTCACAGATAATAGAGGTGTTGCTGCTAAAGGTGTTTCATCTACATTAGCAAAAGGTCTTAACATCACATTGAATTGGATTCCTAGAGAGTTCAATGAAGATGCTGACAGATTATCTAAATTAGCACATACACTTGTTGCTACACCTCTTAATTTAAAACCTATGAACACTTCTTATAAAACTTCACCAGTTATTGTCGAGGTTAATGCTGATATTAGTAAAAAGATGACTAATAGAATTAAAGAATACTCACTTGAAAAAAGATTGAATCTTATCAAAAATATGTATTCAGATAGATATGAGTGTATGAATGCCATCTTTGGTGAGAAGGTTCATTTTGGTCTTGTTAAAAAAGATATGAAAGTTTTCAGAATGCTTAAAGCAATTCTTACAAAAGAAGAGTTTAAGTCTTTAACGAATGTCGAGATAATAAATTCAGCATTAGGTAGATTTAAAATGGGTCAATACAATAATCAAGATGTAATCAATCACATCAAAATGTATGCATAAATGATATAATCTTAATCTACTTTTAAGGTTACTTATGTTATAATATTACATATAAAGAGAGATAAGGACTAAAAATGTTAAAAAAGATATTTTACCACAGAGATAATCCAAAAGAAGCATTAGAAGTTATTAAAAGTTTTGATGGTGGTTTAAGAGGTTATTTTTTACTAATCGACCAATTCGGAGATACGATAAAAGCATCAAGCAATCAATTAAAGTGCGATGACCGTTGGAATATGTTTGGTACTTCCCCTAAAGAGGCTTACGAACAAAAGACAAAATATTTAAGAATCTTAGTAGAAAAATCCATTAATGAAATGAACAATTATACTAATAAAGGATAAGAAAATGAAATTAACAGCATTACAAATAGCAAAACAAATGCCTCGTAGAAGAGGTGTAGAACCTGAGAGTGGTCGGACTGGAAATTAAGAAGGTCTTAAGGTTACTTATGTTATAATATTACATATAAAGAGAGAAGGATAAGAAATGAATTATACGAAAGAAGATTTATTGTCATTAACAGATTCAGAATTTTCTGATGTACTAATAGAAATTAATGAACTTAAAGAAAGCCTGAACGAGAAATATTCAGACAAAGAATGTACATTATTTTCTACGGTAAGACACGCAGAAAATATTAGAAAGATGAAAAGATTGATGCCTAATTTAAGAAAAGAATTAGATGCATTAGTCAAAGAAGGGATACTAGATGAATAATTTCTCTTCATTCTGCGAAAGCCAATTATTGTTTAACACTATAAAGAATAAACTTAATTTAACTGATAAGTCTTTTAGAAGTGCTGATAATATTGAGGCCTTTATAATAGAATGCTTCAAAATTTATAGTAATATGGATAGAATTTGTAATAAACAAATAACAACCAAAACAAATCTGCTAATTTCGCTTAAAGATGTTATGATAGATTTGAATAACACTATACCATACAAGAAAGAAATTAAAGCTATTAAAGAATTTACTAAAATAATTCAAGATGATTATATCATACGAACAAAAGAAGGATAAGAAATGAAATTTTATTTAAAAACAAAACAAGAATGTGATGAAATTGTTGCTCGTAATGAAGCATTTATTAAAGCAGAACGAGAAGTTGAAGGTGTTAATGTAGTAATGTATGATTATCGCCTTGCATCAATTTCTGATTTCGCAAATGATGAAGCATTTGAACTTAGAGGTTTAACATTCATTGAACAACCAGATGGCACTTGGAAAAGAAATCTTTTAATGCAAAAATTCTTCAATTATGGTCAAACTTTAGGGTGGATGCCAGAAGATTTACAAGGTAAGAAAGTTGCTCGTGTACAAAATAAAGAAGACGGTTCAGTTATCTCTTTTGTTGAGTTCCCGAATAGCAAAGTTAGAGCTAAATCTAAAATGTCATTTATTTCAGAACAAGCTGTAATGGCACAAAATATCTATGATACTAGCAGAGAATTCCAACATTTTATTACTGAATGTAATATTAGAGATTTTACTCCAATCTTTGAATTAGTTGGATTTGAAAATCAAATTGTACTAAATTATGAAGTAGCTAATGCTTTGACACTACTACAAGTTAGAAGAAATGATGGAAGTTATTTAGAGAAATTAGAAATGAAATCTTTAGCTGATATTTTCAATATTAATGTGACTGAAGACTTTAAAATCTTCCCAAATGAAAATCTAGCACTCGATGGTTTATTAAGACTCAAAGAAACTTCACAAGCAAACATCGAAGGTTGGGTAGTTACTTTTGAAGATGGTCAAATGGCAAAAATCAAAACAGACCACTATATCCAATTACACGGTTTAGTTGGTCCTGATGCATTTAGAGAGAATCTTTTAGTGAAGACTATCTTAGATGGTAATATCGATGATGTTATAGCTCAATTAGTACAAGGTCCTAAAAAAGATATGATTATTGAAATGGAAGAAAAAGTTTCTCATTATTATAATCATCAAGTGGTTGCTTTTAAAGAACTAAGAAGAAAGTATTTCCAAGATTTTGATGAAAACAGAAAAGAATTCGCTTTAAAATATAGAAACGAACCATTATTTGGTGGTGTTATGAAGTCACTTAACACATCATTTCGTGATGTAGAACAAACTGCGGGTAAAATGGTTAAAGAGCACATCGAAAAACAAACCAACTCTTTAGGTAAAGCAAAAGAATTCGTAGAGGGTCTATAATGGAATTCATACTTACGATAGGGGTTTTTGTGGCGGGAATTATAGTGGGAACACAGTTTGTATTAGCAGCACAGTTAGCTTTATTCGTTATTGCTGTATTTATGATATTTAAACAAGATGGGACTGGTGTTGGTGGTGTCATCGTCCAAGCAATCATAATGATATTTTTAGCGGGTATTGTAGTCGGAGATATTTCATACTATTTTCAAACAGAGAATGCTATAAGCCTATCTAATCCATTTGTAGCGTAGAATGTAATGATTCTTAAAGGCAAAACAAAAGAGACCGATAAATTAATACAAGAATGTTTTGCTAATGATGTTTCAGATGTTCCTGATTTTGAACTGATTGTATCTCCTTCATTGAATAGGTTCTATTCGCTATGGTATTCGAGAATAGAATTAATGGATATTGGTGGTACTGGTCCTATTACCGAAATGTCGAAGGCATTCCAAGAAATATTTACGGATAGATATTTTGATGAATATTCTGAATATCTACCAGAATTTCAGGATTTCTTTAAGAATGAGTTCTCTTTTGACATAAGAGATTATTATAAAGAAAATCCACATTTAGTACTTTAAGGTATCTATAAGGTATTTTATGTTATAATACTACATATCAAACAAAGGATAGAAAGATGGATACAGAACAACGACTTTATAGATTGATTAATGAACTATATCACGAGATTAAAAATATGGTACCTGAAGACGGTTTCAGTTCACCAAGAGATTTGGCCTTAGTAACAGAAGTTAATAAAAAAGCAGCAATCCTGGATAACTTACAAGATGCAATGAGAGTCATTAACCCTGGTTTCGAAATAAGAGAGCACTAAATGTCATTATTAGAAGGTTCGATATTTACTGGATTAATGATACTCTTAATAGTTATTGAAGCAAATAGCTTCTGTGGATTGGCTAATACAAAAAGGAAGAAAGGAAGAAGATGAAAACAAATATAGAAAATTTATACAGATTTGGTCTGTACCCGTTGATATGGTTCGTAGGTCTTGGTATATACATTTATTTAGGTGATTCGTATAGTATCTGGTTAAGTGTAATTGGATTTAATTTAGTGTTTTGGGTATTTGCTACATTTTTCTTTATCTTTGCTCAAATGCTTGATATAACAGATGAACAGGCGAATATGGCTTTAGCATTGATGATGCAATCTATAGCATTTGTTGTGCTTACTATAGCATTCTATCTATTTCCTAGAATCTTTATTTTTGAGCATTACACAGAAGTACATACACCAACAAAAGTAAAAGTGTATCAGATGGGTTCACAGTATCATATGGATGCAGTAATCGATGGCAATAAAACTGTTACCTTTTTCTTCCCTAAAGGAGAAGCACAACGATTAGCTAAGATGACTGATGTTTCAAAATTTACTATCACGACAGAACACCGTTATAATGGATTTATAGTAGCAAAACACTACAAGACTGATTCAGAGTACAATAAAAAAGTAAATGAAGTCATTCTTTCGGAAATAAAGTAGCCATTAAGCTACTTTATGTTATAATATTATATTAAAAATTAAGGAATAAAATGAAATTATTTGTATATGGAACACTCAAACAAGGTTGCAGAAATAACCACTACAACCATAGCAAGTTCTTGTTTCCTTGCGAAACGACAGTACCTTACCCTATGTATAAGAGCCGTTGGTATTTCCCTTTCTTAGAGGATAGACCTCAAGAAGGCAATATTATTCAAGGCGAACTGTACGAAGTAACCGAAGAACAGCTTATTGAATTGGATAGATTTGAAGATGTGCCTGATTTATATACTAGAGGCGTTATCGAGGTAGAATTTGAGAATACAACGGTAGAGGCAATCTGTTATTTCAAAGCAGAAAATACAGATAAAACAACTGATTTAATATCTGATTGGCTAGAATAATGAAATGTAAATGGTATCAATTCCATAAATGGGTGGAAGTAAATCAAGTAATCTCAAGGACATATCTTGATGAAACATACGATAGTTTTTATCCATCACATAGAATATGCGAGAAATGTTCTACAATCCAAGAATTTTTATACGATAGTCAAGGTGGCCATTGGAGAAATATTTCAGTACAAGAAACAACAATATTAAATAAATATTTAGTCAAAGAAGGAGGCAAATATGTTATTAGGAATCATAAGAAAGCTGTTCCGCCTAGAGAAGAGTAGAGAAGAAAAAATACTAGAGCAGTGTGGTTGCGTATGTAAATGCCCCGGATGTGGCGACCCACTCAACGACCAAGCAGATTGTACTGATACAGATTTAGTAAGATACACTTGCAACAAATGTGGTGACACTTGTGCATTCAATTTTGACATAGCACCAGTACCTATCCTAGTAGAACGGAACGGCGAATCTCGTTATGAATAAAGACTCTTTTGGTTTTCCTTTCGTGATTGATTTGGAAGGAAGAGTCCATCATATTTTCTCTATAAAATGGCAGAATGAAATAAAATACCACTCATACGAAAATATCCTTAAAAACTACTTAAACGAAGACTCTTGGGGTTCATTCCACACTAAAGAATACTCAAACGAAGGCGTATTCACTGGAGAATACATATACACATCATTGCATAACCTAATAAAATTCCCCTCATTCAAAAAAATACTCATAGAATTCCACCCTCATTATCTCCTATAAATATCAATAAAGTTAGGAGAACCATATGAAATCATTCAAAGACCATCTTGGTGTTAAATCAAAAGTAGAAATCATTCCAGAAACAGAAGTAACAGAAAACGCAGTTCGTTACGAGGCTCTAGCAGCGATGAAAGAAATTCAAGCGAGTATAGCTAATGTATCACTTTTAGGTGTATTAGGAGTTATGAGAGAGGATAATCCTCTTAGAGCTAACATCTTAGATATGGAAGCAAAACTACACGATTTAAGTGCAGAAATGGGACAGTTCATAGCTGATAATATTGCTGATGTAGAGACTGAAGAAGGTGAAGATGCTGAATTAGAGCCTGAGCCAGAAGAGGAAGAAGTTCCTGAAGAGAAACCTGAGAAGAAAGAAAAGCCTAAGAAAAAAGAAGAGAAACCTGAGAAGAAGGAAGTAAAAGATGAAGAGAAACCTGAAAAGGAAGAAGAAAAAGTTGAAGTAACTGAATCAACAAAACCTAAAGTAGGCGACTATGTTATGTTCACATACAGAAGTATGGAGCTAGGTGGTACTATCATTGACATTACACTTGATAACGGTTCTAAAATGTTTAAAATCGATTATGATGCTAAAATTGACCCTTATCTTGCTCAAAGATTTACTAAAGGTAGAGAACCAGTTATTACTGATTGGCAAATCAAAACGATTAATGGAAAGAAACACTAATGAAATCATTTAGCGAATTAATAAAGGAAGGATTATTTAGTAAGAAAGCAAAATTAGATGATAAAACTGCTAGTATTTTAAGACTAGTTACGGATATTGTAGGTTCTTGGAGCATAAAAGGGAAATACCTTGTAGGTGATGGAACCGATATGTCTGAAGTAGTAATTAAAGATATGAGAAGATTAAGCAAACAATTCCCCGACATTGATTGGGAAATAGAGAAGACTTCTGAATCGAAAGTTTACGATAATTGGTACTATACTATTAAAACAAAATTAACTGATACTACAATAGAATATATCAATAAAAAGGGTTATAGATGAGATTTTCAGAATTTTGTAATGAAGAGAAGAAAGGTACCTATGTTGGTGGTCGCTTCTCGAAAGATGTTGAAAAGGGTTTAGAGGAATTCTGTAAAGATAACGATATTCCTAATATCAATACAGATTACCATACAACTATTATGTTTAGCCGTTCAAAGCTTGAGGGCTATGAGTCAGCTGGAAAAGTTCAATACGATACACCACTACACTCATTTAAAATCTTTGAGGGTGACACAAAAGTACTTGTACTGCAGTTAGATTCTCCTGATTTAAAAGCAAGACACGAATATCTTATGAAAGAATACGATGGTACTTATGATTTCCCTGATTACATTCCTCATATCACATTAAGCTACGATTTAGAAGATTATGATATAAATACTTTAGATATTGAAGATTTAGATGATATAGATTTCTTTGTTCAAGAAGAATACACAGAAGAATTAAATTTAGATTGGAAAAACACAAAAGGAGAAGACTAATGAAAAAATTTAGCGAATATACTCACGACAATGAGGCAATAAATGAAGCATCAGAAATGTACTTAGTGACTAAGGACAACTATGGTTTTAAAGAAGTAATGACTACTGATGGGACAGGCTGGTTTGGTGAAGTAGAATACAAAGATGAAGATGGTAGCATCCAAAGCTCAAGAGTATTTACGGAAAGAGACGAAAAAAATATCAGGTCTTTGAAACCCATTAAAGCTGTGGACGGGAACGACCAAAAGTTCGTTAATATAGAAGTTGAAGATATTAAAATGATATGGGTAAGATTAAAGTAATTAAATAGGAGAAACAAAATGATAAAATTTAGCGAGTTCGTATCAGAAAGCAATATAAACGAAGGTCTTTGGTCTTGGTTCAAAAATAAATTAGATAGAAGTATGTCAATTTATGATGAACACGATGTAGGCGAGTCTGTAACTATTGGTAAATCAGAAAGTGCTAAAGTAATACCCGATGTACTATATAAGAAGACGAAACTAGGAAAAGAAACTATTGAACTACTTGATTATAAATCAGGTAAAACAATCAATATGCCTTGGAGTGAGTGGAGAAAGTTAGAAGCCAAACATAATAGAGATTGGGTTGGTAACCCTAATGGAATTTTCTTTGATACAAGAGATATTATGAAGAGTATTACTAAAGGCGAAACAAAAGTAACTTTAGCGAAAGGCGAAAAGATTGATTTTGAATACGAAACAAATGTAAAACTTATTAAAGATACAGTTGTTACAGTTCAAAAACAAAAACTCGATAAGAAACACGCTGATACAGAAATAATGGCAAAAGATGCAAACGGCAAAGAATTAGTTTTTGCTTTTTGGAATATAAAGGTATAGGAGAAACAAAATGATAAAATTTAGTAAATTCGTAAATGAAGGTCTTTTTAGCCCAAAGAAAGATGATGATTGGGATTTTGTTGAGTCAGTTATAGTTCTAGCATTAAAAAAGATTGGAATGAAACCTAAAGGTAAACTACAAGATAAAGTTCGTAGTATGGATGGTGTAAGTATCAATTTATGGCAGTTTGTTGAAGGTGAATTTTCGTATGAACAAAAAGTTGAACTTACAAATTTCTTAAAGAAATATAAATTCAAACAAAACAGTGCTTCTAAAGCAGAAGATGTAGAAGGTACTTTCACTGCTGATGGTACTGAATTTTCTTTTAGTGCTAGTAATGAGTTCGCTAAGAAAAATGATGGTAAAGCATACATTAGAATATTTAAACACGAAAATGGAGAATCATAATGATAAAATTTAGTAAATTCGTAAATGAAGAGAAAACATTAAAAGTAAATGTGAGTGACTTAATTGGCACTTATTCAGATGGACAAGAACAAGAAAATGATGACTTTTTCTATTTCATAGATAGTCTTAAGCAATATGGTTTAAAAGACAAAGATTGGAGTTATGCTGATGATAGTATAATTGAAATTCCTACTAAATTTAAAAAATACACAAAGTCTTGGTCAGTTTCACTAACAGAAGGTGCTGATGTAGGTTCTTTACCTGCTGAATCTGTAGCGAAAGTTGTTGATTCAATCAATAAGAATTTTGGTAAGACAAACAAATTAGTAAGAAAAGATGACCCGATTTGGATGGACACAGATGATGCTAAAGAAATTTTCATCGATGTATCTAAACCACCAAGAGGTTGGTTAATGAAACTTGCTGCTGCTTTAGAGAAAGGTGGTATGAAAGAGAAAATTCTTGATAAAGATTATAACGAATTAGAATTTGAAACAGAAGAATTTACTGTATCTGCTTCTAAAAGAGGTAAGACAATCGAAATGGTATTCTTACCATCATTAAAGTTTTTAAAGAAACTTAAAAAATAGAGGATAATATGTATAATTTTGGAAGAAAATCAGAAGCTCAACTAGTTACTTGCCACGAAGACATTCAAGCAATTCTTAATGTCCTCATTAAGTTTTACGATTTTAGTGTCCTCGAAGGTCTTAGAACTGAAGAACGACAACAAATGTTATTTAACGAAGGCCGTTCAAAGCTTGATGGTATCAAAAAGAAATCTAAACATCAAGATAAAGGTGATGGTTTTTCTTACGCAGTAGATATTATGCCGTACAAGAAAGGTTCAAATGCTTTTAGTAATAACACTAAAGACAATGCTAGATTTTATATGATGATGGGTATGGTTAAAGCAATATCAGAAGATTTATATGCTCAAGGTGCCATTAATCACAAGGTTCGTTTTGGGTTAGATTGGGATGGAGATGATACATTTAGAGACCAGAGTTTTGATGATTTACCGCATTTCGAACTCGTTAAGCCTTAGCTCAGTAAAATAATCTTCCTATAAATCTGGAAGATTATTTTCTATTTTATCTGCTAATTTCATCATTCTTTTTTGTTTATCGCCGTCTAGCACAGATAATAACGAATCTTTTACAGATTTCATAGCTTTATAAAATGTATGTAATGAACTTTCTGCTTTCTTAGCAAGAGCATTTAGATTCGCTGATAAATCCCATCCTGTCCAAGCATCTATACGGTGTATAGTTCCAGTAACAATATGTATCGTTGCCATATCTAATTTTAACAAAAAGTCAATCACTTGTTCTTTCTTTAATGTACCTGCAATTCTCTTCACTTCTTCTTTATCATTCTTAAATGCTGCCATTATAAGTTTTCCTGCACCTTTACTAAACTGAATCACATAGTCGATAATACCGTTACCCTTATGAAGTTTTAACCCCGTTTTCTTTAACCAATCGTGTACACCTTCAATGATTAATAGTTCTTGTGCTTCTGTAAGATTTTCTAAATCACTCTCCGTAAGAATAGAATCATTTTCTATCATATACATCATTATCGATATTTTATCTTCTGTTTCTTCTGTTAAATCTTGTTCAGCTATAAATTCTGTGAATTTCATTGTGTTCTCCGTAGTTTATAAATATTTATAAAGGAGTCAGCAATGTACACATACCGAGTAAAAGAAATTGTCAAAATATATGATGGTGACACAATTCAAGTTATTTTAGATTTGGGTTTCGGAATCTATAAACACGAAACAATTAGATTATTAGGTATTGATACACCAGAACTTCGAGGTGATGAGTACGAATCAGGGATTATTTCTCGTGACTATTTAAGAGAGAGATTGTATCTTGCTTATGAAATGAACAAAGAAATATTCATTAAGACAACAAAAGACAAACAAGGTAAATATGGTAGATATTTAGGTGTTGTGTTCGTTGAAGAGACAGATATAAATGAAGAACTTCTTAGTCTTGGACTAGCAGAAGTCTATAAATAACAATAAACATTCGGAGAAGAATATGAGAAGTTTTAAAAATATAGCTGAAGCAGATATTCGTGATGAAGACATCAAAGATGTTGAAGAATTTGAAATGGCTGAGTACTACGAAGATTTAATGGTTGATATACAAGAAGATTTGGAAGACCTTAGAGAGATTATGAAAATGTTAGGTCTAAAGAATGAAGTTGCTTCACCTCTTAATGAAGTGAACACCACAATCGGAAATATAGATGACATTATCAGAGAAGAAATCAAGAACTATGGTTTTAACGCTGAAGAAGCTGAAGAGAACGATGGCAAATGGTAACATTCAAACAAATAGCTGAAAATATTATTAATGAAGGTCTATCTTATAAAGTAAACAAAAATGATTTCGCTAAATCATTTACTAGATGGATTGACGGCGAACACGGTAAGATTGAGAAGAAAGGCTCAACAACTTTCTATTGGAACAACGATGAAATAATGTTTTCTTATGATGGTAAACAATTAGTAGTCAAGGCTCAAGGAAAACAACTTTTTCAAATAAAGGAGATGGGATTACTATGAAGAATTTTAAAGATTTAATAACAGAAATGTCAAAGAAAGAAATAGAAGATATGATGGCTAGATACGGTGTTGATTCTTCAAAGCAAGATTTCTCTAAGATAGCTCAGAAGAAAGTTAAAGATGCACATTCTACACAAATATCTAGTGCTTTTCGAAATAAGAGCGATTATTCCAGTAGTAGTAAAAGCAAAACTTTATATGCTGGCGATTTACACTCACTGGAGCTAAGAGATTTTTTGAAAGAAGAAAAGAAGAAGCTACTTAAAAAATTCAAGTTACCCAAAGAATCAAAACCTTATGAAGACAGAGAGAGTGTGGTACTTGATATAGAGAAGACTGAGCACCACCAACACTCAGCAGATAGTGGTATTGAAACTGAATTAAAAAATATTAAAAAATACAAGGAAGAAATAGAAGAACTAAGGTCGGGTTTAAGGAACGATACTGAATATCCAGTAAAAGCATTCCAGCAGAAGCTAAAGAAACGAACCGAAATAAGAATAGCTAATATAGGTTATCTCGAAGATTATATAATAACAACTAAAGAAAGAATAGTAGAATACCAAACAGAGATTAAAGATTCAAAAAAGGAACTATCTATGCTTAAAAAAGTTATGAAAGTTTTTGATAAGATAGACAAAGAATTAGATAAAGCAAAGAAAGATTTTGCTAACTACTGGAACAACTAAAGGAAATACTATGCAAGAACCTACTGAAAAGGGTTTATTCGACGCTCTAGCAGATAAAAAAGGCTCTGAGCTTACTGATAGAGAGAAAGATGCTATCTTAGTGAAAATTGATATGAAAACGAACGATGAAGGATTCTATGTGGATGCTTTTGGTTCAAAGATTTCGTACAATGGTGCTAAGACTATGAAGAAAACAGACACAAAACTCGCACTTACCGAAGTACACAAAAATGAAATTTATCATTGTATGAACGACTTCAAATACTTCCGAAAACATTATTGTAAAGTTGTTAATAGAACTGGTATCACAAGACCAGAACCTAGACAATATCAAGAAGATGCTGAAGATGCTTATTTGACTGGTGAAGATGTTGTATTATTCTTTCCTAGACAGTCAGGCAAGACCGTTACAACGGCTATATATCTATTATGGAAAGCAATGTTCTTCCCGAATATCAATATTGGTATCGCTGCCAATGTACAAAAACTATCAACTGAGGTACTAGATAAGATTAAGAAAATCTTTTTAGAATTACCTATTTGGCTTCAATCAGGTGTTACTGTATGGAATAAACAATCAATCGAATTCGATAATGGAACGAGAGTTCTTACATCAGCTACATCTTCAGATTCATTTCGTGGTTACTCTATTCATATCCTTTATGTGGATGAGGTTGCCTTTATTAAGAATGGGTTATGGGAAGAATTTTCAGATTCAGTTTTCCCTGCTCAGGCCGCTCTACAAAATTCACAAGCTATTCTATCGAGTACTGCTGGTGGTATGAATCATTTCTATGCTCTCGTTAAAGGTGCTCGTAAGAAAGCCGTTAAAGATTTCAAAGAGAATGAAAATATCAAAATCGGTGCTAAGAATATGACAGTACAAGAGCTATACAACCTTGACAGTATGCCTAAGCAGATTGATTCTGTTGCATTGAATGACAATGTATATACAGTAAATTTCAATACTGGTATTAATGGGTATCTTTTATCAGAAGCATCGTGGACAAGCGTTCCCCGTTTCAATAAAGATGGTTCACCTAAAACAAATGATGATTTCAGAAGCGAGACAGTAGCTAAATTTTCTCAAATGTATTTCGAACAAAACTTTGGAGGGGAATTTTTAGGTTCTTCTGCTACACTAATCACTGGTTCAGTACTAAAATCGTTATCGTGGGTTGAAGAGGACGAAATAACATTTAATAACATTTTTCAAGGTCTACGAATCTTTAATGAACCCGAACCGGGTAAGCATTATATCCTAACAGTGGACCCTAAGAAAGATGGTATCGATGATGCTGGTATTCAGGTAATCGATGTGACTGGTCTTCCTTTTAAACAAGTAGCCTGTGCGAATCTTCAGGAATCGTATCTAACGGCTCCATCAAAAGTATTCGACCTTGGTATGTATTACAATGAGGCTTTGGTAGTCGTTGAGAATAATCTTGACCAGACTATCGTGGATGCTCTATTCTATCACTACGAGTACGAAAATATATACAAAGAATCGCATAAAAAAATACAAGGTTTTAGGACCACTACGAGAACAAAGAAGCAGATTCTATCGTTTATGAAAAAATTCATTGAAGAGGGTAAGCTTATCATTCAGGACGAATTAACCGTGAATCAATTATTTTCTTTCATCGAAAAGAGTAATGGTTCATTCAGTGCAGAAGAAGGTTACAAGGATGATATGGCAATGGCTCTAGCTCTTACATTTGCTGTATTCTTGGAGATAAAAAACTTTGATGACTTCCAAGGTATGATTTCTCTTATTGAAGCACAAAAGAAGGCAGAGGATGTGAATCAGGAATCAATGAGTGCCTTTTTCGACCTTGGGTTTAATGATGAGCTTGAAGACAAACCACAGAGTCCAACGAATTTTAACGGATTCGATATCCACGATGCAGGTGGCGGAGGTCAAGGGTTTGAAGGACCTAGCAATTTTTAGAACGATAAATACCAATAAACGGAGATAACAATGAAAAAAGAAATATTAGAAGGCGAAGAATTAGAAACCGTATCAGAAATCATTAAACAAGATGATTTAACAAAATTTAAGAAATGGCATAAAGCCGGTGGAAATCTTGATGCTTATCTAGGTTATCAGAATATTTTAGATAGAACGACAGTAAATAAAGGTTCGTTTAAGATTTTCAAATATCTTGTAAAGAGTGGAGATTGTAATCTAAATGCTGAAGATGAAGACAACCAATCAACAGTATTACACACATTATTCCAACAAGACAAACCAGAATTCTTTAAGGTCATCAAAAATGAGAAAATGGATTGGGCTAAGGAAAATAAATGGGGAGATACACCATTAGGTAACCACCTCAAAGGTTATGATACAGAAGCTGGTACAGTAAGAATGCTTATAAAGAATGGTGCTAAAATCACAGAAGAAATTCGTGAACTACCTATGAATTCTAAAATTAAAGTTATTATAGAAAAGGCTTGGAAGGCACAAGAAAAACACGCTAAAGCCGTTAAGAAAATAGGTAAATACGCTGATTTACTAGATTCATAAATACTTATAAAGCGAGTCTTTATAAGGAATAGATATGGATACAAATTTAGATGATTTAGGTCTAGCAGATATACTAGGTGATTTAGAAGAAACACTAGAAGAAGTAAATACCGTAGAACTCATAGAAGATGTTGATGAAACCACTCAGGAATTTATCGACATCATAGAGCAGTTTGAACACAACCCCTCACAAGAAAATATAGCAGGTGTAGCAGCAAAATTTGATACGCTATCAGACGCATTCGGTGTTAGCTCTGATGCTATGACAAGCAATATACAAGAAGGTATAGATACTGTAAGGAAAGATGCTGTTGAGTACAAACAAGCTGGTTACGAAATAACAGAGGACATTAAAGCATCAGCATTCAATATTGATTTATTGAGTAACGATTTTGCTAAAATGAGAGCTATTCTTTTGGATTCTCTAGCTGATGGTAGAGCTGTTCAGAAAAAATTCACAGATGAAATGTTAATGGTATCAATCGATGATATTTCTCCCACAATATTAGAGGGATTCTCTTCCTTAATGAAAGCTGTAGCTAATCAGGTACAGCTCCTTTCAAAAATCTATAAGGATGTAGCAGAAACTCAGGTCAAGCTGAAGCAGTATATGCGTCAAGAACAAATGAACGATGACATAAACGGTTCTGAAAATGGTACTACTAATATACAAAATAATTATATCCTTTCAACAAATGATTTGATTAATGGCTTCTTACCTGATAAGTAATATAAATATCTCTAAAAGGAGAATCAAAATGACCTTTTATCACCATAAAACAATTTCTAAAATAACTATGGCTTTACTAGACACTTTCAATGATATAGAAATTGAAAGAGTTTCTAGCGATGGTCTGTCCACTACACATCATACTGTACCTATCACTTTTGGTGCGAGAGATAAAGCCTTTATTCTTAGCGAACAAGATTCTGAAGCTATGCTTAGAGGAAATGTTAATATTCTACCTAGAATGGCATTAACTTTTGAGAGTATGACTCCAAATAAACAAAGACAAACAAACAAATACACAAAAATTAACAAAGTAATTGATGGAGAAAGAATATCGTTTCAGTATAATGCTGTTGCAGTAGATTTCTCATTCACTATTAGTATTGCTACGAGAACTATGATGGATATGAGTATGATTCAAGAACAAATTATACCTTTCTTTAATCCTAGTTATTCTCTTTTCGTTAATGAATTAGAGATTCAAGATGAACCAACTAGTATTCCTATTATGTTAGAAAGTGCAGATATTGTTTTACCTGAAGAATACGGCGAAGATGAAATCAGACTAATCGAAGGTTCATTAAGTATCTTAGTAAAAGGTAATATGTATCCACCGATTAAAGATGCAGAGAAAGTAGAAAAAGTTAAAATCTATATGGGTATGAAACCCAACGATGAAGAACTAAGAAGTGCTAAGTACGAGTTTGATGTAGATGAATTACTAAATAAAACTTCACATAAGAAAGAAGAATTTTTCGAAACAATGGGTCAGAATAATCCTATAATAGATAACATTTCAAGCGAAGATGAAGATGGTAATACAGAACCCATTATATCTCATATATCAGGAAATGTAAGTCTTAATGATGGTAAGAGTGCTGTATTAAAAGTCCACTTCAAAGATAGAGATAGTGATATTTTTACTTATGTATGGAGTGTATATAACGATATAGGTACCATAGAAACGAATAAAGATAAGGTTAAATATGTAACACCAGGAAATCTTACGGAAGATTCTTCAGCACATATAAGAGTTATAGTGATAGACAATAAAGGATTACAGAGTAAACCTTATGATTTCAGCATAGAAATAGGAGTTTAAGATGGCATTAATAACAGATGTATTGACAGTAGTTTTACCGAATCTTGCTTCATCAAATAGATATTCACTACAAATAACAGGAACTGATGTAGATTTAGCTATAGACACATTATGTAAAGATTTAAGATTAGTTGAACAAACGAGAAATGAAGCAGAGTATTGGTTGAACGGCATAAAATATGTAATACCTAGAGAGATTGCTTTTACAAATGAAGTGTCAATGACTTTTATACAAGATGAGAGCGAAAATATCCGAGAAGCATTCCTAACAATGATGAGCACTGATGTAAAAGATTTAAACATTATTGTAACTCAACAGACAAATTCAGAAATGACCAATAACGATATTGATGTGCCTGATAGTTTTACAGTTAATACATTTTCTGATGGGTTTGTTAAGAGTGTGAGCGAGATTGCATTATCATCAAGCTCGATAGAAATACCTGAATTTACTGTATCATTCGGATATAATTGGGTTAAAGAAACGAGCACAAGTTCAACTGCAGAATCAAAAGAAGCCTCATCTGGTGGCAGTCTATTAGATTTACTATTTTAGGAGATGATATATGATTAATATTAATACGATAATAAACAAATTTGCCAGTGCTAATAGGTTTGAAGTGATATTTCCTGGAATGGATGAAGGTATATTGAATCCCGCTATTGTAGTATATTCAGCAAAAAGTGTTGAGCTACCTAGTATAGAAAGAAAACAAATAGAGAAAGTCTGGAACGGTGTAAAATATCCGATTGCTAGAGAAGTATCATATAAGAACACAACAGAAATAACATTTTATATGACAGAAGATGGTCTTAGAGAAAACTTTATGAAGTGGATGCAATTCTATTCTGAAGAATACGATACCGATAAATCAGATACGAACGAGAAAAAAGTATACCAAGACATAAAAGTTGTCCATAAACGCTCAAGTGGTATGATAGATGACAATAAAGAGTATATAGAATACACATTTTTAAATTCTTTTCCAACAGAAATAAGTGCTGTATCATTAAGTTCAGAAAATAATGAACTATTAGAGTTCACAGTAACATTTGCTTTTAGTTTATTCACTAAATCAGATATTGAAGAGGAGAAAAAATAATGTTTTTAAACACATACACACTACAATTTAATTTATCAGGTGGTTTTCAAGGAAATGATTACGATGTCGAAATATTCTTAGGTAGTCTTGCAGATGAGGTAGAATACCCATCAGGTGGAATGTTGGATTCGCTTGCTAGTATAGGTAGTGATATTTCGCCTAAAATTAATGTTCTTTGTAAACAAGTAACATTGCCAGGTAAGAATCTTACTACTACTGAATATCATCATAGGGGTAGAAAATATGTTGTTGCTGGAGAGGATGATTATTCGGGTACAATAGAGTTAGAATATTATAATGATAGAGAGCTTACAACTAGAAGATTCTTTATGAATTGGTTGAATGCCGTTAAGGGTTCTGATTATCTTAATCCTTACGATGCTACAATTAAAATAACACCAAAGACAAAGAAAGCATTAGTAGATTTAATAGGTTCAACGAGCCTAGTCCATACATATATGGGGGTTTATCCTACTGCTATTTCTGATTTAACTTTAGATGGCACAAATACATCCGAATTAACTACAAGTACTATCACACTAGCATACAGTTTTTTTGAAACAGAAGATGCTGCTGGTGGACTTATGAGTTTATTTTAGGTAGTATATAGAAGATATAAATACAGTTGTAAATAAACACACAAAACAGGAGAAGAAATATGGCAAACGCAATTTCAGATTTAAAAACTACATTAGGTAGTGGAGTTAGAACAACAAAATACAAAGTAAACATAAATACACCAAGTGCATTAGCAACTATTGATACATTATGTAAAGCAACAAACTTTCCACAGATTACAATAGGTCAAGTTGAAGTATGGTCACAAGGTCGTAAGGCAATGTTACAAGGCGAAACAGAATTCGATTATACTTGGGATGTTACATTCTACGAAACAGAAGACCATTCACTAAGAGAAGAATTTATTGCTTGGATGAAGGCTATCGATGATACTAAAACAAATACACACATCGATGAAACAGAAATGAAAACTGCTAAAGTATTTCAACTAGACGGTGCAGGTAAAGAAACTGCTGAGTATGAGTTCACAAACTTATGGCCGCAAGTTGTTAGTTCATTAGATATGGCTGATGATTCAGTTAATGCTATTGGTGAGTTCACAGTAACATTCTCTTTTGATTTTTGGGAAAAGAACTAACATAAAATCATAAGGAGGCTTCTATGAGCGCAATTTCAAACTTAAAATCAGCATTAGGTGCTGGTTTAAGAACAACAAAATATTTAGTACAGATTATACCTACAAATACTGCTATTACATCGTTTAACGATACGGCAGAAGTACAAGTGGATGGCAAAATCACACAAACAGCAACTACTGATGCTACACAACTTGATTTGCTATGTAAAGGTACATCATTCCCACAAAAAACTGTAGGTCAAACGGAAGTTTGGGTAGGCGGTAAAAAGGGTATGCTAGTAGGTGATACAGAATTCGACCACACTTGGGACTTAGTTTTCTATGAAACAGAAGACCACAAGCTTCGTGAAGCGTTTATCGCTTGGCAAGATAGTATCGATGATGTAGAAGGGTACAACAAAAATGACCGTAGTGTTGGTGGTACAGCCACTATTTCACAACTAGATGGTCAAGGTAACCCTACAATGACATATACATTCCATAATATATGGCCTCAGGTTATCAGTACTTTAGATATGGCAAATGATTCAGTTAATGCTATTGGTGAGTTCACAGTAACTTTATCATTCGATTACTGGAAACTGAAAAAAGATACCGTTACAACTACAACTACAACTAACGGATAGATAGATGAGTAAAATAAGCGACCTTAAGAGAGCACTTGGAAGTGGAGCTAGAACAAATAAATTCGAAGTACAATTCCAAGCTATACCTGGTGTAGATATTTTTAAAGAGATAGGTAGCCTTCTAGCTAAGAGTACTGCATTCCCTGGAAAAAATATACCAATGGTTGAAGCATTTCTTAGGGGTCGTAAAACTTTACTACAAGGTATGACTGATTACGGTAACACTTTTGAAGTAACATTCTATGAAACTTCAGACCATAGAGTAAGAACTATTTTTCTTTTATGGATGCGGTTAATGGATGATGATGTGCTTGATATGCATAACTACACTTATGTAAGTACAGCTACTATTAAACAATTACAAAATGACGGTAGTACAAATCACTTTGGTGGAGCTTACACATTATTAAATATGTGGCCTCAAGCAGTTGGTGAAATGTCAATGGATGCTTCGGAAGTAAACACAGTAGGTACTTTTACTGTAACATTTGCTTTCGACAGTGCAGTTCCAGTAGCATTATAACAAAACACACTATATAGTCCTTTTCTTGGACTATTCTCACAAAACTTTTTTAAAATCAATTATAAATACATTTAAGAGCTAAATCTTGTTTAAGTTCTATATGGCGAAGAACTGTATAGAGTATATACGAAATACATCTTTTGCATAAAGAGATACTATAACGAGTAAGATTGACACTCAAAAACAATCGTTACCTAATAGGTAACTAGGAGAAATATAATGGCATTATTAAGCCCAGGTTCAGAAGTAGTAGAAATAGATGCATCGGTTGTAACAAATCGTGTAGGTAATTCAGCAGCAGTATTTGTTGGTGATTTCGTAAAAGGTCCAGTTGATGAATTAACAGCAATCGGAACAACAAATGATTATGTAACAGTTTTCGGTAAACCAAATTCAAGTATTATGAATCAATGGTATCAAGGTTATAACTTCCTTAACTACGGTGCAGGTTTTTCTTATGTAACTCGTGTAGTTGGTGCAGACGCACTTAATTCAGTAGCAGAAATCGGTTCTGTAGCAAATGACGCACATATCACAGCTACACCACAACTTGTTAAGAATAAATCTGATTGGGATGTGTTCTCATTAGGTGGAGTTCAATTCGGTGTAGATGAGTCAGGAGATGTTCTTGTTTCTTTAACTGATTTAGGTGTTTCACTTAATGGTACTCAATTATCACTAGCAGATGACGCTACGACTGTTTCTTTAGAAGACGGCGTAATTTACACTATCGAAGGTGCAGGTAAGTTTACAAAAGTTGGATTTGGTGCAATCGTTGCTGGTTATACTGATGGTGGTGGTGCTTATGTACCAGGTGTTCCATATCAATTAGATGTTGTAACTGAAACTATTAGTGCACTTACAGATGACGCAGGTTCAAAACTTAAATTCTTTGCTAGAAACCCAGGTGTTTGGGGAGATAATTTAGAAGTATCTATTGCTAACGCATCAGATTTCAGTACAGCTACTCCTTCAGAAGCATTCTCAGGTGTTACTATCGATGACCAATTCGAATATGCTGCTGCAGCAGGAGAAGTTGCCGTTCTTATCACTAAGGACAATATCGTTGTTGAAACTTATATCGTTTCTTTAGATGAAAGTGCTGTTGATTATGCAAATAAATCAACTTACATCGAAAATGTTATAAATGAAAAATCTAATCTTGTTTATGTTAAAGATAACGGTGCCGTTGATGGTGTTGCTTCTAAGATGTATTCACAAGATGGTGTAATTACAGCTGATACAGTTGAATTCGCTGGTGGTAATAACGGTATGGCTACTCAAGCAGAAATCATTGATGGTTACAAATTATATGAAAATATTGATGAAATCGATGTTGATTTAATTATCGCTAATGAACTTTCACCAGTTTCAGCTATTAACTTAGCAAATATGAGAAGAGATTGTATCGCTTATGTTGGTGCTAGATTTGAAGATACTGTTGGTAAAACTTCAATCAATGCTACTCAAGCAATCGTTGATTACACTAAAGCTGGAGATATGAATGTAAATACTGTTTATGCAGCATTTTATGGTAACTACAAGTTCCAATTCGATAAATTCACTGGTAAAAATGTATGGTTAAATCTTGCAGGAGATATGGCTGGAATTAGAGCTCAGACTAATGAGTTACAAAATCCGTGGACTGCAGCAGCAGGTATTCAAAGAGGTGGCGTTAAGAATGTTAAGAAATTCGCTTTCATTCCAAACAAGACTCAAAGAGACGCTATGTACCAAAACAAGACAAATATCGTAACTTCATTCCCAGGTTCTGGAAATGTTATTTGGGGTAACAAGACTTATACTTCTGTACCAAGTGCATTTGATAGAGTTACTACAAGAGCTTTATTCAACTACCTTGAAAGAGTAATCTATAAGACTTCAAAATCTTTCACATTCGAAATCAATGATTCTTTCACAAGAAACAGATTTTTAAGTGCTATCGTTCCATTCCTTAACACAGTTCAAAGTAACCGTGGTATTAATGAGTACAGAGCAATTTGTGATGCGTCTAACAACACGCCTGCTATCGTTGAGAAAAACGAGTTCATTGCAGACATCATTGTTAAACCTAACTACATCGCTGAATTTATTACTCTTAGATTCACTGCTGTTAATGCTTCGACTGATATTGATACAATCATCGGTTAATTTTAAGTAGGCTTTAAGTCTACTTATGTTATAATATATCTTATAAAGGATATATTATGACTTCATTCACTCTCACTAAAGAAATCAACAAATACTTACCAAACTACTCTTACAGAAATGCAGTTGCATACGAATCCAAACAAAATAAAGATGAAGGTTCAGTATCATATATCAAATTCGATGAAAGAACAAGCACTAACATATTTAAGAAAACTTTAGAAAATCTTAAATCTAGGATGAAGAGTTCTCCTTATTTTAAACAAGATGAATACATTTTAATTTTTGAAGTAGATGCTTATGGTGAGCCTCGTCCTGAACAAGGATTATATGTAATTTACTTCAGTACCCCTAAAGAGAAAGAATCCGCTTATAAAACTAAACTCACATTAGAATTAGCTTCATTAGTTCATTTACAAAAACTCGTACTAGAAAGGAAAACTTCATTATTAGAAATATCCAAAGAAACATTATCGTTTAAAGTATAAATACTTCTAAAAGAGGTATATTATGGCATTAAAAGATGTTATCACAAAAATATATGAAACAAAGTGGGATTATGTTAATGACTTCAAACTTACTGTAAGTTTCCCTGCAGGGTATTTCTATATAGATGAAACTTATACTAAGCTTAAAGAAGTAGATTTTGATGAAGATTCAGCTGATGAAGTAGATAAACTTAATTTAGCTATAAAAACCTTTACTATACCAGATTTAGTAACTCAACCCATAGAAACTTTTGTAGGTGGGCAGTGGAGTTATACTACCGGTATCAAAGAACTAAAGAGAATAGATGTAACATTTAATGATTTTGATGATTTTTACCTATATAGATTAATGACTTATATTCTCGATGGGACTAAAGATATGTTTCCTGAAGACCAGTATTGGGGTCTTAAAATTACTCCTTACGATTCAGATGTAGTCATTTTTGAAACTGAAGTAGCTATACTTGATAGTGTTTCAAATATTTCTTTAGATAGAACAAACGAATCACAAATAGCAGAATTTAGTATATCATTCAAAACTAGATAAATAATATTAAAATAAAGGATACTTAATGAGTATTAAGAAAGAAGATAAATTCGATATTGAAATAGAAATGCACGATAAACCTATGTTTCTAAGAAAATGGAAAGGTCGTGATGTTAAGTCATTCAATGAAGTCTTAGAAAATTCGTTCGATATTGAAATGCTAACCGAAGAACAACTCCGTACATTGGTTCTACCTTGTGTTAAAGATTACGAGGGAGAATACCTTTCAAACTACGACCTCTTATATATGCTTACACAGATTAGAAAAAACACACTAGGTAACAATATTAAATTCGATTATTTATGCCCTAAATGTGAAGAGAATACAAAAATCGATGTGGATTTAGCTAAATGTAGTAATTTTGAACCAGATACTTTCGCAAAAATAGTAATAGGCGATATTACTTTTAATCTCCAAAAAGATATTAAAGCTGAGGTTCTTTCAGCACAAGAGGGAAAATATCTTGAAGATGATGCTACTATTATTGAAATGGTTCTTAGGGTAAATTCTTTTGAAGATGCTGATGGAATCAAAAACGAGTACACTTTTGAAGAAATGTTCGAGTACATCAGCGACTTAGATATGAGCGATTATGAGCAGTTACTAGAAGAATATGTTAAACAAATGAGTTATTTTGATATTACTGGTACTTATCAATGCCAAACAGAGGGCTGTAATAAGGAACACAATTTAGAATTTGATGTTCTTCCAAACTTTTTCGGTACTTTATAATGTTTTTTAGTTTAGAGCTAAAGGGTACTGAATACAATATAGAACCTTGGACAACGAGGGACGAAATGGCATACCTCCTATACGGAGATGGTGCTAGTATCAGAGACATTTATAAGCTTCTCGTAAAAATCACACCTACACCCTTAAAGCTTACTGATGAAGATATGCTATTCATCCTATACAAAACCTATGTGAATAGTGTAGGTGGAGATTTCACGGTTCAGTATAAATGCTCGGAATGCTCACAACCTAACGAAAATACCATTAATATAGACCCGTTTATTAAATACAATACTGAGGAAGTGTTCTACCAGGACGGAGAATACAAAATTAATGTAGGCGACAACACCGTGTATCATAATGATGTGCAATTGGATAGCGACGAAGCTAGGTACTATATCGAGGAAATGGATTTTTTGAGTGCTCAAGAAATGGATAAGCTGTGTGCTGATGGGTTGTCGATTCTTTGTGAAATGCCTTGTATAAAATGCCAGCATATCGACATCAAGGATTGTTATAATTTTTATAAGGCAGATTTATCGAAAAGCAGTATAGGTAATGTATATCAACAAGCTCAGGAATTCACTTATTATGGAAAATTCGCTTTACAAGATGTATATAATATGCTACCATTCGAGAGAGAAATTTATTTTAGTCTAATAGAGAAAGCTAGAGAAGAAGAAAACGCACAATAAACGATTCAGATAAATAATACTAAAAGAGGGTTATCTGATGAACGCACAAGACCAACAAAATATAATAGATATTAACACTAGGCTTGAAGATTCTTATAAGAGTATGGCTAAAATAGAAAAATCTATAGCCTCGAAAAAAGAACAAGGTCAACCTTCAGATACTATTGAGCTTGAACTCACACAAACAAAACAATTATTAACCACTTTATTCATTGCTAGAGCACAACACGATAAAAAAGTAGCAATACAACAGAAAAAAACAGACGGCATAGAAACATCAGGAACACCAGAAAAACTTTCTGATTTAGATAAGGCTATATCAGATAGAGAAAAAGTAGATAATCTAAAAGAGAAGAAACACAAAAAACTTTCTGATATGATAGATAGCCCACTTGATGCTATCAAAAATCTTGCATCAGAATCAATCGGTGCTTTATTCAATACAAGAGAATCACGAGAGAGAAGCCAGAATAGACTATCAGACCTCGAAGAAGAACTAGAAGTAGCTAAAATTACTGGCGATGAGAAGAAAACACTAAAACTACAATCTAAAATCAAAGAGAAAGAAGATTCACTAGCAGAGAAATCAGAAAAAGGTTCTCTAATGGAGAGAGCACAAGATACAGTAAAATCTTCTGCTTTAAAATTCTCTGGTGATACATTAGATAAGGTTACTGATTCATTAGACCAAGAAACGAGAGGCCAGAAAATGGTTCTCGATAAAAGCGTTAATATGTACAAATATGTTACACTGGTTAGTAATGCATACACAGTAGATAATATTAATGAACAAAATGATGCTAGAAATATGGTACAAAATGAAACATTAGCTTTGATGAAGATGCACAATGACATTAGAAAGAAATATGGTTATTCTAGTATTTCTAAGGATGATTTTATTTCTAGCTTAGGTAACCAATACATTACTGATGCCTTCGGTGTAAGCGATGATGTAGAACAAGCTAGAGCTAACGATAAAGAACGACAAAAAACAGAAGAAGATTCAGAAAAGAACCCGACTCCAGCTGATAAGCTTAAAGAGAAAAAACAGAAAGAAACACAAGAAAAGAAGGAAGAGCAATACGGTATGCTAGGTTCATTAGGAGCTTCATTGGGTATCAAAAATTCTCTAAATGATAATGATTATACAGCTGATGATTCTAAGAAAATGATTAAGCTTTCTGAAAGCATTAATGAGAACCTAGAAAAGATTGCTGACCAGATGGTTGATGAGCAAGATACTTCAATCGATAGAAAAGGCAAGAAAGACAAAAAACAAAAATTTGATAAAAATGGTAAAGCCATAAAAGATGATGAAGACACATCGATATGGGATATGATAATGGCTGGATTAGGTCTATTGGCTACGAAGCTGTGGAAAAAGATAGGTCCGATGGTTAAGAAAATGTTCGGTAAGCTGTTGGCTCCATTCAAGAAAATGTTCAGAAAATTTAAGATAATGGTTAAGAAAGCTCTAAGATTTGCTAAGAGAATGATTAACAAGGTTTGGAAAGCTGTATTTGGTAAAAATTTATTGAATTCTTCAAAAAGTATGGATATGCCTGAAGGCCCAGGTAAAGACAAAAAGAATAGCCAGAATGATAAAAAACAATCCAAAAGAGACAGAAAAAGAAATAGAAGCCAACGAAGAAATAATTCTAGTAGAAGAAGAGGTAAAGGGAAAGGTCGTGGGGTTATGTCTGGTTGTGGTTGTATGCCTGATAAAAAAGATAAGAAGAATAAAAAAGGTAACGACAAGAAAAAACAACAGCAACAAAATAGTAAAGACAAACAGCAGAAGAAATCAGAAGCCAACAAAAAACGAATGGAAACAGAACAAAAAAGAAAAACTAAGATGTCTGGTGATACTAAATCTACTATAAAAAAAGGGAGTACACCTAAACCCAAAGCAAATCATTTCAAACCTAAAATGGCTAAGAGTGGATTCTTTAAAACTGCTTTTAAAGGAGTAAAGGGTCTAGGTAAATCAGTATTCAAGATTGGTGGTGTCTTAACAGCTGGTTTAATCACTGGTGCTCTACTAGCTGTAGATGCAGTGGAAATCAGAAATGCAACGAAAAATATTTTCGGCCCGAATTACGAGAAACGAGTTGCTGTAATAGCTAAAAGTATAGCGGCACTAGGGACATCACAGGCTTCTTGGTTATGGGGTTCATCACCAGAGGAAGATTTCGTTAAATATATTATAACGAGTGAAGAGCTTTCGTTAGAAGAATTCGACAAAGCTATGAGCTACATCGAAGGTAATAATGATGATTTCTTAAAAATTATTATGGTGAGAAGAGAAAAATTTGGAGCATCTGACCCAGCGGTATTACAATATGGTGAAGAAGCTATGGCTATATTCGGTACGAGCGGTACAAAATTAGTAAAAAATGCTAAGACTGGTATAATAACATCTAAAAAAACTACTATGAGATTTGAAGATAAGAGTAAGAAAGCTACATTAGATGCTGTTCGTAAAGATGCTAGTGGTGATGATATTTATGAAGCAATGATTGATGCAGATATTGTGAACCCTAACAATACAAATGATGGTATTGTATATAAGAAATCAAGATTCAGAGAGTATATCACAACATACCTAGATGAGAACCAAAGAGCTGAGTTAATTAACGATATTAAATATAGAGTAAAAGATGAGAGTTTATTTGCTAATGAAGGCGATAAAATGATAGCTATCATTAATGGTGTTACAGACAATCAAAACAATTTAGCTGAAGAAGATGCAAAAATTAAGAAAAGCCATAGTATAATGAAACAAATGTCTGGAAGAGCTGTTGGGACTAAAGAATATAAGGCCCTTAGTAAAGACCTAACAGAAAAAGACAGAAAGAAATTTATCCAGAAACAATTCCTTAAAAATGGTGCTGATGATGCAATAGTAAGAGATTCAGGAACAGATTTTGAAGATAAAGCTACATATTCAAAACAAGTAGCACTAGAAGATGGTTCATTAGCTATATACACAAAAGTAATGGCAACATCGAAATCGAAACTAGATAAACTATCAAAATTAAAGAATAAAAATATGGAAGAATTTCTTGCCGGTTTAGTGAAAGAGGGTATTGTTATAGTTAATAATGCCGGTATTTGGGGAGCCAAACCATTAGTAATAAAAGATTTGATAGAAATGAGAAGCATACCTCTATCACAGTGGTCAAGCTTAGCTACTTATGTAGAAAGGAAAACTAAAATAGAAGGGAAGAGAGATAGTCTTTCTCACCAGATTGCTATGTTTCTTAAAAGCAGAGAAACAGAAAGGGATAATATATCAGGCTTCACTACTTTTGATAACGAAGGTGGTGCTAATGTAATGAGTAACTATTCAGGTCGTGTCGAGTACACACCTAAGAAAGTTACCTATACAGATGCCGGTCAAGTTAGAACGACAGATGATATGTCACTCAAAGAATTATTCATTAACAACGGAAACAACGACATCGAAGGTCTTGATGAAAATGTTCTCCATAACCTTAAAGGTATGGCAATGGAATTTAAAGAAATCACTGGTCGTAAGATGCAAGTTAATTCAGCATTCAGAAGCTTTGAAGAACAAGCTGATATGAAGAAACGAAAAGGAAAGAAGGCTGCATCACCAGGGAAATCAATGCACAACTATGGTCTAGCATTCGATATTCAGACGGTAGATGCCAATGATGCAATCAAAGCGAACCTATTCAGAAAATATGGTTTTTGGAGACCTATCGTTGCTTCTGAAACCTGGCATGTTGAGCCTTTGGGTATTGACAGAAAAAGTATTAGAGATAATGGTATGAAACAATACAGAAAAGATGGAACAGCACCGGCACCAGTATCAGGTGGTGTTAGTATCGATTCAGAAGGCCAAACGATTACTAAGAAGGATAGCAAGACATTCACAGAAGGTACTACGAAACAACCAGTATCTTATGAAACTGGTGCTGCCGCTAATGAAGCTTATCAAGAAATGTTTAAGAATTCTGGTCTTAAAGCAACAGCATTCACAAAATATGAGAAGAAGCCTGACCCAGCTGTCGTAGCACTCGTTGAGTCACACAAACAAACGAGAGCAGAAGTAAAACAGAATAAAACACCTCAAATACAAAACACTACATCTACAACGAGTGCAGGTGCTACACATAATACTAGTATCAAAGATGCTAAACTAGAAAAGGGAGCATAACAAATGGCATTCAAAATGTTTGACAAAAACGGAGATGGAATCATCACAAATAGAACTGTGGTATTGAAGAGTTTTAAATGGAGTATGAGTTTATACAAGGAGCTACTTAAAGGTACCCCATCGAAGAAAGACGGTATTAAAGGGGAATTAGGTACTGCCACACAGACTTGGCATTTACCTTTACCTAATGTAATCAATGATAATTCTTCAGTAGGTTGGGAAGGTTTTGGTTTGACTGGAGCAGCACAAGGGATGGCCGATAAAGCTGGAGCAGCAGGTGCTGGTATGACAGATAAAAATGGAAATTCGACTGGTGTAGCCAAAGCAACTGGAAAAATAGCAGCCTTAGTCAAAGGAATGTCTGGTGTTGCAACTAAGATTGCTTCAGTACAAGGTGAAGCAGTGAACCCGAACTCATATTTAACATTTAGAGAGAACGAACCAAGAAGTATTTCTTTGATGTTTTCATTTATGCCTAAGAATGAGGAAGAAGCAAACATTATTACAGAAGGAATCATAGCCATCAAAAATGCTATGTCACCTGGATTTGGTAGAATATTTTTATCTTCTCCTGATATTTTTAGTTTAACTTTTGGTGAAGATAGTTCTTTTCTAAATAACAATATAAACTTTAGTGCTTGTGTACTAACATCTGCAAAAGTATCATACGGTGTAGATGGGAGTATGGCTATGTTCATAACAGAAGATGGATTAACTCCTAAAATGAGTACGCTTTCCTTAACTTTTTCTGAATATGCACCAAAAGATAAATCTGATTGGGGAGATAAATAATGGCAGGAAAAGCAATATTCAAAGTAGGTAAAGATTTAGTACCAGATAGAGTCCTTACGATTAGTAGCTATAACATAAACTTATCCACATTAATCGAGAACTTTTTTACAACTGATAAATCATCGAGCGTTATAACAGCTCTCAAAGATGCTGCAGGAGATAGCGTTAAAACATATAATTTTCCTATGCCTCTAACAATCGATGATGATTACAGCCAAAATTGGAGCAAGAATTCACTAACCTCTTCAGTAATGAGTGGTTTATCAGAAGCAGCAAGAGGGTTACAAGGTATCACGGGTTTTGGTATCAAACCATTTTATGCTCAGACATACAAAGGACAAGTGCCTAGAAGCGTTTCTGTTTCTTTTTTATTGAATGCTGAAACAGAAACAATTTTTGATAATATAGAATCAGCTTTGAGAAACCTTAAAGCTGATATGCTACCAGGAGGACCTATTGGTTCTTCAGAGGGAGGGAAATCAGAATCAGCTAATGCAACACAAGGTACTGCTTCTACTGCAGCAAATGAAGTTTTTCAAGCCCCACCTAGATTATTTAGTTTACGATTTGGTAGAGAAAAATCGCATATAAATAGAGTTATACAGTTTGATTTATGTGCCTTGGCATCTATGGATATAAACTACGGTGCTGATGGTACGATGGGTTTAAGTGATGGTGCAAAACCAAAATCTATAGCAGTTAATATGACTTTCTTAGAGTTTGAACCTAAAGAGAAAGAAGATTGGGTATTTGAAAAATAGGAGATACTAATGAAGAAAAGATTTTACACTTTTGATGATATAATAAATTCCGAAAGTGGGCAAACATTTAAGAATTTTACTAAAGGAAGAACCATACCCGAAAGTATATCTTCTATGGAAGACCTTTTTGTAACAATAGAACTAGAAGATAATGTAAAATTAGAATATATTTCTCTCCAGTACTACAATACACTTGACTATTGGGATATTTTAATGATGTTAAACAATATGATTGATATTAATAAACTACCTAAAGATATGGATACAGTATTACAAAAGGTTGATGCCGACCTTGAAGAACATCTAAGATATTTTAGTATAGCAGAATACCCTTCAGTTGGTTCATTAGGACTAGAATATGATTATTCAGACCCTCTCTATTTAAAGATTAGAAATCCATTAAACGCTAATGGCGATGATGTAATATTAGAGAATGCACAGATTTATACAGTGCACAACACAGATGAAGACAAAATATCAAAATTTACTAAGAATCAATCACACAAAATTTTAGATGGGACTTATTATGATTTAACAGAACCATTAGAGCTAGTAGAGAAAAGAGTGCCAGTTACAAAAATAGGGCTCACAATAAATTTCATAAGCAAAACAAATGTCTCTCTTATTAATGAAACACAAGATATAATATCATTAATAGGTGGTTGGTACTATTCATTTACTGATTCAGATAATAATAAATACAAAACTAAGATTACAGTAAATACAGATATTTTACCTGGTACAGAATACAAAATAAACACGAGAGTTCAACCTGAATCTGCAGTTGATGATTATATTATAGCAAAGAAAGCAGAACTACAATTAGAACTAGAAAACGAAAATGAAAAATACAGAACTTTTAGGATAGTTAAAGGTGAGAAGATTACAGAATTTCTTAAGCTTCTTGATGATTATGTAGTTGCATTGAGGATAGAAAATGACAACATTAAATAGTTCAAATACCTTAATTGAATTCCTAGTACAAATAGGGGACACAACAGTGCCTGCAGCACAAGTTTTAGATTTAACTTTAGAAAGAAGTATCGATTCAAGTATTTCGTATGGTACTATAACATTCTTAGACCCACTAGGTCTTTATAGTACTCTACCTATTAATCTTGATACTGGAATTTCATTATATCTAACAGACCATAACAAAATAAATTTTAATAATTCCGAATACAAAATTATCGAGATAACACAGAATAAAACAGAATACGAAAACGGTACAGCCGTGAATCTATATTTTGTCGATAAATTATATTACAATGCATCACAAGCTTATATTTCAAAAGGTTTCAAAGAGAAAGGTATCTATGATGTAGTTAAAGCATTGATGGGAGATATTGATATAGGTTTATATGAATTGGATTTGGGTTCAAAAGATGATTATACTTGGGATACCATCACTACTTCAAAGGCAATAAATGTCATCGACACAGTTAAAAAACTAGCTAGAGATAGAGGTTTATTGGTATTCAGAAGCAAACTTAAATACGCACTTAAAGACATTACAGAATTGACTGCTGAACCAGTAGATGCTATGCTAGAGTACAAAGATACAACCTTAATGAGAGATTTTCAAAGAATTATTAAGAAAAACTCAAAGAATAACAGCCTAATAAATAACCTAGTAAACTTGCCTGAAGGAAAATCATTCAAATACGAAATAGAAACAAAAACAACTATCCCCGAAGACATTAAGAAAGAAGATATACACGCTGATTACAAAATTGAAAGTAAGCTTAATATGATTGTGAATGAGAAATCAGACCAAGAGAAATTCTTTTACAATGTTCATAGGGACGAAAGAGGCTTAAAGGCATCTTATGGTAACGATTTACTTGATAATGTAGAAATGTTAATCACAGTAAATGGTACTTGGGAAGCAGATGCGGGGAAAATGTGTTCGATTGAATCAATAAATACAGACCCCGACAAACCAAATGATGAATTCAAGCCTCTAGCAGGAAAATATTTAATCCATACTTGTATCGATAAGATTACAATGGGACATTTTACACAAACTCTAACTTTGATTAGAGCAGATGAGAAGGAGTAACTATGACTAGTTTTTATAGAGGTGTTGTAGAAAACAACGAAGATTTAAAATTTCTTGGAAGAGTTCAAGTAAGAATAATGGGAGTGCACTCGGATTCAAAAACTGATGCACCTACTGATTCTCTACCTTGGGCAGAAGTAGTACAAGGAACATCTTTTGGTGGAATGACATCAGGAGTAGGTGTATCAAGTATTTTAGTACAAGGTACTTGGGTATGGCTGTTCTTTGAAAATGATGATTGGACTAAACCTATTATATTCGGTACGATGATTGGTCAAATGGCTGAAGCACCAGCAGATGGGTTTGTTGGTACCAAAGAAGGTGTTTACATAGCAGAAAGATTGACTGAATCGGATTTACATCCTTTCAATAGAAGCGATTCGACTGGTTTAATTGATAAGACTTGCCATAACCACAAAATCAAAGTAGATGGTATTACAAAAGATGTTGAAAATGCTGCTGGAGAAAAGTGGTCTGAATTAGAAGAAGGTAGTTCTAAAGCTGTATATCCTAATAATAATGTTATCGAAACTCACGGTGGTCATACGATTGAAATTGATGATACCGAAGGAAATGAGAGAATTCATATAATGCACAAACTCGGCACTTATATTGAGATTGACAAAGAAGGTTCTATTACTGTAAAGACTGTTAAAGATAATTATCAGATTGTTCAAGGTAACAGCAATGAAGTTGTTGAAATGAATAAGAATGAGAATGTAACAGGAAATAACGATTTAAAAATTGTCGGTACGCACACAGAGAAAATCACTGGAGATGTTCTTAGTACGCTCGAAGCAAAACTTACAGAGAAAATCGCTGGTGATGTATTAAGAACGCTTAAAGGTACATTGACAGAAAATATAACTGGTAATGTACTACAAAAAATAGATGCTATGTTTGAAATGGATGCTAGTGGAGAGATAGTGATTAAGTCTGGCGCTACAGCAACATTCGAGGGTTCTGATATAAAAATCGGTATTGGTGCTTCTTCTGAACCAATACCTCTAGGTAATAAACTACTCACTTGGTGTAATACTCATATTCATCCAACCGGTGTCGGACCATCTGGACCAGCTAATCCTCCTTTAGCAGTATCAGATTTGAGTGCTAAATCGAAGGTTGAATAATGCCTTTAGCACTCTCAGGTCTATCAGGTTCTTTAACGGCGATGTACTCAGCTGAAAACGATGAGGGTGCAGCAGCATTACAATATGCTACAGCTATTTCATCATTTTGGGCGACTGGAATGTGCCCTTTTGGTAATGCAGTAGTCAATGCTGCAGGTGTAGTGAGTATAATTAAACCAGATATAGAGAGTATGTATATGGATAAGACTGAAGATGCTGCTTCTCAGGCTAAAAAAGTAGCAGCGACTATCGATTCTGCTTTTTTAACATTAATGACTGCAGGCCCAGCAATTCAATTATCTTTATCTGGTTTTGGTAAATCTTCACTCGAACAAGAACTAAAGGGTATTTATAGCGGCGAAAATACAGCACCAGTAGCGGCGATGAAAGAAGCTATGGCTATTATGAATTATACAATTAACAGTTTAGTCACTGGAATTATCCCTAGTGTACCACCAGTTCCAGTATCAGGCCCTATTTTATAAATACTTGAAAAGGTATATTTATGACAGCTATTGACCGAGTTAAACAAGAAACTATCGATGGAATTGAAAGTGGCGCTTCAGGTAAATCAAAGAAACGCATAAAAATTGTTGAAAAACTTACTTTTACGAAAGAAATGCTGGCATTATTACCTGCTCTCGTACACACGGGAGAATACCATCAACAAGCCTTATACTATGCAAAACAGAGAGCTATACTTAAAGGGCGTAATGCATCAGATGTATTACATTTTGACATAAATAATTCTTCTTATTATAAAAACTTATTTGATAGTAAGTTTACTTTCCCCACTAAAACATCAGCAGGTTTTACTACACTTAATGATAAATTCGAACCTACAGATTTAATCCTACCTGGAGATTATAAAATAGTTACTCTTGATACGCCTGATGGTACTAAGATAGCTACAGATAAAGATTTAGGTGATGTAATGGGCCTTCTTTTTGATGGGTTAGGAGAAAAAAGTACAGATTTCGTAATAAGCACTACATCATACGGAGGTTCTTTTGAATTGGATAGCATTAATTTTTCTGAAGTGGATATTGAGCCGAGTATTTCAGAAAAATTAATACTTGTACACCCTACCTCAAAAAGAGTAGTTGGTTTTCTTGCAGTGATTGTAGAAGGCTCATTACAACATAAGAATTTTACAAGCATCAATAATCTTACTGATGGTGAATTTATCTCTAGCATTAGTGAAGTCCCTGATGAGATTTTTGAAGATTTATTGGGTGATTTTTTTACTAATGTAGTAAGTGATGATTTAATGAAAGCCTTATCATCTATATCTAATGCTAGTGCACCATACGATAAGATAAATTTAAGCCCTATGTTTCCAGCAATGAGTCTTGAAGTTTTTGAAATATTAGATGCAACTTATCCGTCTTATATGAATTGGACGATGGAAATACTAGGAGAAAAACTGTGGTCAGTAAACCCAAAACAAAAATGGAATTACAAAATGAGAAGCCCGGACTTATTAAATTATCCTAGTGCAGAAATACAAGAAATAGATATTGAATATTTTTTAGAATTTATATCTCTTATAATAGAACCAATATTTTTTCCAGCTTCTTTTGGTCCAGCAAATGTACCTGGTGACATTTATAGTTCACAAGTAATCGATAATAAGATTTATAATAGCACTTGGTCTTATTCTTCTGAGGCATTACCTAGTGGTCTTACTTATGATAATAATACAATTACTAATACTGGATTTTCTACAATAACATTAGTTGGGGGAACTACATACGAGCTTGATGGACAAACAATATTTTCAAAGATTGGGAGCCTCTCACTACTAGTTGATGATGAATACATTATTACAGAAGAAGTGAAGACTGGAATTAATGAATCAGATAAGTGGGCAAGTACAGATGTTTTGGTTAATTGTGGATATAATAATATTAGGGCTTTATTTGATTCAGATAAGATTGCTAAGATAAAAAACATTATTGATAGAATCATTAATTTGGGTAATCGTACTAATTCTATCAATAACGACCAGAATAATAGCGATAACGAATTCTTCTCTAAAGTGTTATTAGTGCAAGAGAGTATGAATCAAGTTATTGATATTTTTACGCTAACAGATACAACAGCATATGTGCAACCTTCAGATAGTACAAGCATTTGGGAGTTATTTGTGACTAGAATTATCGATATGAATATTAGCGATAGAACTATCGAGTTGGAAAGTTATATTGGGGATATAGATTCAGGATATGTTAAAGATGTTTATGGTGCAGTTAATTTATGTATCAATAAAACTTATGGGTTCTTTTTTGAAGTATTGAGAGCTAAAGAATCTCTAGGTTATCTTACTCAATCTATTATAGATAAGAGGACTTATTATACTTACTTACCTTAAAGGCAGGGTTATCACACGATAAAGTAAAAAAAACTTTTTTTGTTTTTGCTTCTACACAAAGACAATAAATTTTCTATCCAAGAGATTATAACATATAAATACTTAAAAGTATATTAAAATAAGGAGTATTCTTGAAATATTACAGATGTACCAGAGATTTAGTTCACTACCGACACGAAGGACAGTTTTACAATTACAGAATGGGTCAAATAGTCCCTTACACGCCTATTGTACAAGCAAATCTTCTTAATTTTGAACCATTCGGGAACAGTTACGATAAATCTACTACTATTTATAAAAAAGAAAATGAAGACCTTTTCGATGATGAAGCAATTGAAGATTATTTCAAACGACAACCTAAAGTCCTTGAAGACTACATAGGAAAACACTTAGATGAGAATCCTGATAAGATTAAAATCGTTGAAGTTGAGAAAATTGTAGAAATAGAAAAAATTGTAGAAGTAATCGTTGAAAAAATTGTAGAAGTGAAACCCACTAAGAAGAAACGAAGAACGAAAGCACAGATTGCTGAAGATAAACTTAAAGAAGAACAAGGAGAGTAGAATGGCTTTAAAATATAAAGATATAGAAGGCGATGATATAGAAAATCGTGATGTCATCCGTAGAAGCATAAAGAATATCATTAGTACACCAAAAGGTACTATCCCTGCTCAACCAACAAAGGGTTCGAAGATAATGGATTATATTTTTAGTGATTTAGATGAACTTGATATTATTGACTTAGAATCTTATGTAAATACTCTAGTTACGGCAAATGAACCTAGGGTCGATAAAGTTAATACAAAAGTGACATTCGCTCCCGAATATAATCGTTTAACGATAAATGTACAATACAGAATACGAACTGAAGAAGAAACAGATTTTACTTCAATTAGTATAGTAATATAAATACTTAGAAATATGGAAGGTGATTAAATGGCTCTCATCAAAAAAGAAGGTAATCAGATTTATAAAATCTATTCACCTGAAATGGATATTAGTAGGAGTTCGCTACTATCTGTTTCAAATGACATCGCTGCACTTACGAGTAAAGCAAGAATTATATATAGATACGACAATAAATTAGAAGATTATGATATTGTATGGATTGAATACAATGACCTTAATGATAGCTTAGATATTTGGTATGAAGTCCCTGAAGATGAAATCACAGAATATTATTTAAAGCGTTACATAAGAAAAACTATGTATTGGAATGATACATTAAGAATTGTTAATGAAATCAGATACCACGAGTCAGATTTAGTTCTTCGCCGTTTACCTAATGGTGTAACTTATGAACCATTAGATAATGAAATAACTAATAGTAGTGCAGTTTCAGTTACACTAACTGGTGATACTTATATCGACTTAGATTTGTCTGATTTAACTGTATTTGGTATTCTACCTGATGATATTGATATTGTAATTTCTAGTTATTTAAAATTCAAATTCAGAAATATTAGCTTAGATGATGATATTACAATCAAAGCAGGTACATATAATATTGGGCACAGTGGTACAGTTGTAATTCCAGCTGACTTTGTTATTGCCAGAAGTACAACTATTGCACCTAGACCATACGAAGAAAACTATGCTTATATAGTACCTGAAGATGGTGTTGTTATACCATCAGGTGCTAGTATTGATATTACTATTAGTAAAGTTAAGAAAACACAAGGTGAGAGAAGAGCAACTCACTATATGGGTTATGATTCAAAAAATAGAATGATAACTTCACAATTCAAGAACGGGGTTTAATGATGGATATTTTTGATTATACTAAAATAAAGGCGATAGAGAAGAAATTTGATAGAGTAGAAAACACGAATGATTTAGAGAAACCAATCAGTACAGCTACACAAGCAGCGATTGATTTTTTCTATGATGAAATTACTAGACTTGAAGGTGTTCACGATTCAGACCCTAGATTGGTCGATTCGAGAAGATGTAATAATACATTCGATGATGCTGATATTTCTAAAGTAAACTTAAGCCTGGATAATGTGGATAACACTTCTGATATGGATAAACCAGTTAGTACAGCACAACAAACTGAGAGCGACACTAAAGAAGATGCTTTCTCTAAGAACTCAGCTTTCAATAGAAACTTTGGAGCAACTTCGAGTACTGTAACAAGAGGTGATGATGCTAGGCTTTCGGATTCTCGTAAATGTAATAATGAATTCGATGATATAGTTATTTCAAAAACAAACCTTGAATTAGAGCGTGTAGATAACACAAACGATTTAGAAAAACCTATTAGTACAGCTACACAGACTGAAATTGACACTAAAGAAGATGCTTTCACTAAAAACACAGCTTTCAATAAGAATTTTGGTGTAACTGCTTCAGAAGTGACAGTAGGTAACGACCCTAGATTAGCTGATAGTAGAAGATGTGATAATACATTCGATGATATTACTGTATCAAAAACAAACCTTGAATTAGAGCGTGTAGATAATACAAACGATTTAGAGAAACCTACAAATACTATTACTCAAGGTAAGCTTGATGATATTAATTCAAGATTAACAAATGTGGATAATGTTTTTGACCTTGATAAACCTATTAGTAATGCTACACAAGCAGCACTTAACCTGAAACAAAATGCTTCAAATGCTGTTACGACTAATACAGTACAAACGATTTCAGCACTTAAAGATTTTACTACAAGACCAACAGTAAATGGGAACGATGTGTGGGATGCAGGTAATCTTGTGCCTGGTATCTGGTGGCAACAACAATGGGGTGGAGTAAGTTCTGATTTAGAACTCACATTAGTTCCAGGATTATACAAAGTAATTTTTGAAACATTCGACCATAGTCCCGATATTTTTTACGGTGTTCCAGGTTCACCACAACCTATACATAAGATTTCTGTTTTATTAGAAATTCATACACAAGGTCACTTAGCTGTTAGTCAGTTTGCAAGTGATTATAACCCAATGAGTAATCCAGAGGGAACAGAATCTATCTTACCTGAAAATGGAGATAGAATATATGTAATATCTGAAGGTTGGAGAATCAAAGGATATTTACTTAAAAATGGGACAGTGCCAACAGCATTAGATTTCAGCGAAATATGGAAAGGAGAATAATATGTTTGTACATTATGATGAAACTACACTAAGAGTCACTGGTATAACAACTTTTAACAAAGCGGGTACAGAATTTACTGCACCAACAATCGACATTTTAGCTGTTGTTGTAGATAAACCACTAAATGAGTACACAGTAAGCACTGAAGATAAGAAGATTACTTGGGTTGGAAAGTCTGAAGAAACTATTTTATCTGATTTAGAGAGAATTAAAGAAGAACAAAAATCAATTATCCGTGTAGGTTTTGACGCAGAGGTACTTACGCAAGTCGTTGTAGATGATATTTCTTGGTTCGGCGGAGATATTTCAGTAACAAAATTGGATGGTGCTAAAAGACTATCAGAAATGGGTGGTGCTACAACAGTAACATTTTTCGATGTAGATAATGTACCTCATACATTGACATTGACAGAAGCAGAGACAGTTATTTTAACGATAGGTGTAAAATATCAGACAGATTTCGCTAAGAAACAAACACTTTTTAATGCTATTTCGACAGCAGTAGATGTAGAAGAGGTACTTAGTTACAATTGGTAATCGTTTCTTATAAATAATAAGAAACGGGATACAACTTATGACAAAAATTATACCTTATGAATATGAAGACATTGCCGAAGACCTAAAGAAGCAATGGAGAAATAAAGGTTACGATGTAGATTCAAATGCATCTAATACAGCTATTCTCACAGACTTAATGGCATATGCCATCAATATAGTTAATACGAATATGAGTTTTGGTCTTTCTGATATTACGCTTAATAGCTCAGAACAACGAAAAAATATCTTGGCACTTGCTAGACAGATAGGTTACGAAGCCACATTAAAGAAATCATTTCAATATAAAGTTTATCTTAGAGTAAAAGAACCGACTGTACCCGTTTCGCCTTTTACTGGACTATATCCACCTATGGATATACTTAGATATAGTAATTTCTCGGCAGGAGAAAAATCTTATTACTATTTGGGTGAAGATATTAGTATTGAACCGCATCCTAGGGATTTTGAAAATGGTGAATACATACCCAAAGAAGAACTAGCACCAGGAGTTTGGTCTCCAATCGATGGCACTGATGAACACGGTGTGCAGATTATTAAGAAGTTTGAACTAATTGTTAAAGAAGGTACATTAATTCGTTACCAAGACAATGCTATACTTTCATACACTATCGGTGTAACAACAAATAACGCAGGTACGATTGTAGAAGAAAACTTTATTGATATCCCTTATAAAAATATCGAAAATGACGGTGTGTTTGTTTATGTTACTCCAGTGAATGACCAAGGTAATGAGTTATCGCAAGAGTGGAAAAAGAGAGATAGTCTTATTGTAGAGCAAAATGAAGACTTCAAATACTCAAACGAATACTTACAGCTTAGAAATATAGAAAAAGAAACTGTAAGAGTTTATTTCACATTTGCTGGTATGGGTAACCCATTGCTTGTAGATACGAAAATAGATGTAGATATTATTGTTAGTTCTGGTACAGAAGGTATTGCTTCTGAAAAGATTACGCTGAAAGATGCTCTTGTCGAGACAAACTACGAAATTATTACAGAATTGCAATCAGACATTCCTTTTATTACTGGTACAGATGAGGAAGTAGATGAGGATATTAAGACAAATGCTCCGATGTTCTTCAACTCAGGAAACAGACTTGTAACAACTTTAGATTACAAGACTTTTATTGAAAGTAATTCTTTAGTTAAGAATGCCTTTATTTGGGGTGGAGAAGATGAGCTCGTTAAACAACTAGGTAATGTTTGGTTCTCTCTTCTATCGGCAAATATTCCTAGAACATTTACAAATGTAAACGATGTTTCATTCGAGTTCAAAAGAAACGATTTACTTGATGCAGAGAAAATGTATCTACTAGATGCTGACATTAATAATATCAAGAAAGAAGTATCTAATCTTAAAGTTATTACCATAGAACTAAACGATAGACACCCGGTTTTTATCGATTTCTTCTATGAAATTGAAATGGCAAAATATAGTAGTATCAATAAAGCTTATGTGCATAATACTCTATTTGATATTATGAAAAAGTATTTCTTTGAAGAGCTAGAGCAGTATGATGTTGATTACTATAATTCAACTCTTATTAAAAAGATGGATGTTTCAGCAGGAGATAGTTCTGGTTTTGACTACACATTTAAGACAAAAATAAATTTCTTCAGAGCACAAATTAAAGATGAGTTAGCTGTTGATGGTTCAATAAGTAAGAAGATTGTTATGAACTTAGCTGTAAACGAACAAAAGATTTATGGTGTTTCTGATATTAATGTAGATGTTCTTCCTAGTATTTTTGGTAAAGATTTTAACTTTGATATAGAATCAGATGAGTATAAGGATTTATATGTAGATTTCGATACACCTTTAAGTAACCTTGACAAAACAAACCAATTAATATCTTTCAAGATTTATTTGGGTTTAATACCAGTAGGAATATACAATTTTGTAAATACCATTAGAGATAAATCAGTCAGAATCGATATTGATATTGATGGTGTTACTCTAAGAGAGAGTGACTTTAATATACCTAAAACTGCTGATGTAGATTTTAAATCTAAAAATTTCGGTTTCGTTAAAAACACAGTACCTAGACTTGCTGGTGTTAAATTCATATAAGGAGAATTAGATGGCAAATAAACATAATTCGATGAAAGAGTATTTTGATAAGATTATACCAGATAACATAAAACACGATACGCCAATCTTATATGAATCGTTCAATATGTTCTTGGATTCGATGGATTCAAAACGAGAATTAGTATCAAGACCAAATGATATTTTAGATTTCTTGACAATGAATGAATCAGAAACAGCAAAAGATGCAGGAGTTGATGCTGAAGCTCTAAGAAACGATTTTACTAGCATATATCTAAGACATATTTTTGACGGTATTAAGGAATCAATAAACGATTATACAATCACATCAAAAATATCAAACATATTGGCGATGTATGGAATCGATGAATTCCAAACAAATGATTCTCTTATCAATACAGATGTAGCCATTACCGAAGAAACTGTAATGACTGGTAAAGAACTTTCTCAAACAAAAGGTTCATTTAAGTCTTATGATTATACTTTTAGGATTATGAAAGAGCTTAATATTGTTAAGATTCTATCTTCATTCAATGAATACTTCCTTAGAACGCACGAAGGTAAATTCAATGAACATACTAAAGAATACGATAAAGAGCCTTTTGTATATAGTATCGAATCGAGTGTATCAAGTATTATTTTCGATAGAGTACTAAGAAAAATTCTTCACCCGGTTGGTTTTGAAGTAATCTATAAGGCTATTATTTCTTCATTCTTTGAAGATAATTATTCTGAAAAAGCAACAGTTCGTTATATGGAACTTGTTATTGCTTGTAGAGGTAATCCTGAACAGATTATCACAGATATAGCTAAAGATGCAGAAGGAAACTATCGTTATGAAGAAGATGTTAGAATTTATAATGCCACGACAGTAACGACAATCAGAGCTTGGTTAGATGATGCTCCAATTCAAACTATCGATGGTATTGTACTAGCTAGTTATATAGAATTAGTAGATTCGGGCGACATTAACATATATGTTGGTGATGACCACGAAATTCCAGTAACTACTTTCAGTGGTTCATCTTGTTTAATGTATTCAAAAATCGAGTACGATTATGAATTTCTACTAGCTGATGAAGTAACAGACTACCAAGACCATTTCAACATTGATTTTTGGGATAAACATATCCACTATAATAATCTTGAAACTGATTGGAGACTTTTCAATACATTCAAATTTGGTGAAGAAGATTCGTACAACTATAATTTTTTCGTGTACAAATACGAAGATAATGCTGATTATTATCATTTGAGTGGTATAGAAGATACTTCTAAGCTTGTTTTATTAGAGAAATATAAAGATGTAAGTATCTCACCTGAAGATTATGTTAGTGCACAATATGGTAATCATATTGCTAGAGTAATAGTCGTTAAAGATATTGAAGAAAATCTTAATGATGGTCTAGTAGGTTTGGTTACATTTACGGGCGATAATAAACACGATTTATTTAATTTCGATGGTTCTTGGGTTTATGGTGGAATTAACAGTACGCTTATAACAAAAAGAAGATTTGCTAATGGTGGGCACGCATTAGATTCAGATGATGATGGTGTAGTAATCGATGGTGGTGGAGCTTCTAGTGTAGGTACATCATACCTTGAGAGAGAATATCATATGGAAACAGATTCAGATATTGATTCAGATTTAATTTTTGATATTGATATTTCAGTCGATGTAGCTAATGGTAATACTACTTTTAGTGGTACACTTTTTCACTTCGCAGACGGTACACCTCTTAGCATCAAGGTAACGAGTATAGAACACTCATTCGAGAATGAACAAGACCTTATATTCAGCACCACTGCTTCGAGTGTCACGAACGGGCAATACACGCATACAGTACCTGGTTTGGTAGATGGTAACTATGTGATAGAAATGAAAGGAACCAATCTACTTAGCCTAGATATGGTTACGCTAAAAGATTTTGTCGTTAATTGGCAAGATTAGATAAATAATAAGAAATACTATAAGGGATTAATCAATGAAAACAGCAATTGAAGAATATGGAAAAGTGATAGAAGGTCTATTTAAGGTAGATACTCTTAAAGATGGTGTCATCATAGATACCTATGAAGAGAAAAATAAGATTATGGTTAGTGCTAGAACAGCAATGGCTAGAAATATGTCAGGTAAAGTGAATACTACTTCACCTATTAACAGATTCATCTTAGGTGATATGGGTTGGAAGAGCTCTATCCTTGACCCTAAAGATTTTGAAAATACAAGAACAAATCTTTTTTCTGAATCGCACCAAGATATTAAAAATGTAACAGATTTAGGTCTTACTTTTGATGGTACTGATACCCTAACAAATCCTACTGCTGCTTCAGTAGTTCTTAAGCATACTATTTCTTATAGTCTCATTATGCTAGATGGTAAGGTTAAGGAATTCAAGAAAATTGAAAGTGCTGAGATAGTAGCAGGTGGGACTTATGTTATCAACTCAAATGGGTACGAAACAATAGAACAAAGTAAAAAGTTTGTCGATGTTATCAGAGATTTAGGTTTCTTATTTGATGGCGTGAGTATTTTAACAAATGCCAACAATTATCCAGTAACATTAGAAAATAATGTGGTATATGTCGTTACTTTGGCTTCAGGTGATATAAAAGAGTTTACTAAATTAGGTAATACAATTATACCTAAAGATGGTGGATTATACGATATTCAGTATAATACTTTAGAGCCTTATACAGATGTTACATTGGGGCATACTTTCGTAGTAGATTTTGATAGTACTGATAATACGCTTATGACACACCCTACAATACACGAAACGATTATACTAGCAGCAGACGGTACGACTAAATCGCATAAAATTGAAGGTATCCAATCATTTATCGGTTTACCGGTAGCACCTATATCTTCAGGTGTAAATATCAATGTTATTGCTGAAAATAATAAAGTGACTTATAAAGTTACTATACCACAGACTCAAGGTAACGATGAAGGTGGTGGTGTTGTTGCATACACAGAAGCAGCACTTTATTGTGATGACCAAATATTTAGTATGAAAACTTTTCCCGCTAGAACAAAAGATAACTCACTTGAATATGTTATCACTTGGGTAATAACTTTCTAACTCCTTTCTAACTCCTTTCTAACCTCATTCTCTTTATAAATAATAGTAAATTCATAAAGAGGATATCATAAATGTTCACTAAAGAAAACGCAACAGATATTAATACAAACAATGCAGAACCACGATGGATAGCAAATGGCGAAAATTCAGAAGAGTATATTACAAATAGACCTTTATACGACATCAACCTAAAACATTCTTTCATAGATTCTAACGAGTTCAATTTTCGTAGAGAGCTTTTCAAAGAGAAAATGACTCATACTGGTTTTATCGATGAAATTCTTATCGCAGATTTACTAGATTTTACAGTAAAAGACACTATTGGAATCAAAAAAGATTTCAGTTTCAACTACAATGGTGTACAATGTTTTTGTGCCGCTGGAGATAAAATCGAATTGAGTCGTCCTTTAGAAATGGTTAGCGATATTGAAATCGATATAGTATCAAGACTTGATAACCTTGATGGTCCTCACACTGCAGGTAACTATTTAGTCCTAAAAACAAATGACACAGCACCTGAATCGGGTAAAATCTATACTATTATGCGTGATGTACAGATTGGTGATTTATTAGAAAATATCGTTGCCGCTGGAGATATTATTGAATTACCTGAAGCTACTTTTCAAGATTTAGTTCTTATTAAGGTAAATGATGTTAATATTACTAAAGGTGATGGTAATGTATATATGAATGGGGATATGAATACTCCTGCTATCGTATATGCTGATATGAGCGATGAAGATAGAGTTGCATTCTATACTGGTACAAATAATATCCGTGTTGAGCAAGATGAAGTGATTCAAACGCAATACAAATTTATCGTTGAAACAAGATTCGCTTCAGGTTCAGATTTTGTAGCTGAGTTTGGATACACTCCACACGCTACAGATAAAGGACTCGTACAAAAAGCAAATGAAAATTACATAACTCTTTTTGAAGTACAAAGAAGAAATAATGCACTTTATGATGTTAATTTCAATAACAAAGGTTCTAAAAAATCAGTTTCAGGTGAATGGTACCAAAGAAGTGGTTCAGAAACACCTTTAGACGCTTGGGGATTATGGGGTGGTACAGTTACTGCTTTCAATAACGAAGCAGATAAAAAAAATCAACCATTAGGATATCACGATTATTCTGATTTAGTTCAGAAATCTAGGACTATCGATGATAGAGATATTACAGATTTTAGAATGTATTCTCCAAAATTAAGCAATCCAACAGAATACTTAGCTAAGAAAATCGAAGACAATGACCTTAGAGGATATAGTGCAAATAAAGATTGTACGATTTATGATGTTACAGTATCGAGATTCGACCCAATTGCAGAAGGTCACGAATTTTATCTTGGTGCACCATCATTCTCATTCAATATTAGTGGTAGATTATCTTTACTAGATTTACCTGGAAAATTACAAGGTAACCAGAAAGCTTATTTAACAGATGATAATGGAGTAAATTTTGAAATTTATAGCATCGTTGATACTGGTACTTTCAATAAAATCTATACAGTACCAACAAGCACTAATGATGTCCCTAGTTTTTCTTTACCTCCTAGAGTTTATAATTTCTTAGTAATAACTAATAGTATCAGACCTGCTAACGGAACACTATTCGTTAATGAAGTATTTGGAGATGTTACATTATTCCCAACGGGTACTAACTTATCTAAAGAATGCACAGTAGAATTATCAAGTGATAATCAAAAATATATAATTACTAACAATTCAAATTACGATGTGCTTTTAAGTAATACAGAATTAAGTGTGCTAGAATTTATGGGTATTCATAGAACTTTCTTAGGTGCTGATACACTTGACAACAGTACAAATTTATATGATGGTACTTATAGAGATACAGATAACACAGTAATCGTACCTGGTGGTGGTTTTTGGGTTTTTGTTAATTCTACAAATGAAACAAAGAAACCAGTACATAATTGGTACAAAGATAGTGTTACAATCGAAGTAAACAATATCAACAGAAAAGAAAATGCTTCTCATACCGTAGAAGGACATAAACAATTTATTGTTTTTAACTACATTTATTCAGCAGGCCTTAAGGTTATTAAGAGTAATGATTATGGTTTTACTTGGACTGAAGTTACTGGTCTTACAGTACAAGAAAATAGAAACGGTTTCATTTTAGACACAGAAAAAGGTTACATTTATGATATTATGTATAATGGAATCTTAGATTATAAACAAGGTAGTACACTAGTACAAGACAGAAAAATGTTTAGCTATTCAGATGTTACTGCTACAAATGCTAAGAAATATAGTAATATGTTTATGAGTTCATTAGCTAAATTTCCACAAGTACAAGATGAAGATACTGAGCACTTGAATCTTAAAATCAAGCGTGACCACAATTCGGTAAATTACTTAAAACATTTTGCTGTTGATTCAAATGATTTCGATTATCGTTCGCCTATCGTAAAAACTGTAGGTTCTGTATATGCTAATCCAGAAGACAAAGTACTTGCAAGTATTGATTTTGAAGAAGCACCATTCTATATATTAGACAAAGAGATTCAAAACCCGGGAGCACAAGGTAACTGGTTCGGGTATAGTATTGCTAGAGCAAAAGATATTAAGAGAATCGTTATCACAGCACCAAACGGAGCAGATACATCATTCGGTATAGGTCGTGGTGTTGCTTTCGTATTTGATTTTGATGAGACAAAGAAAACTTGGACTCTTATTGATACACTAGTTTCACCTAAATCGGATTCTGCTTATGAGAAATTTGGTACAAGTGTTACAATTTCAGACAATGGGCAACTAATTGTAGTAGGACAAGGTGGTACTTATACACCAAACTATAACAGCATCAGTACATTCGAGTTCGATGGTACTGAATTTGTTTTATGGGCAGAAATACTAGATAAGGAAGTTAAATCTCAACTTACAGACAAATACCTATTTGGTAATGCTGATGAAAGTATTCTACCTTGGGATGGTATTGGTATGAGTGTTAAAATTCTTGGAAACGACAAAGTAGCAGTTGGTATCCCAGGATATAACGGTGATGATAATGGAACTATTCTTAATAATATAGGTAGAGTTGTAATTTTTCAAAGAGAAAATGAACAATGGAATGAGAGCACTTCAGGTTTGAATACATTAAGATATATTGATGGTGTAGAAGTTAGTAAAGATTTTGGTACTACATTAGCTTATAATGGTACTTTATATGTAGGAAGTATCAACGCAGAGGTCAAAGCTTACGATGTGAGTGATTTAGACAATATAACTGATACAACTATTGATTCTCTAGGGAAGTTATCTAACGATGTGCTTTCGACTGATAGAATTGTAGATTATACAGCTATTACTATTTCAGAATCAGGTGAATATTTCATCTATGCTAATGGTAGAGATTTACACATTAAGCAATTCAGAAAAAATGAGTTCAGAGTTTTTGATTTGTACACAAGAAATACAGATATAGTACCTGCAGAAATGATTAGCGTAAATTCAGTTTATATAAATGAAGATGATGTTATCACAATCGGATATTATGGTGCTGAACCAGTACTTCCAAACAGTTTTACTGTTACTGGTGGAGAAACTAAATGTATTTACTACCAACCTAATAAAATTGATACAGATTTATATACTTACCACAATGATGTTGCTTTCACAGATGAAATCGTTTTTGTTAGGGAGACTGATAAATTTGATAACATCGTTCAAATAGGGCAATCTTTCTTAAAAAGAACTGGAGCCATTCAGTTAGATTTAAGACACTTTACTGTATAATATTACAGAGAGGTATTCATTATATAAATACATATAAATTCACAATGTAGGACTAATATGGGAACTTTATATAATGAAATAGACTGGATACACGAAAGCGAAAGAGGAACTCCTGAAGTAGCTAATCGTCCACTTAAACAACTAGTAACTAAACTTGATAACTATGAGTACACAAATAGTACAATTCCATTAGCTGACATCGACCTTGAAGGTGGTATTAATTCAGTAGAAGATGGAGATGTAGTATATCGTTACGAAAATCCACTTGTTGCCGGAGAATACATCTACGGTAAAGCAATCTTCAATACAGAAACAAACAATACTTACAGAAAAGACAAACCTTTTGGTGTAGTTAAGAACTACGAAGGTTCTTGGTACTTAATCTTTGCTGGTGCAGTAGAAATTGAAGGTTCAAACTTTAATGTTGGTCAATTCCAATACTTAAGCGACACTACTTTAGGTGGAGTTATGAGTTTTTCTGATGATAAACCTTTTCCAGGTGCTATCAGAATAGGTAAAGCACTAACACCTACACATATTTTAGTAGAAGTTGATGAAGACAGAGTTATTGAACAAGGTTCTTATGAATTCCCTGATAATCAAAAAGGCGACATCGATGATTCTGATTTAGTTTACTTCACTGGTACAAAGTACGAGAAAGCAAAGAATTCTGAAGATGATGAAAATAGACTTGTAGGTTTCTATAAATCTTACGGTACTAAGCATTACATCGTTTATGATGGTCTTGTTAAAGTTGTTAATAACGATTTAGAAGTAGGAAAAGATTACTTTTTATCTGATTCAGTTTCAGGTGATTACAAGAAATTCGACTACAATGGTTATGAAGCACCTAACGCTATCAAAATTGGTAGAGCAGTAAGCACAGATTACATCGTTGTTAATATTAGCGAAAGAGTTATTCCTGAAAAATCATTATTTCAAGTACATAGTACAGAAGTAGCAACATTAGCTGATGGTGACATCGTTTACAAAAACGGAGCTATCTATTCAAAAGCTATATCTGATACAGATGATGCTTCTGAAGTTGTTGGTATATACAAATTATATGAAGGTAAACATTACATTGTTTATGCTGGTTTAGTCGAATTATCAGGTATCGTAGCAGGACAAGATTATTATCTTTCTGATACAGTAGAAGGCGTATATAAAACATACGATGATTTAACTCCACCACAAAGTATGAAAATTGGTAGAGGTATCGATGCAGGTGTACTTCTTTTAGACATTCAAAGACACGAATATCACGAAAATGGTGTTTATGAGTTCGCTTCAAGTAAAGTGGGAACAATTTCTGATTCTGATTTCGTTTTCTTTGATGTAGATACTGGAAAATACGAGAAAGGTTTTAACTCTGGTGTTAATGAAGAAGTTATTGCTGGTATGTACAAGATTTACGATTCAAGACATTATATCGTTTATGATGGTTATGTTCGTGTTACAAATACGACTTTAGTTCCAGGTAAACAATACTATTTAAGCACAGATGAATTAGACAAAGGTAAAGTACAACTAGAATACACAGAAGTTTCTGTTTCTGTTGGTATTGCTGTTGATGCTCAACACTTAATCGTTTCAGTAGATAGAAATAAAGCTTCTGCTACATTCTTCAGTCTTCCAGTTGTTAGTTCTGAAATCGGTGATATTGTGAACTTTGATATTGTTTACAAAGAATTAGATACTGGTTTATATGAAAAAGCACTTAGTGATGGTTCAGAAACTGGAAACGCAGTAGGATTCTATATGAATATGGGACTACAGCATTACATTATTTTTGCTGGAGCACTAGAATTCACTCCTGCTAGACTTGATTCAATGTTTGGTGTCGGTGAAAGATTTGAAGTAGGTAGCATTTACTACATCGATGCTACTGTTAAAGGTGGAATCACATTAGATAAATTCCCAGGAGCAGTTAAAGCAGGTATCGCAGTTACAGATACTTTATTCGCAATAGATATTGATAATCCAGCAAGTGATGGTGTTATTCCTGAAGCTCTTGAATATGAGTTTTTCTTACAGCAATCACCTTTCAGTAAATGTTATGTAGAAACTTTTGAAAGACCTTATACAGCACTTACGACTGGTTCAGTTGTTTATGTTGCAAGAGAAACTGCATACTTAGCTCAAAATGAAGGTGATATTATTGGTACTAACGAAAGTATCTTTGGTCCTGATAACACAGACCTTTACGATATGGTTTACCCTTATATCAATGATAACAATAACGGTGCTTATTATGATGTTCAATACTCATTCGATTCTAGCGATGGAACAGACGGTATTTGGTACGATGGTAAGCATCAACAGCATATCATAACAGACCCTGCACAAGATAATATGTGGTTCAGATTTGTTAGAAATGATACAGCATTAAGACCTGAGCACGATGCAGCATACCTTTATTCTTACGGCATCTTATATGATGAAGATGGTATCTCTGGAATGAGCACTGGTCGTATGAGAGAGTATTACGAGGTTCCTGAAGATGTAGAGAAAGGTGAGATTATTACTGTACCCAATCAAAGAAAATATACAAATGATAGAAAATCATTAGATGTTTACTTAAACGGTCTTATTCTTAGAGAAAATGATGATTATATTGAAGTAGATGAGCGTCGTGTTCGTTTTGTTGATACAATGGAAGAAGGTTGGATTATTGAATTCCGTGAGTATTACGGATATGTAGATGTTTCTGCTGAAAACTCATTAAGATTACACAATCTTGAAATCGATGTTGGCGACAAAGAAGATATTATTATGTATTCTCCAGCCTTCCAAGAAGGTGTTAATGGTGATTCTTTAGTTAAATCAATTAATATCAATGAAGTTGAAAAGGGTGATTACAGAGAATTAACAGTACAGCATACAGAAGATATTGACCCTAATCAGGGTGAGATTGCTAAAGATATTATCACTGCACTAAATGTACACGATTTAGAGATTGGTAACATTTATGAACTAACAACAACGGGTATCGATGTTGTTTCTAGTATTAATGAACACGATTTTGAAATCGGTGATTTAGCTACAATGACTACGACATATTACGATGATAATACGCCTGCTGAAGATTTAGTTAGAGCACATAATATTCACGATGCAGAAATTGGTAGAATCTCAAAATTACAAGAAACAACAGATTCAGGTGATGATTTTAGTGAAAGATTTGTAGCACAGAATTTAGTTGATGGTCTTATTGAGATTGATTCTCATATGGTTACGACTGATGAGCACGAATTAATCTCTGGTCTTAAAGAATTTAACGATGAAACACCTATTAGAACAATTTCTGGTACACAAGAAGAGCTTCTTAGTAAGTGGAATTTAGATGGTTACAAAGAGAACAAAAGACACGAAACATATACTGGTAATTTAGATGCTATCGTTAGAAATAGTGTTTACAATATCGATAAAGGTTCAGTTACAAATGAACCAGATGATTTAGGTGCTTGGGCATTCGTTGTAACGATGATGCACACAAATAGTGATACTTATGGTACACAAGTTGCTTATGCAATGAATGATGCTTCTAACAATATTTGGGTAAGACAAAAGATTGCTGGTGTATGGAGAGTTTGGACGAAAACTCTTAGAGATAACAAAAGCAATGAATTAGTTGCTGAAGATAGTCACGGTAACTTTATTTGGAGTATGACATCACCTGATGATGACATCGAAGTAACATACGATGCACACGATGATTTCCGATACCTATTAGATGCTGTTAATATTAGTGAAACTATTAATGCTACAAATATTACTAGAGCTACTGCAGTATCAGGTGATATTGTTAGCACTACAACAGTTAATGATATTGTAAGTACAATCACTTCAAGTGGTAATTACACAGAAACAATCATTACAGATAATTTCTTATATGATGTGAAAGCAAAAGGTGATTTGGTTATCAGATTACAAAGCGACACAGATAATGTAGATGAGAGCGATAATGTTGCTATCGAAATGTCGCAAGATGGTGGGTTAGTTTACTTCAAACAAGGTATCGATGGTAATAATACTAGCTATATCGATGTCCAAGATGGTTCAACTGAAGGAACTTTAGAATTCAGAAGTACTTTGGATAGTTCAAATTATAATAGTGGTTCATTAGCTATTAAGGGTGGAGTAGGAATCGCTAGAAGACTAAATGTTGGTGGTGATGTAGATTTCGCTAAGACATTAGATGTAACGGGCGCGACAAGACTTTTAAGTACTCTAGCAGTGACAGGCGCGACAACGCTCAACAACACACTATATGTTCTAGGTAACACGACTCTTGGTAATGCTGTGACTGATACTACAAGAATTAGAGGTACTGTTACATTATCTGATAATGGTAAATTAACGAGAGTTGAAGGTACATTAGATGTAGATGAAGCAACTAAGTTAAAAAGTTCTTTATATGTTCTAGGAACAACTACACTAGGTGATAGTTCAGCAGACATTACAAGAATCAGAGGTACTGTTACTTTAAGTGACACTGGTAGAGCTACTGTTATTAATGGTTCATTAGATGTTGCTCAATCAGTATCATTTGGTAGTAATCTTACAGTAACGGGTAATGGAACATTTAATGGTAATAATATTCTTGGAAATAGTACAAGTGATACATTAACGATTAATGCTACTACAACTGTTACAGCTGATATGAGATTTACTGATAACGACCACTTATACTTCGGTTCAGGTAAAGATTTAGACATCTACCACGATGGTTCAAATTCTTTCATTGAAGACCAAGGTACTGGAAGTATGTACATTAGAAGTACTTCAGGTGATTTATATCTTAGAACATCAACGACAGAGAATGCAATCTGGTGTGACCAAAACGAAGGTGTTCATTTATACTACAACGGTTCTCAAAGATTTGAAACTACTAGTACTGGTGCTACTGTTAATGGTAAAATGACAATTAGCGATGTTAGTGCATCTGCAAGTCCTTCACTTTATATCTCACATAAAGTAGATGTTAGCGATTCTTACGGAATCGTACTAGAAATGGATGGAGAAGGTAAGGGGGTATCTGGTTCAGATGTTCTTATGGATTTAAGAGCTAATACATCAGCTTCTCTAACTACATCAGCTAATACTAGATTCAGAGTATATGGAGATGGTGCACTTGATACTAAAGGTGATATTAATATTACAAAAAATAGACCTTGGATTACATTAGATTCTTCAAGTGAAGGTACAATCGAGCAATCAGCAGGTATCACATTAGGTGAAAGTGCTGGTGCTTCTATAAGTATGACTTATACTGGCGATGGTTACGGTCACATCGGTATGGGTTCACTTAGTACAACGACTGGAATACCTGCTTATGAAGCAATGAGAATATTTTACACAAATAATAATACAGACTTTTTAAGTATTTTAGATGCAAGTAGTACTACTGTTGCAGGAGCAAGATTCAGAGGTGGTGTTGCTATAGCTAAGAAATTATATGTTGGTACTTCAGTTTATGCACCAATTTATTATGATTCAGATATTACGGGTTACTACGGTAACTTTGCTGGTACTTCAAGAATGAATCATATTAATTTAACTTCTTTATTAGTATATAACGATACTACACTAGGTGACTCAACGGGTGATGCTTTAACAATTAAAGCCACTACAACTGTACAAGCTGATATGAGATTCGATGATAATAAGCACTTATACTTAGGTAACAGTTCTGATTTAGATATTTACCACTCAGGTAGCCACTCTTATATTGAAGAACAAGGTACTGGTAACTTATATATCCAAAGTACTGGTGGAGATTTAATACTTAGAAATAGTTCTTCAGAAAACGCTATTTGGTGTGACCAAAATGCTGGTGTTCATTTATACAATAATGGCGTAGAAAAACTAGCTACTAATAGTTCTGGTGTAACAGTAGAAGGTACAGTCCAATTCAACTCATCAGGTGAAGGTATTTATTGGAGTTCTGTAACTGATACAGCTAGTATCAAGTTCATTACGACTACTGATTCTGCATCGAATAATAGACTAGAATTTAGAACTGGAGATAACGGGAACGAAAACTTTGCTTGGGTAACTAAATCAGGTAGTTCAGCAGATATAACTAGAATGTCACTTAATAGTGGTTCATTATATGTACAATCGAATCTTTCTGTTTCAGGTAATACAACTCTTGGTAACGCTACGACTGATACTACAAGAATTAGAGGTGTTGTAACATTAAGCGACAATGGTAAAAATACCAAAATCGAAGGTACTTTACAAGTTGATGAGTATGCTACATTCTCAAATAGAGTAAAAGCTGTTACTTATGCTAGACATAATCACCACACTGGTCACTTAGAAGGTTCTTATAATAATGTTGGTGGTAATAGTCTTAAATCTAACCCAATTTATACTATCGGTTCTAGTTATAACCCTTCAGATGCATCATTAGGTAATATGTACGGTATAGGTTTTACTGATGCATCTGCTTCGTTCATCGGTTCTCAAACTGGTGCGGGTTGGGGTATGTATGTTGCTTCTGATGGTGATGCAAGAATATTCTTAAACGGTTCAAACGGTAAAGCTTACTTAACTGCTACATCTGCTAGATATGCCGATGTAGCAGAAAACTACTTTAGTGATGAAGTTCAGGTTCCAGGTACTGTAATGGGTATCGGCGGGGATAATGAAATCACTATGTACGAAGAAGGTATGAAACTAGCAGGAGTTGTTTCTACTGACCCTGCGTTACTAATGAATAATACTGATGAGATAGCAGAAAATGAACTTTACTTAGCAATAGCACTTAAAGGAAAGATTCCTTGTTTTGTAACAGAAGCCAAGAAAGGTCAATATTTGCTAGCTGGAAAAGATGGTAAAGGTTATGGTGTTGATGATTACGACTTCAACGAATCAAAAAGATTAATCGGAATTTGTTTAGAAGATTCAATCGATGGAACAGTAACAGTAAAAGTTTAGAAATTTAAGAGTATTTTAAGTGCTCTTATGTTATAATACTGTAAATAAAGGATAGATAAACCACTCAACGGCTCTGATGAAGAGGAAAGGAATTTTATGAAGCATATATCGCTGATATTATCAGAAGGGTGCAATTTAGACTGCTCTTACTGTTATATAATAGACAAAAAATCAACGGAAAAAATATCATTCGATACATTTAAGAAAGAATTTGAAGATATATACGAGGAAAACGAAAATTACATTTTTGATATTATGGGCGGAGAACCTTTAATGCAAATGCCTTTAGTCATACAATTCATAGAGTACAGTAATAGTAATGGGTTCAAAACTAATATTATGACTAATGGGTTGCTACTAGCACCGGGCATAATCAAAATATTCAACGACAATAAAGTGACTGTTTCTGTATCTCACGATGGTATTTGGCAATCAGAGCGAGGAAAAGACTTCCATCCGGCTTTAATAGAGCTTATTAGAACTATCGATGATTTGAAAATACACGCTATGTGGAATGGTACAATGTTTGGGTTGAAAGATAATCATAAATTATTGTACAATATGTTTGGAGTTAATCCTGGGATTACTATTGTCAGGGATATCGGTATATGGCATAAAGATAATATAGAGCAAGCCAAAGAAGATATTTCTGGATTAATGGATTATGCTACATCAACAAATACTATACCAGCATTTTTCATTCATTTTTTAACTCATATACTTAGATACCATAAAAAAGGATACTCACCAAAAGATTGTGGTGCTGGGGATACTGTTCTAGCATTTCACGATAATAAATTTTTTAGTTGTTACAGATATTTTGATAAAGAAGATATTTTTAATTCGCAAGTAAATTCAGAAACAATACAAGATTTCTGTAAGAGTTGTAGCGTAAACCAATATTGCGAGAAAGGTTGTCTGATACAACAGCTAGAAAACCAAAAACCGATAGAATATCTATGCGAAATGTATGTGTTTATCTACGGTATACTTGTAGGCAATATAAATAAATTAAATAAAGACCTCATTGCTGATTTAGTTAGCTGGGTTTAAAGGAACATAATGATTAATAAAACACTAAACGAGAATTCTGCTAATAGAGTAGAGAAAATTATCTTATCTAAGAATGATAGAAACGCTCATCTATTTGCGGCTTCTACAAAACTGATGGAGGCATCAGTAGAGTTGCTACCAGTATCTACTGAAATGAGTGCAATATTGGCGGATATGGGTAATAAAATGCTAGAAGAGATAAAACTTGAAGCAGATAAAATGGAAGAAGCTGAATTACAAACCATAATAGATGATATTCTATCAATGAAAGGGAAAATGTAATGAGTGATAGAATACAGACAAAAGGAGGGTTCAATTTTGAAATTACCACAGTAACGACTTGCGATATGGCTTGTACATATTGTTTTGAAGGTGAAAAAGCTGTTGATAATAAACAAGTAAACCAAAATATACCTCAATATATAGAAAAAATTAAAGAAACCTTAGCGTCTGATTGGTTTAAAGCAGAATATGATACTCTTGGTGTAGATTTTTGGGGTGGAGAACCTACTCTTAATAACTATGTTATGACTGAGCTTATGAACTATTTCCACGATTATGATAATATTGATTATCACTTATATACTAATGCTTTTAACCAAAGCACTATGGAAAAATTCATTAATAGTGTTGATGCTTCTAAGCTACGAGTACAAGTATCGTATGATGGTAGAATAATTAACGATAAATTCCGTATAGACCATAAAGGCGAATCAACAGCCGATAAAGTACTTAAAACTTTCGATTGGTTGAGTAAAGCAGGACTAAAATCATTAAGCCTAAAAAGCACACTCCCTTTATCTGAGGTGCATAATATGGTTACTGTATGGAAAGAATTTAGAGATTTAAAAAGAAAATATGATAGCGAAACGACCTATGTTAGATATTCACCTACTCTTGATTACCATACAAAACTTCAAGACCCTAATACTTATTTGCCTTATTTTGAACAAGCAATTAGAGAAATAAGTGCACTAGAATTAGACTTTTATTCAGAATTTGGTCATATGCTATTCAGTTGGTACAGAGGAGATGATACTAGATTTACTTGTTCTTCTGGTAAGAATATGACTATACTTGACACAGATGGTAATTTCTACCCGTGCCACGGTGCTTTATATCTTGATGATAAAGAGAACCACAAACTTTTATCGCTTGACGGTGATATAAATAAGTTAGATAGAGAGAAGTTTAGTAAGATGATAGCTAAGACAAACGAGCAATGCAAAAGTTGTGTAGCAACTACTTGTTTTGTTTGTCCTACTTCATCTTATGCTGCTTCACAAAAGGATTCTTACGAAGATAAATGGTTAGATAACCAAGTTCACGGTTTATGTGGTTACTATCAAGCGTTTGGAAAAGTAGATAGAGCTCTCTCGCAACTTTTAGGAGGAAAATAATATGGCAGTAGGTTCAGGGACGGCGGCAACATCTACGGGGTGGTGTACTCCTTCGCATTGTACTAGTAATTGTACTACTGATAGTTGCTCGTATAATAGAGCATCTTGTGCTTCTAATAGAGTAGTTGCATTATCAAATGCAACTGCTGGGAATATAATTAACGCATCAGATTTAGAATTATTAAGAGCAAACACAATTAATGAAATTGCTAGATGGAATCAGAATGGTAACTATAATTTTAGTACAACTGCTACAGCGGGAATCGCTGTAGGTGATACTGTTTATGCAAACGATTTTAATAAATTGATTGTTGATTTAAACGGCACAGGGCACGGTTCGACTGGTGCCGTCTCTGCTGGTAGCATTGTTTATGCAAGTAAATTAGCATCAGATATGTTAGCATTATACAATTCGCTTAGAACTGATTGTATATGTAATAGTGACTGCGGCGGCCACAGCGTGTGTACTTGTCACGGTAATTGTGGTTGTAACTATGCATAAAAATAAAATTAAAGGAGATTTAAAATGATATTTGAATTAGCAATAGTAGAAGATAGAGGTACTCATTATTTAGTGACTGGTACTACTAAAAGTTCGTTTGACGGTTTAGCAAATAGAGAGGATAAAGTTATTAAGCTTTCTTATAATAGTTATCAGTTGATTAGTGATGGTCTTTCAGAAGGGAAGACCATCACTATTAATAAAGAAATGATAACTGATGAAGCACTTCCAGGGGATATTAATATTTCTGATGAAGCAGTAGATGAATTTGAAGTATATAAGAAAATTAATATGATGAGAGTAAATAAGAAGATGTCATATAATATGGCAAATATGACATCTTTAGATATTGTTTCTTTTACTGTTTTAAACAATGAACTTACTGCCGAAGGGTTTGTAATCACTAATAGTAATCGTGAAGAAAAATATATTGAAATTATTGAAAAAGATGATGAAGCAATCATAGAAAAACTAGAAAGCTACTTAATACTCTTAGATAAAGTAACTACATCTATTGACTTTGGGAATATGTGTGCTGATTTTGTGAAGAAAATCATTAATGCAAAAGATACAGAAGAGGTTGATAAAATTCTCGGTGATTTTTATATTGCTTACGATAAAATGAATAGATAAGAGTTTTTGTGAAAAGTGTACTATATTATGTAATGCCTAAAAAAATCATTAACGGTACACTTTTCTATGCTATGGAGTACTTTTTGGTTCTTAACGAGATAGAACCTACTCAACTTATATTGAGAACTGATGAAGCCACTTTCAGTAAAATTATGGAAGTGTTTAGTGCCAAGTATAACTACGATAAAAAACTAAACGAATTCATAATATTTTCAAATTACACAAACCTACTTAAAATAATAAACGACAAAGTTTTGATATTAGATACCAATACCTATATTAAATGTAAACCATTAATCAGATATAGTATTTTCTTGTATTCTGAAAACGGTAATAATGAGGTATCTACAAACACTTACGGGTATTATAATTATCAAAAATTCAACAGAAGAGAGCGACTAAAATTAGGGCTAAAATACCATAAGAAATATGAAGAAAAATATGAGGTTTTTCGTTCATCTTTAGATATGCATAAAATAAATGGAGAGGACGCAAAAAAACCTAATACCTTTATGAATTTGATGGAATACAAAACTTGGAAGTATGTACATAATGGTTTTGATACTAATAATAGATTTGTTATTGAAGCAAGATATTTCAACAAAGAACTAATAATAGACAATAAACTAGATTTTGATGATAGCATTCAAGATAGGTTACAATCCCCGATAGAAGAATTCATCTTAGATGCTAGCGATTCAATGATACAAGATTTCCTTAAGGATTAGTATGAATTCAAAAATTATAATCTATGTAAACCCAAACCTCATTATGACTGGTATATTATTTTACTGTATAGAACATTTCTTATATATTTCCAAGTACGAAGATGTACAGTTATGCGTCATTTTTGATGGTGATATAGATGTCATTAAAGGTATTATTAAGGAAAAGTATGATATAATAAATCTTGATAATGTAGTAAAGATAAAGCCTATCGATTTGCTTAAGAGTGTAACAAAAAAGGCATTAGTACTCGATACCTTTACTTATAATAAAATACAAAACTTTACACAGAAGATAGATAAAATTTTTCTGTATTCTAATGATGGTGACCATAATGCTAGAGAGCAAGATTCTGTATATGGTTTTTACGATTATCAAAAGTTTAATATTAAAGAACGATTTAAAATAGGTTTTCAATTTATGAAACCTAAGACACCACACCTAGATAAGACCTTTTGTTCTCATCTAGCTCTTGGTATTGGTTCTATCGATAAAAGCACAATAGAAGAAGTAGCAAAATATGATGTCGTGTACAAAGATTTCAATAAAGATTTGGATATTTTCAATTTTAAAGAAATAATCTACTACCACACTAGGCATCTTGAACGAAATAACAGAATAATTCCTGAAGCATTCTATTTTGGTAATAGCCTCGTTGTCCTCAATGCTGAAGACACAAACGATTCAGTCAATGAACGGTATACAGCTTGTATGGAAATGGGTGCTAGTATCTTCCAAATAGATGCTGAGTACAAGGTGACAAAAGATTTTATAGCGTATTAAGGAACTAGATGAGCAAGATAATAAATCTGAAACAATACGATTTAGTATTGACATATTCTTGGCACAAAAACAACGACCAAGGTATATGTGGTCACACTTTTGAAGTCATCGAGTACTTTTGGCTACTGAAAGACCACTTCAATGTTTGCATATTAAATGCAGAGAAAATAACATTAGAAGAATATGTAGTAGCTATCAAAAGCAAATACAATTTTACTGATAACGAAATTAAACAAATAACAGATAAAATTGTTTTCAGTAGGCAACCCCTCGTGGTGCTTTGTAACAATATTCTATTTACTGATGGTGCCGTAAACAAGATAAATGAAACAAAAATAATATACGATAATATGTTCTTATTCAGCTGTGGTCATCTACCCATTAAAGAAAACACTAAAGAAAATGTCTATGTTCTACAAGACCACAGAATCTATGAGAGAGCTAAAGTAAATTCTATCGAATACATCAAAAAAATATTGTTTAGTAGATTCAAAGAAGTCCCGACACACAAAAATAGAACATTAATATACGCCACAAAAAATTGTAGGGCATTAAATAACGATTATTATAAAGCACTACTAGAGAAAAACAACGATAATTTCCTTGTACTAACAAATTCAGAAAATAAATTAACATTTACAGATGATAGAATCACACAAATAGAAATGCCAGTCAAAGACATTTTTTCTGAATTCAATAAATACATCTATACGCCAATAGAAAGGCAGTTCGATTGCTCACCAAGATTTATTGCAGAATGCAAACACTACGGGTTGGGAGTCCAATACGATGTTGATTACATAGATAAAGGATTAGAAGCGCGGATAAAGGATTTAGAAACAATGAGCAAAATAGAACTCAAAAAAGATGATAGTATCATAGAGATTATAAAGAGTATTATATGAAAGAATATTGTATAATGCTAACACACAGATGTAATTGGTTTTGTGACTTTTGTGTGGTGGATACTCACAATAAACCTACGATTACTTTTGATTCAATAAAAGAACACCTTAATAGCATAGAAAAAGGTTCTATGGTTTCTTTAAGTGGTGGTGAACCAGGCCTTGTATCTGAAGATATACTAATTTATACTCTAAGGGAACTGAAGAAGAAAGAATGTATAATAGCTGTAAATACTAATGGTTTGTTTATGAAGAACTACCAAGACTACTTAACTGAAATAAACGATATATATTATCATTGCTCTGAGCATCTTGATGCGTATGTACCTATTATTGATTTCAAAAATATAGATTATATGGTTGTAGTTACTGATAATAACATACATAACTTAGGTCAGTTCTTGGATACCAACAATGATAAAATCATACGAGTAACTGGTGCTGATATAGGTGACAATGTAGTTGGCTTATCAAAAAAGAATATGTTTAAAATTTATAGCATAGTGAAAGATAAAATGAATGTAGATAAATCAGATTTAGTGAACTTATTTAATCATAGTAAGACACCGAAACTTACAATACTAGTATAAGGATATATAATGGAAGTGATTGAGGCCGGGTATAAAGACCCCAAAGTGTTAGAATTTAATTGGGTTATTACTGATTATTGCCAGTTCCAATGTTCATATTGTAATGTATTTGCTAGCAATAAAGTTCCAGATGCATATATTCAAAAAAACAAGATGTGGAAATTTGTAATAGCTAAACTCAAAAAAATAGATATGCCTTTTACTATTTTGGTGCTTGGTGGTGAACCTACACTACACGAAGATTTATATGAGATATTAGAGGCACTAACAAATATACCTAATTGCACTAATACCGAGTTAATAACTAATTTTGCTAAACCAAACAAATATTACGAGCAATTTAATAAGCTAAATGACAAATTTGATATGATGATATCCTACCATCCTGAATACGATACTGTATTTATGGAGAAATTATATGATTTTACTCCAACTTTCGGTCTTAAAATATCAGTCTCTTTGTTGGATGATTACCTTGATAAATGTAAAATTGTTTTGGAAAATACTAAGTTCCCTAGTAGCCCAGCTTTCTTATCAGATACGACTGGTTGGAAAAACGAAAATAGAATACCAGAGAGTTTTAACAGATATTTTGTAGAGGGTGCTGATGAAGTAGATATACCTTATGCTTTTTCTGACGGCACAACAAAAACATTCAAGAAATTTGAAATACACTCACAGAATCTACATAAGTTCAAAGGCTATCAATGTAGGCAAACTACTTATAGAATATCGCCTAACGGCAATTTCTATGATAGTTGTACGAGTGCAAATATGGGGCTTATGATAACAACAGAAAAATTATTACAATATAATACTTGTATAGTTGATTGCTGCAGGTGTTCTGATTATTATAAATTCAACAAAAAGAAATAAGTATGAGAGCCCTAAAATTAAGTGTGCTGATTCTAACACATAATAGACCAAAGTTATTTGAAGAGTGTATAAACAGCTTACTAAAGGAATTAAGTATAAACAGCTTTGAAGATTTTGAGATAATCGTAAATAATGATAGCAACGATATTACCGAAATACCTCATAGCAAAGTGCGCTACTATTACTCGACAGCAAATGTTAATGATTTGTACGAATACTTATACGATTTAAGTACTGGTGAATATATTATGTACTTAGAAGATGATGATATAATAATGAATTTGGCAAATGTATTATATAATATAAACCAGTCTAGTTTGCATATAGGTTTATATAAAGCATACGATGATAACAAAACAGTTTTTATGTTTAAAGAGTATATTTTGAATAAAACTAAATATAAATTGACATCGAGAGACTTTGCCTTATTCCAGTTATCTCAAATTATATTCAAAAAAACAGAAATACAATTCCCTACTAAATATCACAACGAAAATGATGAAAAATTATTACAAGAACTATTAAATATTTATGATTATAAATTGTATAAAGATATGTTCTTTGAACAAGGAATAGATAACAAAAATTTATCACTAAAGGAGATAATATGTTCAAATATACCGAAACTGAAGATAACACAATAAATCTTTTCATAGATATTACCACAGTTTGTAATTTGAATTGCCCTTACTGTTTTGCTAGAAAAGATAAGAAGTGGGATGAAGTACAAACGCTAGATAGAATTAAGTATATTCTAAAATGCACTAAATTTTCTAGGTTTGACTTTAATATCTTATTATTTGGTGGAGAGGCATTAGCCCACCCCAATATCGAAGAAATAGTGAATGAATGCAACAGCAATACTAAAGTATTGAACACCGTTATTTTGACTAATGGTTGTATTAAAGGCAAGTACGGCTTAGATGCTATTTATGTATTTACTCTCCACGATATAAATATTACAGAATACAACGCTTTTAAGGATAATTTAAAAATACCTGGTGATGCAATCGTTAATGTAGTTTTGACGCAGACAGAATTATTCAAGATGCGTTATATAGAATTAGATACCTTGGGTTATAAAATTGAACATTCTATGGTTTATGATGATGATACGATTGTAAATGAAGATTTGAGTGATATGCTCTTTTTGAATATGGGTGATAAGGAATACTTATATGATGGAATCCTATATAACTATCGTGATTATTTTAAAATACACAAAAAAATAATACCTAAAGATATTGGTCTATGTACTATACAAGAGCTAAATATAGCAATAGACGGAAGTATTTCTAACGATTGTAATAATGTTATGGATAACATATTTACGAACCCTATGTTCTTTAAGAGTTATAATAATAAATTTGATTGCCAAAGAAGTGAATGCACTGATTGTACTGGTACAATTAGAACAACAAAGGATATGACATTAATTTAAAATATCAGTTCAATTATTATATCAATACTATGTGCAACCAGAACTGCTCGTATTGTTATGCTCGTGCTGATATGAAATGGAATACTTTATTAAGTTTCGATAAAATTAAAGAAGGTCTTTCATTATTAAAAGACTTTCCGAGAAGTATCATAAGTCTTATAGGTGGTGAACCTACATTATACCCTAGATTTTCGCGAGTATTAGTAGTAGTTAGAGATTTAGACCACGAAGGCCACATATACACTAATGGTACCACTAATTTTTTTGACACGGCCGATTTAGAACTCGCCTCAAATTTTACTTGGACATTTTCGTATCACTTACAAGAAACAGATGATGAACTATTCTTTAGAAATATAGAGAAATTTGTTTCTAATGGTATTACAGTAGAATTAACGGTACCTGCCCAAAATATGACTAAACCTTTGCTGAAATTGATAACTAGACTGAAAGTTAATACAGTTATAACATTTATTCACGATGTAACAAATGGCGACAACGATAAAGACATCATAGAAGATTGGGTATACGATATTAAACTACCCCATCTTAAAAATATGGCTAGATACAATGATGTACAAGTCCACTTCAAAGACTACGAGTGTGATTATAACGAAATAGATGTAGTGAATAACTATATGCGTTCCAATGACTGCAACCATAATATTGATATGGAAATGAACGAAGAAAATCTAAATATCATAAAAGAATATAATAAAACAATATGTAGCAGAGAGTCTTGTAAGTTAGATTGTGCTTTCTTATTACCCAAAAAGAGGATACCAAATGAATAACAAAGACATAACATCGTTTTCTAGTAAAGGTGCAATTAAGGACCACGACTTTCTTATTTTTGAATTGTTAATCACAGAAATATGTAATATGCATTGTAGTTATTGTTATATGAGAAATGATTCAGAAACTTGGGGTAAATTTAGTTCTACTAAAGAAGTTCTAGCTGTAATCGATGAACTAGCGAAGATACCTCATCCAGTATCTATCTGTTTGAGTGGTGGGGAATGCACATTACACTACAAAATCGTTTATATTGTAGAATACATTCAAAAATACATAGATGAAGGAAAAATTAAAGATTTGCATATTAACACTAATTTACAATTAAGTCCAGAGAAACTACACAAAATAAACTATATCAATCCTGATATAGTTTATCATATTTCTTGGCACGCAGATACACTAAAAGATTTAGAGTTCAAAGAAAAACTTTTAACCATAAAGAATGTAGAACTAAACATAATGATACACCCAAACAAGAAATATTACAATGATATTATTGATATGCAAAACTTTGCCGAAGAACACAACAAAAATTATAATATTAAGCCTGTTTATATCAACTCTAAGTTCAAGTCTAACAATTATATACTAAATACAATGAAATTAAATAATACCAAAGAATACATAGATAACTTTGGCGTAGAATGGAATGATTATGATTTATACACTCACGATATGCTACCTATGGACACTTATGGGTGGAAATGCTACTATATATTCTTCACAATCGAGTGCCGTTCAGGTAGAGTAAAACAGATGTGTACTTTATTTGAACCAATGAATATTTTTACGCACTTAGATTTTTTCAAAGCATATGATATGACTAAACCTATTATTTGCCCATTTGAGAACTCCTGTTTATGGGCAAGTTCACTTGACCATTATAAAACAAAGGATTAGCAATGACCTTCATATTCCCGATAGAGGCCCACCCAAATACTATACCTCAACTTGTAGTAGCTTTAGAGTCTATAAAAAATAATTTTGATAAAGAACATAGAATTATTGTAGTCAATCACAATAATTCAGTCCTACCAGATATTTTTGTGAGATTTATTGAAAAATACGATAATGTAACTCTACTTAATATAGAGCTTACAAACAACAAATTTTACTACAAAACAGAGTGTTTTTTCTTGCTGATGCCTGAAGTATTTAATTTTGTAGTTAATGAGTATCCAGACTTAGATGGTTATGTATTTTTAGACCCCGATGTTTACTGCGTGTCATCGTTACCTAAAATCAATAATGAAGATGTTTATGTTTTCAAAACACCCGAAAGTGTAGAAGAATCGATGCTCACATACTGTTTTACTAAATTTTTAGATGAATCTTACAAAGAACATTATGACACTTTTTTTATTTACACAAAGAATCAAGATTTTGCTAGATTATGGTTGGAAGAAAGCATAAATATAGCTAAAAAAGGTATCGCTCATAAAAATATAGTCATAAATTATAGACTTCAGAATTTCTGCGAAGAAATAGCTATATACCTTTTAGAGAAGAAGTTCAGATTTATAGTTGATGCTAGAGAACTAAACTATACTAATGCATATATAAATAAAGATATAACCTTTGTAGATTACTCATTTTACCATTATGACTATTATTCAGTATTAGAAAGAATGGATATACCCAAAAAGTATAAAATATTGTTCAACCTATACGGGACTGATATTGCTATAGAAAAAAGCATACACATACCAATAGAAAGCGTAAGCAAAGTCAAGAAAGAAATAGATGATTTAATCGAACACGAAATAGTACCAGTACTTGATGAAACTATATGTATTACTGGTACAGCTAGAAATTACAATTACACAGAATAACAGGAGCCAAAAATGGTAACAAGTGATATAAATAATAACACTTACATTCTAAAAGACCTTAGACCTAATAATATAATAGGTTTTATGATAAATGATATTTGCAATTTGAAATGCCCCTACTGCTACCAAAATAAGAATATGTATAATGGTTTAACCGCTTCCAAAGAAGTTTTGGTGAGATTAGTTAATTTTATTGAATATAGTTTTAACAGAAGAAGCGAATTTGATAATCTCATTTCAGTAGAAGGTGGCGAACCGTTTATGACAGTGGATACTTTAGATTTTTTCTTAGGGGAGTTTAGCAAACTTGATGTAAAATACAATAAGATTATGATTTTATCTAATATGTTAAAAACCGAAAATATAGCTTATATTTTAGAGAAATATAAACATCTAAAAATAGTTATTACACCCAGCTTCCATTATACTGTTATTGATAAAAAACAGATGACAGTAACATTAAGAAATATAATAAGATTTAAAGATAATATTGACTATATTAGGCTTTTACTGGATTATAATACCCCTAAATTATCCCCTAAATTATCTCTTGTTAGTACTATGCTAACAAGAGAAGGTTTCCCTATAAACTTTGCACCATTTATAGATGCAGTAGAAGTCAAAAAATTTACAAATGATGGTTTTGGCTTTAAGAGCGATGGTATAATAATCATAAATGGTGAAGAATTTGATTGCAATGAAATATACAAAACAAAATACAAAACAAAAGGCCTCCAGTGTGAAACAGATACTCTATTCTTTTATTTAGATGGTAGAGTAGAAACACATAATTGTATTGGGAGTAAAACACCAGTAAATATAAACGATTCTAATGAAACTCTATATAATGTGAACCGAACTATTACTTGCCATCTTGATTACTGTACTGAATGTGAGTTCACTAAGCGTTACCCGAAGGATACTAATGAATAATAATGAATTTATTGATATGTTTGAGAGAGAACTATCAGAGTTTACTGGAGCACCATTTGTTGTGCTCACTGATAGCTGTACTAATGCTATATTATTATGTTTAAAATATTTTAAACCAGATACTAAAATAATATCTATACCCCAAAATACTTACCTTAGTGTACCTATGTCTATCATGCACGCAGGTTATACTCCGTCGTTCGAACATATTCAATGGTATGAAACTTATAAACTAGCAAACACAAATATATGGGATTGTGCTGTTGGGTTCAAAAAAAATATGTACAACAACGAAATACAATGTTTGAGTTTCCAACAGAAGAAATGTATTAATATAGGAAAAGGTGGAGCAATATTACTAAATAACAAAAAAGATTATGAGGTGCTTAAGCAGATGGCTTGGGACGGTAGAGATATGAGTGGTATTAGAGAAACTATTCTAGGGTATCATTTCAATATGATACCTGATGATGCAGCAAGAGGGCTGTTATTGCTAAACCAACTCACAAAAAAACGACAAGATGATTTTTTGTTATCTTACAGTAGTTATGTAGATATTCATAATATGAGGGTATGGAGCAATGATTAGTATATTTTGCAATAAAGGGTATAAATGAATTACAATCTAGTATCAAATAGATTAGAACACAACACAGAAAATAATATATGCACAAGAGCTAAGCTAGATACAGGCACTCACTGCAATTACGAGTGTAAATTCTGCTATTATATCGACCACCTCAACGATGTAACAGAATTTAACATAATCAAAGAGAGAATAGATTATTTCTACGATTGTGGTATCCAAGAGGTTGATTTGAGTGGTGGAGAAAGCTCTATACACAAAGACTGGTTTAAAATTTTAGATTACTGTAACGGGAGATTCCGAAGCGTTACAACATTATCCAACGGATATAAATTTGCCGACAAAGAATTCGCACTGGAATCCAAAGACCACGGCCTCAAAGAAATATTATTTAGCTTACACGGTTCGAGTGAAGAGCTTCACGATTCATTAGTACAAAAGAAAGGTGGTTTCAGACGGATGCTCGAAGCTATTCAGAATGCTAATGATGTAGGTATTGTTGTAAGAATAAACTGCACCGTTACTCACGAAAATTATATGTATCTTAAACGGTTTGTGGATATTGTAAAGCAGTTCAATGTTTTTGAGGTGAATTTTTTGACCTTAAATTACTGGTCTGATGCCGGTAAACAGATTCCAATAGATTATAACGAGGTCACACCAAAAATCCACGAAGCTATCGATTTATTGAAAGATTTCTGTATAGTGAATGTCCGTTATACTCCTTATTGCTATATGAAAGGGTATGAAAAATATGTGTGCGATTATTATCAGCACATCTATGATGTGTACGATTGGAATATGGCAGTCTATAACTACAATCTTACAGCTGAAGAATACAGAGAAGACCCGATTAAGGCTCTATTCGATGCTGCTAAAATGAATAGAAATAATTCGTACACAAAGCCAAAAGAGTGCAAAGAATGTAAGCATTTCTTCTTATGCGATGGGATAGAAAACAAGATGGATATAAAAGTAATACCCGAAGAAGGCGAAAAAATTACAGACCCGATATTTTATCGTGATAGTTATTATTAAGAGGAAATTAGATATAATAAACAAAAGGAAATAAATGAATATTTTAATAACAGGCGGACAAGGTTTCATAGGTAGAAACCTAACAACCAGATTACAAGAGGATAAACATACTATCACAGTAATCGATAATATGAGCACTTCAAGAACTGAAAATAATATCGATTCTGATATTATTATGATACAAGGCGACCTTGGTGGGGATATTGCTACTGATGTCGAGTCAGCCATCAAAGAAGCCGACCTGATATACCATTTAGCAGGCTCAGTCGGTGTGAAATACATCGATGAAAATCCATCAAGCACCTTAAGGAATTCTTTCGGTATCAATAATAACCTCTTTCCTCTCTTTGAAAAGTATCAGAAGAAAGTGGTATTCGCTAGTACCTCAGAGGTGTACGGCGAAACGAATAATGCTAAAGAAACGGACACGCTAAAAATAGGCTCTCCTGATACAGCACGATGGTCGTATGCTTGTGCTAAGCTTATGTCGGAATTTTTATTAAAATCTTATTCTTTCCCAAGCGTCATCGTAAGATTTTTCAATGTGGTGGGACCAGGACAGCTACCTGATTACGGTATGGTGCTTCCCAATTTTATCAAAAATGAAAAAGAACAGCAACCGTTAGTGGTATACGGTGATGGCGAACAAACGAGAACATTTTGTGATATCCGTGATGCCGTTGAGATGCTTACGCTTCTTGGGTTGAATGATGAGCACAATAATGAGATTTACAATATTGGGAATGATAAAAATTCCATCAGCATCAAGGAATTAGCTCTCAAAATATCCGATGACATCGAGTACCGGGATTATTCGGTTGATTTTAGCTCTAATTTTGGCGAGATTTACGAGAGAAAACCTTGTATCGATAAGATTAAAGCATTCTACGAGCCTAAATATTCAGTCGATGATATTATCAAGAGCCTTAAATGAAAACATTAATAGTTGTAGCTCATCTTGATGATGCTGAAATAGGTATGGGTGGAGCTCTCGCTTTACTTAAAGGTGAGATTAAGGTTGTCGTTCTCTGTAAAGGTAGGGCTAAAGCAGATAGAGTTGCTAGAGAGAAAGCATTCACAAAAAATATGCTTTCGTTAGGTTTTTCGTATAAGATTTATGAAGCCGAAGACCTCACTTTAGAGGATTTTTTTAACGGTGTCACCTACACCATCCAGAATGAGGTAGATTCCTTCAGACCTGATATTGTCTATACAAATTCTGATACGGATATGCACCGCGACCATAAAACAGTAGCAGAGAGTGTAAAGCTCGTTTGTAGACCAAGGAAAGAATGTTCTGTTAAAGAACTATACAGCTTCCCCGTTACTGGTTCCAATGAGTGGAATTTTACGCCTAGGTTATTTAATGTCTGCGTAGATATAACAGAAACCATCGAGAAAAAACTAGAAATGTGTTCAGAGTACAGTACAGAAATAAAATCTGGTGGTATAGGCTCACTAGACGGCATTAGAGAATATCACAAGCACATCGGTAATATTTTTGGGTACCAGTATGCAGAGGAATTTTCATTGGTATTCAAACGATGAAAACATTAATGATACACGAGGTCCATCCTTGGATGCTTGATGTAGATTTTTCATCGTTTGATTTGATTACCTTCGATGATGGCTTGTACACGCAGTACCTGAACCTTGATTTTTTCTTGGGTCTAGGCATACCTCTCATATTTTTTGTGAGTACTGGTATTATTTCAGAAGGTGAACAAAATCCTGAGGTAATAGCTTGTGCTGCGGCTCATAAGAATTTTTTCGATAATGGTGACACCTCAGCTTATATGGATTGGGACCAGATTAAAGAAATCCACGATTCAGATAATGCAGAAATAGGTGGGCACTCTCATAATCATTTTTTCTTAGACCATCGACAAGGTATTAAGGAAATATATGATATAATAAAGAAAGATTTATCTGATATGAATGAAGCCTTCAAAGAGCATAATATCTCGGTTGATAGCTACTGCTACCCGTACAACAACGAGGTACCATTAGTAAAAACAGAATTAAAGAAATATAATATTAACAGATTATTCGGCAAAGAACGAATACCAATAGAGGATTTGAAATGAAAATAGGAATAGCTGGGTTTGGTTTCGTGGGACAGGCTGTCTATAACAGCATCATAGATAAAAAAGATGTATTGATTTTTGACAAATATATGGAAGAACACAAAGAAACAGATTTATCTGAAACGGATATAATTTTTGTGTGCCTTCCTTCATTGAATGACAACGAGAAACAAAATATAACACCATTCGTTGAATTTTTTGAAAAGGTGAGAGGGTATAATGGCATCATCGTTATTAAGAGCACAGTATTATATGATAACATCAAAATGTACAATAAAGATTTTAATATAGTTTTTAATCCTGAATTTCTGAACCAAATATCCTCTTACAAAGATTTCAGCACACAAAAACTGCTTATTCTAGGCGGTCGTATAGACTATGCTAATATAGTCTTAGAGTGTTTTAATACTGATTTCGATGTAGTTGTAGATGAAGTCGAATTTTGTACTCAGGAAGAGGCTATAGAGTTTAAATACCTTAGAAATATTCACGGGGCTTATGAGGTTATGTTTTGGAATTTTGTACAAGAAACATTTAATTCTGATACGAGGAAATTGGCACAGATATACAGCAAATTACCTAACGGCATTATGTCTAATGTAGGGGCAGATGGTAAGATGGGTTTTGGTGGTGCTTGTTTTCCTAAAGATTTATTAGCAAAACATAATTCAGTACCACACGAACTATCTTCATTCTTAATGAGGTATAATGAAAGAATACGATTAAGTGATTAAAAAGTAATCATAACGAATGCTAATGTCCATAATGAGTTCATCATCTTCACCAGTCGAGTCGTAGCTTAATGAACCTATTGTAGTAATGTGAGATTCATAAAATGTCACAGTCATAACATCTTCACCTTTGGAATTTCTTATAGTAATCCACGAGTCAGCAGGATTAAGAGTAAAAGTATTATCAGGAATTTCTATATGTTCGAACATTTTTTTCATTAGGTCTTTCCATACTTTCATTTCTTCATCAACGATAATCGTTAAGCTCAATTCCTGAAATTCCACTGAATCACCTTGAATAAGCGCCTTGATACCTCGTGTGTGGGCTTCAGCATCATCCATATCGATTCCAGGTAACAGCACATTCTGCACATTATATGTTATAACCTCATCGAATAATCGTGTACCGAATTCGATTTGTGTATCTCTTTGAAAATTTCTTATGTTATTCATTGTATTTCCTTAGGGTTTACTATTATTTATAATACCTAAAGGTTAAGTGATATTTTGTTATAATAGTACAATTATTTAATAAAGGATAGTATTTGATAGAACAAAATTTTGAACCCAAAAAATCAATCAGAGAATATGTCAATGAGTTTGAATTAAAATTTGAACTAATGGCTATGAAATATTCCTCACAGCTTCATAGGCTACAGACCGTAGACCACGATATTATTATCGAGGAATTCAACAAAGAACGACTAAAAAGAACAGATAAAATCGAGAAAACCATCATCAAGGAAGGCGATGACATTGGTCTTATTGGTGTTGATTCACTAAAGAAAAACATCAAATACATTAATGCCTTAGTGATTCCTTTAGATGAAGCTGTAGTCCGTGAAGATTTCAGGTTATCTAAAGAATCTTACAGAGATAGCATCTTAGAACGCCTCAAGGATGAAGAGCTTAGAGGATTGAAGCGAACGAGTGTAGAGGAAGAATTGGATTATGTAGATAACCTCATTCTAACACCAAACCACAGTAAAGAACATTTTGGTAAGATGTTAATGCTCATCATCAGGAATCTCGCTGTGAAGCCTTCATTCGCTGGATATACGGATAATTGGAAAGATGAATTTTTTAGTAATGCTATCGAAAAAACATTATTATATTCTCACAATTTTGATGAAAATCTGTTATCTAAACGGACAGGAAAAATGTCAAAGGCATTCGCTTATATCACACAGATTTGTTTTAATGCTTTCATCGCTATCATTAACGAGAGAAAAAAAGAAGAGAAATTAGTAAAAGACACGATAACATTGGAAGCCAATACTATCGATGGTTATACTCCGTATAAGAACGAAAATTTATTAGAAGGTACAGAAATGGAAATACACCAAAACACTTATCAAGCAGAATACATTCCTAGCTCAGCAGAGATTGGCGGAGATATGGATGATGTAGTAGAATTTGTAGAATGGCAGTTAGAATATGCTGTCAAACAAAACGAGAAACGAGACAGCAATAAAATGTATCAGACTGAAATCGATATTACTATGAAGACAACGAAAGCAGAAGATAAAGGTCCTGATTATATTTCGTATATCAGAGAATTAGAGAGAAAAATTGAACCTTTAGATTATCCTTACAATATTGACATCGTTAAAATCATTACGCCAAAAAATTGCATCATAAGCACAGAGAATAGGATTAAAATGTTCGATGAGAAGCCTTCATTGATGGAATTGATTATTGAAGAGAAAGGTAGAGTAAAACAAAAAATTGTTATTGAAGATGAATTACCGTTAGTCCTAGAAGATATTTCTGAGGAGTGGTAATTTGAAGCATACTACAATCGATGGCCCTATTGTATTTCTTGGTGATTTACATTTCGGGGTCAAGAAGAGCTCAGCTGAATTCTTCGAGAACCAAATGTTGATTTTTGAAGAACAAATATTTCCTTATATGAAGAAGAATAATATTAAATACATTTTTCAGTTCGGAGATTTCTTCGACCATAGAACAAACACAGATATTCGTATGATTAAGAATCTTAGAGATAGGTTGTTTAATTATATGAAAGAAAATGATATTATAATGTACTCTTTAATAGGTAATCACGACATATATTACCGTGAGAATAGAGATATTTCGCTTATTGAACACTTCGAGGATTTGTACCCCGATAATTTCTCTCTTTTTAAAGAGAAAGAAACAGTTACGATGAATGGCGCTAATGTTTTCGTAATTCCTTGGCTTACTGAAAATGATGTACTTGAACCTTCAGAACTCAAAGGTAAAGATTATATTTTCGGTCACCTTGAGATTAGAAACTTTGCAGTTGTAAAGGGACACTTAGATGAAACAAGTAAATTGACTTCGGATTTCTTTAAGAGAGGCTTCAATATAAAGAATGTATTTAGTGGGCATTATCACATTAAATCGACTGATGGATTAATTTACTATTTAGGTACGCCTTTTGCACTGAATTGGAACGATTATGATGAACCAAAAGGTTTCTATATTTGGGACGAGGAGCAGAAACTAAAGTACATTAGTAACACATCTTCTAAAAAGTTCGTGAAGATTAAGTACAACGATGAGAGTGAGAAAGGTCTAATAGAGATTTCAGGTCTGTACGATAAACCTAAGTTTTATGATATGACTGGATTTGTTAAGAAACTTAAAGAGCTTCAGAAGCACGAGATTAAATTCTTTGTGAATAAAGCAAAAGATACGAAATATGATGAGTACTTATACCTTCTTAAAGAAAAATGTATCAATTTTACTCTTATAAACAACCAATTAGTTACAGAGCTCATCGAGATTGATTATGTGGGTGATGAAGAAATTCCTGAAGATAACGAGAGTACACGACAGCTAATAACAAGAACCGTTAAAGAGAACAATCCCTCATTAGTGGTTCTTTTAAACGAAATATTCACAGAGCTAGATTCTGTAATGCTAGGAGAATAGCAATGATAAATGAAAGTAGTACTAATCAAGAAATTGAAATTTTTATTTTAGAATCTTCAGAGGAACTTATTGAATCTTATTTACCTAAAGATAAGACAAAACGATTCAATAAGATAAAACAAATGTCCACTAAAGCAAGAAAAAGAATTGAGGATATAGCAGATAGAAAGATTAAAGAATCATTAGAAGCTATCAAGAACATAATAAAAGACGGTAAATATGAAAACTTATAGCGAGTTTATGTTTGAGTCGATAGACTGCAATAAAGTTTCATCAAGATTTGCATTTAGTGGTTCACTACAAGAGAATTTATCAGCAATAGATACTATTATTAAATTGCTGGAGAGTGATTGTGAATCATTAATTGATTTATATTGCTGCATAGAAGAACACATCAAAAAAAATTTCAGTAAAACTGGAAATATGACAAGAGTAAATGACAAACATAAAAAACAAATAATGATGCATTTATCTACGGTAACTAATGAATTATTAGTAAAATTAGCAACTAAACAATGTATGGTACCCGATTGTACTAAAAGGATATAATAGAATGGATATAAATTTTAAAGAAATCAGAGTGCAAAACTTTTTAAGTGTAGGGAAAGAAATAGTATTCCCTTTCAATAATGGTATAGATTTAATCGTAGGTACAAATGGGACAGGAAAATCTCTTATTTCGAGTGATGCTATTTTCTACTCACTCTTTGGAAAACCTTACAGAAAGGTTAAGACTGGTTCATTACAGAATAAAATTAACAAGAAAAAACTGCAGGTAACACTGGATTTTACCGTTGATGGAGCACCATACAGAATCGTTCGTGGAATGAACCCAAATATTTTCAAAATATATAAAGATGGCACAAACGAGAACGATTTGATTCCACAGAATGCTACTATTAAAGAATATCAGAAATACCTAGAGGAATATGTTATTTGTACGAATGAAACGATTATTCGCCAATTAATGATTCTAGGTACGAATTCTAACAGCTCGAAACCTTTCTTAGAGCTTAATGCTACAGAGAAGGAAGAAATGTTTAGTACCATCACAGATACACAAATTTTTGGGTATATGAAAGACATCATTAAGAAGAAAGTCCAAGAGAATAAAACTCAGGTAACAGAATTAAACTACAAGGTAAATCTTTTAGTAAGCACAATATCTTCAGAGAAGGTCACTATTGAGCAGATGAAAAGACAGAATGAAGATTTTAATAAAAATCACGACATCAGGAAACAGCAAATCCTAGATGAGATTATCATTTTAGAAGCTAATATAGCAAAATATACTGAAGGTCTCCTTAAGCTTAAAGCAGTCAAAACAAAATATGATGCCAATATAACAGAAATGAACGGATTGATTCAAGAAAAGAACGGGCATATGAGCCTACGAAATTCGCTTCAGGTACAGAAACAGCATATTGAATCAGCTGAGCATAATGCTATCGTTTGTGAGGAATGTCAGCACACAAATTATTTGGTAGAAGTGGATGTAACAAACAAAGATTACCTAGAATCAGAGTTTTTAAGAATTTCAGAGCTAGAAGACAAAGTGGATATAGAAATCAATGAGATAAGAGGTATTTCAGATAAACAGAAAGAAGGTCTTCTTAATGGTAAGAGAATCAAACAAAATATTGATGATTTTAAGGTCCAGGTACAACAAAAGAATGCTCAGATTGAACAAATGAATGCTTTTAAACCTATCGAGATTACCTATGATGAAATACAGAAAAAAGAAGATGATTTAGTACAAGCTAAAGATGCTTTAACTGTATTTAATGAGAAAATCATTGATTACACTTGGATTAGCCAATTAGTTTCTTCAGATAACCTTAAAGGCTTGATTATTTCTAAGCAGTTACCTATTCTGAATAAATTTATCAATATGTACCTAGAAAAATTCAGCTTACTTGGATATAATTTTATAGTCGATAAAGATTTCAAAGAGCATATTATATCTCGTGGTGAAGAAGCAGAATTTAATCTTCTTAGTAACGGACAGAAAGCTAGAATTAGTTTTGCTATTATGTTTGCCTTCTTAAGGTTGATTGAAGAAAGAAATGGTACAAGGTTAAATATTTTAACGCTTGATGAAGCACTAGATAGCTCATTAGATGCTACGGGCCGTGATGAGTTGCTAGACATACTGAAGAATGAATTCAGTAAAGAGAAGGATATTATCATCGTTTCTCATAATGCAGACATCAAAGAGAAGATAGAAATCTTCAGTAGAATCGTTACAACATCTAAGGATACTTTTACTTCTTATAAAATTGAGAATATTTAAGTGTCTTTATGTTATAATATCACATAAGGATAATATATATGGATTTAAGCGAAGTACAACATAATACGAGTGACATTATAAACTATAACAAAACAATGGAATTGCTCGATGATATTTTTAGATTCAAAGCAGAGCGAGGGGTCGATTTTGATATGGTCACGCTTATAATCTCATATTGCGAAGAATACGGCTACAAAATAGAAGAGGTCGGCGATATTCTATCGCAGTCTAAAGATTTTGTAAAAATGTTCGAGAAACAAGCTATCAAGCACAACCATTTTCAGGTACCACGGACTGATAATGATGATAATTTTTTCACAGAAGATGAGTGGTAACAAAAAGAATGAAATGTATAGTAGCTGGTTCGAGAGATTTTAGCGACAGAAAAATAACATTTGAGAAGCTAGATTATCTTGTAAAAGAACATAATATCACAGAAATCGTTTCAGGTACAGCCAAAGGTGCTGATACGATGGGTGAGCAATATGCCGAAGAAAATAATATTCCAGTAAAAGAATTTCCAGCTGATTGGAATCAGTATGGTAAAGGTGCTGGGCATATCAGAAACGGACAGATGGCTGAATATTCTGATATGGCTGTAATATTTTGGGATGGTGTATCGAGAGGTACAAAAGATATGATTTCCAAAATGAAAAAGATTAAGAAACCGTGTGTTATAATACTATACACAGAGAAAGACCTCGATGAGTGGTAAAAGGATATAAATGGTTTATGATGAGCAATATAATATAGCAAATGGTATATTTATGATGTTCGACAAACACAGTCCAAAGAAGATAATGGCAGTCAGGCATTCAAAAAAGAAGCGTGATGAAATGAAAATGTTATTTCCGTATAAAAAGTACGAGAGCTATAACAAGTCAGTATTTATTCTAGCGTGTTTGTATGTGAATTTCACAAAGATGCCTAGTTCGGCACTCGGTTCTATCGAGTTCTTGCGTGATGTATCATTAAAAGATATTCAGTTATTCAAAGATTCAATAGTACAATACAAAAAATATCTCAAAGATGACCTTCAATTGCTCAAAGATGTTTTTGGTACGAATATTGCATTCAATGAGATTACTGAATATTATAGGACGAATAAGATTAAATGGTACACTTGGTACTTTTATCTTGTGGTAAGTGGTTACGATTTAGAGAAACTAGAAAAGAGTAGAATAAATGGGCTTTTGTATAAGAAGATTAAGACTTTATTAATTTTCGTTTCATTTAGTCAAGACAGTATGCTGTTAGTGAGAGAAATACTCACAGATAATTTAAGATTCAATTAAGGAGAGAGAATGGTACAATACATAGGTAACGATAGATACGAGGTACAGATTGGTGCAATCAACGGAGAATATGATAAAGCAGATTTAGAGGAATTATTCATAGAGCTAAGAAATGAGCTCGAGAACCACACGATACAAGCAATCAGAGAGGATGCATTCACAGAAGGTCACGATGAAGGTTATGGTATAGGTTACGATGAGGCTGATGCTAATGCTAAGGCATACGACCAGTGGGAATTCGATGAAGAAAGAGTCCGTGGTTATGAGAACGGCTACGACACAGGCTTTCAGAATGCATTAACAGCTTGTGTGCATAAATTAAGTAATATTACAGTACAATAACACATAAAGGAAAACGATGAAAATAGTAGATAAAGATGAATATATTTGGGCAGAGAAATACAGACCACAAACAGTAGAAGATGTTATTCTTCCTGATAAAATGTTGGCTGACTTCAAAACTTATGTAAAAGAGAGAAGAACACCTAATATGTTATTTTCAAGTACTGGAGCTGGATTAGGTAAAACTTCATTAGTAAATGCACTTATCAAAGATTTAGATGCTGATGTAATGTGGGTTAATGGTTCTAAAGATGCTGGTATTGACTTGATGAGAGGAAAACTTATTGATTTCGGTTCAGGTGTAGGTATAGATGATTCTCCTAAGATTTGTGTTATCGATGAAGCAGATGGTATTGAAACGAAAGGCCAAAAGGCTTTAAGAGGTGTTATTGAAGAATTCAGTAAGACAGTTTCATTTATTTTCACAGCTAACTACAAAGAAAAACTTATTGAACCACTAAGAAATAGACTATTACAATTCGATTTCGATGACATTTACAATAAGAATAAGAAACATATTGCTACTTCAGCATACAAAAGATTGATTTTCATCTTAGAGCAAGAAGGTATCAAGTTCGAGCACAAACAGTTACAGCCTATTATCACTAACTTTGCACCATCGATTCGTGAAATGATAATGGTTTTACAACAAAATTCAACATCAGGTGAGCTAATCTTAGATGAGAATATTCTTAATACGAGTATCCAACACAAAGCAATCCTTACGAGTATGAAGAACAAAAAGTTTCCAGAGGTAAGAAAAGGTATTCAAGCATTAGCTGACCCTGCATCTATCTATACATATATTTTCAATAATTTAGATGATTGGTTTGACCCTAAAGGTATGCCTCAAGCTATTATGATTATTGCTAGATACCAAGAAATGTCTAACGGTGCTCGTGATAAGGTTATTCCAAGTACGGCTATGGCAGTCGAGATTATGCTAGGTAATATCAATATGAAGATTCCGGCTAAATAATATAAATACTCTCAAAGGTTCAAACCTGAAGGAGTATAAGATGAAAAGTTTTTTCAATTGGTTAGAAGGTAATTCTTCACGAGGTCGTAGAGTGGTACTATTAGGTACAATATTTGTTTATATTATGATTACATTGGCGTTATTTGTAGCACCTATGTTTACTGATTTTAGTCTCAAAGATAATATGGTTTCTTTATATATGGTTTTTACTGGATTAACTATTTCAGTTTATGGTTTCTACACGGGTACGAGTTCTGATAAGACTTCTGAAGTTGCTGATAAAGCAGCAGATATGCTTATGGACAAGATGGACCAATATAATCAAGATAAAGGAAGATAGATGAAATTTGCAGATTTAGTTAATGAAAGCAACATAAAAGCAAAGCAACTAGAAGTGGGTATGCGTGTCACTTTCAACCCTCTAGGTAGAAACGGGATAGCATACGGCACTATCAAAAAAATTAGTGATTCATCATATACATTGGGTGACCTTACTAATAAAAAATCAGATAAACCAAAATCAGATAAGACTGTGCTGGTAGCAATATCTAAACTACAAACGATAGTTCAATAAAGGAAGATAGATGGGATTTTTTACAAGTACGAAGAACATCATAATTGCTGTAATTACAGCAATTATTGGTGGGTATGTTATTACTCAAAAGATTAAAGCAGCAAGAGCTGAATCTAAGTTACAACAAATTGAAACGAAGATAGCTAAAACAAATGTTATCGTTGCTAAACAAGTTGCTAAAGCTAAAGCAGAAGCTAAAGAAGTAGAAACATCGACAGAAATCGAAGTTCTACAAACTCTTATCAAAGATAGAGGTGAAGCTCTTATCGAAATGGATGAGATTGAAAAAGAAATTGCTGAGACACAAAAAGAGAAGCAAGTACAAGTTCAAGGTAGGACTAGAGGAAAAGCATTCAAGGTTGAAGTATGAAACACTTAGCCTTATCTGTATTAATAGCACTCACATTTAGTGGTTGTATATTTGACACAAAATATATACTTGTTCCTCAAACAGTGGAATATCCAACTTTTCCAACAGAAGCATTTAGCCTCAAAGGTAAACAGAGTACCGAAATATGGCAAGAACAAGATAGTGAAGGTGAGTATTTGTGTACTAAGAAAGATGATGGTCTTAAAATACTAAAAGATGCTAAGCTTACAAAGGTAGATTACAATACATTGTACACGAAACTCATCGAGTTCAACAAAAAAATCGAAGCTCTTAACGAGAAACAAAAAAATCAAAAACCAAAAGAAGTTAATGATTACGATATGAGTAAGCTAGACTAAGAACACAAAGGACTTACAATGTCTTCTCCAACTACACTTTATACTGTAGCCTCTAAGCATATGAGTGCTACACCTATAGAATCAATAACAATCCACGACAACGATTTCAATGTAACAATTTCAACCCCAAAAGGCGATTTCGATGCTATTACTTTCGGTGATGATATTCTACTAACAGAAGAAGGATATTTGGATTACGAATCAGCATCGTGCTATATGTACGGGTTGTTCTTTGATAACGAAGAAACAGAATACAGTAAATATAAGACAGATTTTTTTTACTTGGTTGAAGAATATCCACACATTTTTCTATAAACCCAAAAATTAAGTAAATCTATACTATAATATCAAAACAAAAGGATAATAATGAATTCAAAAATGACAGTCGTAAAAGACGCATATACTGATATTTCGGATGTGCTACTTTTCTCAAAGATAGCAGATAAGTACAATACTTGTGTACCTAACCTATATGTAAAAGGTATTTCTTTCCCCGATATTAAAGAGGAAATCACAGCAATGTACCCGGGTGTTTCTATTGTACAATTCAAAACGAATAAAGTACACGAAACTTGGGTATTTGAACACGAGGAATTTTTGTTCTTATGTGAGAGTTTAAACGGTAAGAAACAATATAGTTTCGATGTTTATACAAACAGCTATGAACAACAAAACACTCTTTATAATTTCCTGAAGAAATTTGAAGATACAAAAGCAGATAGTTTCATTGGTATCTATAGCTACTACCTAAGTGGTACAGACCTTAAAGATTCTTATATGGCTAAACAAGCGAAAGATTTTACGAAGCTTAAGCCTGCTTTCTATCCTTACTTAGACATTAAAGAAATGTTTAATCAGTTTATCTTAAGCGAAGATAATATGTTAGTCTTAACTGGTAAACCAGGGACAGGAAAAACAAAACTTATCGATGAGTACTTGAATTATCTATTGACTTCAGATTTAGTCCAAGAGAAGCTCGAAATTAAGAAAGAAAAAGAAAAACTTTCAGAGAGAGAATCACAACCTACTGGTATAGAACTACAAGATTGGTTAGAGAGTATTGAAGACCGTGTTAATGATATGTTTGATAACGATGAGATTGCAGTTGTTTATGTTAAGAATGAAAATGTTCTGAGCACAGATGAGTTCTGGAATCAGTTAAAAAGTTCAGAATACCAACTAGTTATCCTAGATGATTTAGATTATGCTTTACTTCCGAGAACGCAAGCAGTTTCAAGTGGCGAAGATGTTTCGAAGAATGCCTTCATTAGCCAATTACTTTCGTTTACTGATGGTATTTTTGAGAATGGCAACAATACAAAGTTCATTATCACTACGAATCGTGATGTTTCAGAAATTGACACAGCAGTACTAAGAAAAGGTAGAACATTCGACATCTTAAATCTTAGATACTTGACGCCTGATGAAGCACTTAATATTTGGAAAGATGAGTACGAATTATCTGAAGAAGATTTCGATGAATGTTTAGGTGATAGAACAGAAATTCCAGCTTCTGATTTAGGTGCTTTTGCTAAAGACCTAATCAATGCAAGATTAATGGGTGTCGATACGAAACCTTATATCTTGGAAGATGGTATCTCACAGTACAAAACTCTTAATACAGAAACTAAAATAGGTATGCTTTAATAAAGCTTTAAGGTCCTTTATGTTATAATACTTCATAAAGGATATTTAATGACACTTTCGCAACGAATCACAACTAAAATAGGTTACAGATATGTAGCATCAATGTTATTGCTTTTCTCATTCATTTATGTGATGCAAGCCACTTCAGTCACGCTTACTGTAAATTCTCACGATGAAATAATTGCTGTCGATGGTGTACCTTGTGACCCCGTTATTAGTTACGGTATGATGGAAGATGCCGGAGAGATTATATATGATAGAAATTAGAACACTAAGAGGCCATAGTGAATGGGAATCTGAAAGGTCACAAGACCTTGATGAAAAACTCAATGAGTACCTCACTAAAGGTTGGAATATAGAAAAACTTCCAACCTTTAGTGATAATATCTGGTATGCTGTCATTAGTAGAGAGAAGGAATAATATGAAGTATGAAGCACTAAAAGGTGGTAGCTTGGAAGATTTAACAAATGATATTAATAAGCTAGCCAATAAAGGATGGGTCTTGATGGGTCCAGTTCAAATGTCTAGCATACCTTATGGTAGTAATAGTTATAGTTCAATCGACAAATATATAGCAACAATGTATTTAGATAACAAAACAGATATGCCAGCCGAGATAGATTTAAACTAGGATTAAGTCCTAGTGTGTTATAATACATAAAATATAAAGGAAAGAAAATGAATGAAGCAGAAATAATGTACGAATCAAAAGGCAAAACACCAAATGGTGACCCTTTTATGACAGTAAAACAAGCTCGTGGATATTATCAGTACGCTGAGAGAGGTGGAGTGGATTCAATCTGTTTTATTCTTTTTGATGCTGATACGAAGAAATTTTGTCTTATCAATGAGAGTAAACCGCCTCGTGATGAAATCGAAGGAAAAGAGGTTAAAATGACCACAGCCTTCGGAGGTTCAATCGATATGGGTGAGAATACCACTTATCAGGAGATATGCCAAACAGAGGTTCTCGAAGAAGCTGGGTACATCGTACCACTTGATAGAATCACCTCAGTAGGTCAATCGCTTGTAAGCTCTCAAATGTCACAGATGGTTGAAGGTTTCTTTGTCGATGTAACGGGAATAAACAAAACCAAACAAGCAGAATACGAAATGAATCCCGATAAAGATGAACACGGAGAATTCGTTGGTAATTCGGTCAAATGGTTCGATATTACAGAGCTTCTTGATAACAACTGCTGGAAAAGTGTCTGGATATTCGCTAAAGCGATGCAGTTCAACCTTATAGAGGCTAAATAATGTATATTGTATTATACAGTAATTCGAATGGGAATCTTTCTTCAAGAAGTTTTCCTGAGCTAGAAGAAGCTAATGAAGAAATCTTAGAGCTTACTGAAAAGCAATGTAATAATGTTCGTTTACTCACAGATGTAATAGAAGAACGAGAAATCAGTCCTTACAAGGAATTATATGAGCAACTGTATAATGATTTTGTTAAACCAAAACAAGAAAATAAACCAGATTTTACTGGATTTTCAGAAATAGGAGAAAATAAATGAAAACAGAACAAAAGACAAAACTAGAAAGCTTAGTAAAGAAATTAGAAGACACTAAAGAAGAAATGAAGGTAGAATTTCAGAGTATTTTTAAAGAAGCCTCTGCTGATTTATTTGAGAAATACGATTGGTTACAAGAAATTTCTTGGACACAATATACACCATATTTCAACGATGGAGATTCGTGCGAATTCTATGTGAATGAAGAATTTAGTATTAACGGTACAACAGAGTATAAGGATACATTATACAACGAATGCTATGGTAGTATTCTGTTTGATGAAGATGAAGAGCTATTTGAAGCACAGAAAAAAGTGTACGATGAATCAGAAGACCGAAGAAATGAATACAAAGAAATCCAAGAAGAATTTGAATATCTCATAGGTTTCCTGATGAATAATGAAGAAATTGCCTTGATGTTATTTGGTGACCACGCTAAGGTCTCGATTCAGAAAACTGGTGCTTATGTTGAAGAATTAGAGCACGATTAAGAAGGCCTTAAGGTCTTTTATGTTATAATATTACATATAAAGACACAAAGGTATATTATGAAAACATTTCTAAACAGATTATTAATCATCGTTCTTTCACCTCTTTTAGTACTAGCTGAAATCATTAGAGGTTTATATAAAGTATTCACTAAAGAAATACCTAAAACATTTAAAGATTTGTGGAAATCTTCTTCAATCGAACCTAAAACAATCGAACAAAAGAAAGAAGAGCTTCTTAATAGCTTACATAGTAGATAAGGAATAGAAATGTTATATAGTATTTTAATGAAATCAAATTTGCCCCCAATGGACCTTCATATTAATAACGAATTATTAATGTCGTATATTGTACAAAAATACGAACTTGATATAAATGAAATCATAAAAGAAATTGAAGCAAGAACAGATATTGAAGCAAGAACAGATATTGTACTACAACAAGATAACGAAATATCTGCTGATTTAATCATTACGATGGTTCAAGCTATCGTAGGTGGTTTGAAAATGGTAGCCATTAAAACACATAGAAAACTCACTGGTGCTGGATTGAAAGACTCTAAAGAATATGTAGAAAGTATTTCAAAGGCAGATGCCAAAGACTTTATAAATATGGTCGCTGATGAATACCCATCATTATTATTATAAGGAAATATTATGAAACCAAACACACACTCATTATCAAGTGCAAGACAATTCGGCGGAGAACCTGAAGATTATATGGAAATCCACGAATTTCTTGACCACACTAAAATGATGTTTCCTGATAATAGACACAGAGCATTACTACATAATTCCTGGGGAATCTATATTTGCGAGAGAGTCTTCGGACCTACATTTAAGAATTCAGATGGAACAGTAATCAACACGAGAAGCATTGCTGAACAGCACATTTTTGAAGATTACGGAAACAAATTCATTCCTACACCACAAGACTTTTTACAATTAATGGAACACGAAGATTGGATGAGTAATATGGATGGCGCATATCCTAGTAGTATGAAGAAAATTAAGACTAAAAAAGTCGTAAGGAAAGTGTTCTAATGCCTAGTTTTGGTAGTGATTTAGATTATAACAGTAGAGAAAACAGTAGAGAAAAAATATTAGATGATGGTTTAGATTTTGTTCAACGCTCAAAAAATGAGATAGCAAAATTAGAGAACGAAAAAGCAGCACTAATGTTGCAAATTAACGAGTACGAAGTTGTACCTAAATCTTTTAAAGAACAACTAAAGATTCAGAAGGATAACAAGTATATTATAGATGATGAGTTCGACTATTGGACTATTACAGCATATAGTTCTAAAGAGTTCAACCAAGAAGTCCAGAGATATATGACAAATAATCAAGATTTTGAAATATCACTAATTCAACCAAATGTAGGCAATGGTTCAAACGGTTATATTTTTACTTTAATGATTCAGAGAAAAACTAAAGAAGAACAAAACTTTAGTACTATAAAGGATTAATATGGGTGGTGGAATTGAAAAAATGAATGAGCGATGGGATGATGAGCGGTTAGATAAAGAGAAAACTCTTTTAGAAATCCTCAATAATAATAGCTTGTCTGATGAGCAATGGGAAGAATTCAAGCATTTACATATTGTTTATATGTGGATAGATGATTCAGTATTTAAAAAAGAATTAACGAGAGAAGACTACAAATATGAATTAAGTTCTAAGAAAATCATTGTAGATAAAATTTCTCTTGTATATGATGTTAGGAGTATTGCTTTGTTTGATTCAGAGGAAGAAGCATTTGTAGATATGTATAACAACAATCACAGAAGAAAAATACAAAGACTTCAGATGGATTTACGAGCACTCGAGCCATACACAGAAAAATACAGAGAGATTATCGAAGAAAAACCTCATTTAGCACTATAAGGATTGGTAATGATTAATAAGCATATTTTACAAGATGTAATGCACGATGGTTCTAGTCACCGAGTGTGGGCATCAGGTGTATCGGAAAAGAAAAAGACAATAAAACAAGAAAAATATAAATGCCTAACAGAAAGCAGTGGTACCGGGTTAGTAGAAAAATTGAATTTTCATATAGAAAGAGGTTGGATTATTTCGCCTATTCAACCACATTTTGATGTAGGGTGGCATTATATTATGATAGAGCGAGTAGAATCGAATGAGACTACTATTTCATAATGAGCACTGTAATTTGGAATGAAGAACAACAGCAAACACTAAAATCTTTTAGGAATGAAGAGAATATTGCCAAGTATAGCATAATCTTAGGCAAAACATATTACCTCGTAGATAAAGATGACCTTATCATTTATTGTTATACAATCAAAGAGGTCACTGGTACTCAAATTATTTGTGATGATGGTGCAAGAATTTCTTTTGAATTATTTCAAGAAGCTTATGGAGATGAAGATGAGGCTAAAGGCTTTCTTTATATTCAGTACTTATTGCCTGAGTACAAAAAACTCAAAAATAAAATAGATGCATACGGCGATTTAAAGAAAGATAAACCACACTTATTTATTTAATGAAGCTCTAAGGTTCTTTATGTTATAATACAGTATAAAGAGAAGGAGTACAAATGATTGAATTATATATCGCTACAGTATTAGTTTTATATGTGATATACGAATGTTCGTTTATTATTGGTAATTCGTTCACATACTTGAGAGATTTAAGAGGAAATTAAGTCCTAGTATGTTATAATACCATATAAAGAAAGAGGTGAGAACTAAGTTTAGTTCTCAACAGTAAAGTTTTACGAAAGAAAGATATAAAAGGAAATAATATGATAAACCAAACTAACAGAGTAGCTCTAGCAGACTCATACAAATATTCACACGCTAAACAATACCCGGAAATGGTATCAATGTACGATTATATGGAATCTCGCGGTGGTAAATACTCCGAGACAGTTTTTGTAGGTCTTCAATACTACCTTAAGAAATTCTTTGGTACTCCGATTACTCAAAGAGAAGTGAATCAAGCAGCACGAATGGCAAAAGGTCACGGCGTTCCATTTGATAAAGATGGGTGGGATTATATCGTTCAAGAACTAGGTGGTAAACTACCAGTCAGAATCAAAGCAGTAAGAGAAGGTTCTATACTTCCAGTGAAAATGGTTCTTATGACTATTGAAAGTACTGATTCAAAAGTACCTTGGATTGCTGGATGGCTAGAAACAATTCTTATGAAAGTGTGGTACCCAACGACAGTAGCAACAAAATCTTATAATGTTCGTAAGATGCTTGAGAAATATGGTGCTAAAGAATGGGCACAATTTGCCTTTCATAATTTCGGTGATAGAGGTTCTTCAAGTGTAGAATCAGCTGAGATTGGTGGTATTGCTCACCTTACACAATTTATGGGAACTGATAATTTTAATTCTCTATTTGGTTGTGAAGATTTTTATAACCAACCAGAAGATGCACCAGCAGGTTATTCTGTATTTGCTACTGAGCACTCGACAACAACGGCTTGGACTAAAGGAAATGAGATTGATTTTGTAATCTCACAGCTTAATGATAATCCTGATGCACCGATTATGTCATTTGTAGCAGATTCGTATGATGTGTATAAATTTACAGATGAAGTAACGAGAGAAGGTTCAGAAATTCGTAAGATTATTGAATCAAGACCTAATCAGAAATTTGTTCTAAGACCAGATAGTGGTGATGCAGAAACTGTTATAGGTAAAATGATTGATATTATGGAAACTAATGGGGTTTTTGATATTGAAATCAAAGGTCAAGATGGAGAAATGAGAAAAGCATCTAGCAACTTTGGTATTCTTTGGGGGGACGGTATCACTCCTGAAGTAATCGAAGATATTCTTGAAGAAGTTACATACCAAGGTTATGCAGCAGAGAATATGGTATTCGGTTCAGGTGGCGATATTATGCAGAATGTGAATCGTGATACACAAAGATTTGCTATCAAATGTAGTTCTATTACAAAACCAAATGGTGAAGAAATTGAGGTTTATAAAGACCCTATTACAGACCCTGGTAAGAAATCAAAAAAAGGTAAAGTCACTACATATTTTAGTGAAGAATCAAAATCTTATTTCGTAGATATTGTAGGAGAAGTTTTTGATAATGCTTATGAGGTTCTTTCGGTGATTTATGAAGATGGTGTTCTTTTTAAAGAGTTTTCATTCGATGAAGTTCGAGAAAATTCAAGAGATTAACATTATTTAAGGTATCTCTAAGGTACCTTATGTTATAATACTATATAAAAAGAAGGAGACATATTGAGAGAAATCGAACTAAATGTAAAAGAACTCATTGTTGAAGATTTGAAATCGATTACTGATGAGTTCGTACAGTTAAGTAGAAATGTTGTTAGAATGAATACGGTATATATGAAAACTTATATGGAAGTAGATTTGGTCGGAGATGATGAAACTATTAGATATGTAATCCCGTATTCAAAGACATTTTCTGATGTTGTTGAAAATGATTTTAAGCGAGCAAGTGCTTGTTATATCAATTATACAGTAACAGATTCAACAGTAGCGAATGACAATAGGTTTGTGAAAAAAACATATTTAAGTACGGCTGTATCACATAATACAGTAAAACTTGATAGGTATAATTTTGATAAAGGTAATCTTACAACATTATATGATATGGATTTGTATGAAACAGTAGGTTTCATAAGAAAATATTTGGAACTTATTCGTATAAGATACTTAGGAGGAAAAGTGGAAGAAATTGAAATAGATTCAGATGGTCTACCAGTATTCACTCTACGAGATAAACCTAAAGCAGTTGCCAAAAGACCGGCTAAAACAAAATCAATACATACAAAAACACAAGGAAAAACAATGAACACACTAATGACAGCAGCAGAGAAGACACAAGCAGTAGTATCACAAGCGGTACAGATTAACAAAGAAGCAGGTATTCTTGCAGCAAAACTGGAAGTAGGTCGTGTAGTAACGAAACAAATCAAAGAAAAAATTAAACTACCATTTGGTGCTGGTGGTATGAAGAAACATCCACTATTTGATATCGCTCTTGCTAATATCGTTGGTGTAGCTCTTAGAGAAGTAGCACCAGGAAATGAAAAAGCACAGATTCTTTCAGAAGCAATGATTCAGTCAGCAGCAGTAGAAATGGTTCAATCATTCGATGTTAATTCGATGATTAACGACCTTATCAAAAATGTAGACCTTTCAGCACTTACAGGCAAATCTTAGGCATTTAAGGTATCTCTAAGGTGCCTTATGTTATAATACTACATATCAAACAAAAGAAGGAAAGAAAATGAATAAATTACTAGAAGAATTAAAAGATGAGTTAGGTGATTTTGGTGTAACAGTTGAATACGAGGTTGAAGATGAAACAATCGAGATTTGGTTAAAAAACCCTTCAAGTGAATTATATGATGAAGTATTAGAAGCTATTGAAGAAATGTGTGATGATGCTGGTTTTAGTGTTGATGGTGATTATGAAGGCCGCCTATCGGTATTTTAGATGTATCTTATAACTTTTAGGCTATCTGAATATGTTAATGGTGGTGGTAGTTGGAAAGATAGTACCCAGCTCTTTGTAGATAAACAGCTAGCCAAAGATTGGATTGCCTCTAAGACAACAGATAAAAGTTTCAGACACATAAAAGTTTATACAGAAGGTATCGATGCGAATATCGACTATAAAGAAAAATTTGAAGAACTTTATAATCAACTACTAATCAATGCTGGCATTAGAACAAAACTTGAAGGCGAGAAGGTCTTCAGTAAAGTTGAAGTAGAAGATAAAGTTGAGGGAGATAAAGATGATTGAAGCAGAAATAGAAAAAGAAATCAAACGAGTATATAAATTGCACCAAGATTTACACGGCGTAAATAATGTTTATTTTGGCTCAGTAGTTTCTGATGTACAACAAAAATACAATGTACAAGCAAGTATTATATTTGATATTATAAAGGAAATTATTTGAAGAATTTTATAGATTGGGAAAAACTCACAGATTTATCACAAGGTAATGTAGATATTGAGATTTCATTGCTCGAAAAAACTACGAAACTTTTTGAAGAAGGTGGAGAATTAGCTCAAGCAGTTCTTCACTATAATGGTTCAAAAAATGTATCTGCCTCAGCAGGAGATACTAAGGAAGATGTACTGGAAGAGGCTTGTGATGTTTTAAATGTCACCCTAGACATTATCATTAGCCTTGGTTTTACACCTGAAGAAGCAGAAGCTATGTTCTCTAAGAAACTCGACAAATGGGCATCTAAAGTAAATGATGCTAAAGATAATGAAATTCTCGCATTAACTAGATATAATGAACCGGAAAGACCAGAGTCTTGGATGGCTAAACTAAAATTTTGGTAAAAATAAGCCTATAAATAGTTGAAAAGAACTATTTAGGAGAGCTAAATGTCAGTACCAATATTAATAAGAAGAGATACACTAGCACAATGGACAGCCGTAAACCCTATTCTTCGCTCAGGAGAAATGGGTATCGTTATAGATACTAACGGGGTAGCAGATGCTATCAAAATAGGTGACGGTGTAAAGACATTCGTTGCTCTATCTACATTCAAACCTGGTGGAGATGTCGCTTCAGTTCAAGAAGATTTAGATATGCTTGAACTTACAGTAGCTTCACTACAAACATCAAAAGAACCAAAACTACCAACACAAACAGAAGATGACCAAATTCTTACTACTTCGCTTGATGGCGTCAGAGAGTGGATTACGCTACCTTCATTCTTACTTCCTGATGGTTCATTATCAATGGACACTAACTACACACCACAAAACTCAAACGACATCGCTACATTAGACACAGTGCAATCTGCTGTTCAAAACCTAGAGAATGATTTAGGTACACCTATGGAAGATGGGTATGCTCTTATAAGTACAGTTTCAGGTTCAAGAAATTGGACAAAACTTAATGATATTAGAGTATATAGTGGTGATAGCGAACCTACAAATGATATAGGCTCAAATGGGGATATTTTCAATCAGTTCACAGAAAAAGGACTTGATTATGGTATTAATGGTACTGGTAACTATTTACTAGGTCAAGATACAGCCGATACTTGGGTATTTGATAGCTTAATTTCGACATTAGAAGGCGATGATTTCGTTACATCTTTTGGTATGGTTTTTGATAGAGCTGATATTACAAATTCTGTAATCACTTTAGAGCAAAACACTGGTAAACCGCTGTATAATATTTCAATTAATAATTCTCTTTCTCTTATATTAGAACCATATTTAAACGGAAATAAGTATATTATCGCTTATGATATTGTTTCTGCTGATTTCATTGAAACTTTAGCAAATATGTTTAACAATACAGATTCTTCAGCAACTATTACAATCCAAACACAAGTACAACCTTTAGAATTAGTTCCAAGTGTGCAATTTGTTAAGTCACAAGATATTTGGCAAGAAGTTAAAACTTCATCGGGTACGACTTCAGTTACCAAGTCAAGCACAAGAAAAACTAGATTTATTAGTCAAGACGCCCAAGCAGAGTTTTTATGCTCGTATGAAATCGACAAAGATGCTTTAGTATTTGTTGAAGGAATTATTCAGTTACCAAAAGAGTATATTATTACTGGTAGATTACTAGTACTCAAAACACCATTAGTAATCAATTCAGATGTACTAATTTTAGAATAAGGAGATAAAATGAGAAAAACAATATATAGTTTCACAAACAAAGCAAGCTTAGGGATAAATCTTATTCCTAAAAATAGTATTATTGAGATAGAAAATATCGATGGTAACAATAAATCACTTCTTTTAACAATAAAAGAC
>Ga0256838_1000014_pt1 | contig 159172 bp, 181 predicted proteins | sample 4571419metaG_FD_185978 | JGI IMG/M metagenome (GOLD analysis project Ga0256838, IMG submission 185978) | Hydrothermal vent microbial communities from Guaymas Basin, Mexico - 4571-419 | ecosystem: Environmental > Aquatic > Marine > Hydrothermal vents | place: Mexico: Guaymas Basin | collected... | reverse complement strand
CGAGGTTTTCTCTAAGGTTTTAAACGAGGATTTGAGGAAAAGGAGGGAGGAGGAGCTGAGGAAACTTGTGGAGCTCCACCTTACCCTTTCAGACCTTGTTAACCGCTACAAAAACCTCCCTCCCGAAGAGGCCGTTAGAAGAGTAATTTCAGAAACCGAGCGCCTCTTCTCCAAGAACTTTAAAAAGCTGGACATTGAAGAGGACTACATAAGAGAAGCCCTCAGAATAGCCAAAAACAGGGGGAAGTTTGAGGCTTACTTGGGAAATAAGCTCTACCTCCTTTTGAAAAAGGGAAAGGTTAGCCTAATTTAAGGAGTTGGCGTATTGACCTTTTTGCCCGTCCTGATATAAATTACACCTCACCGAAAACACCCGGAGGTAGGGCAGGATGTATGCCGTTATTAAGACAGGCGGTAAGCAGTACGTAGTGGAGCCCGGTCAGGTTTTAAAGGTTGAGAAACTCAACCTACCTGAGGGTTCCGAGGTAGAGTTTGAAGCCCTTTTGGTAAGGGACGACAGCGGAGTGAAGGTAGGCGACGAGGCCAAGAACTACAAGGTTAAGGCAACCGTTGTAAGGCACGGCAAGGGTAAAAAGATTATCGTCTTCAAGTACAAGGCCAAGAAGCACTACCAGAGGAAGTACGGCCACCGCCAGCACTTTACGGAGCTCCAGATTAACGAAATCGTAAGCTAATCGGAGGTTTGTCATGGCACATAAGAAAGGTATGGGCTCTACCAAAAACGGTAGGGACTCAATCGGTAAAAGGCTCGGAGTTAAGAGGCACGACGGCCAGATTGTAAGGGCCGGAAACATCATCGTAAGGCAGAGGGGTACCTCAATCCACCCCGGCCAGAACGTTGGAATGGGAAGCGACTACACCCTCTTTGCCCTCATTGACGGTGTAGTCAAGTTTGAGACAAGAAGGAACAAGAAGTTCGTAAGCGTCTATCCCGTCCAGTAAGCTCTCGGGGGCTTTTGCCCCCTTTAAACTCTCTATTTCAGCCAGAAGAGGATAGCAACCCCCACTATTTCTCCTACCGCAAGGGCTATAAATCCCGGAGTTGTTGCCTTGAAGAGCTCTCTACTTCCCATTGAGAGGGTAAGGAACCACTTAAATACCGTGTTTACGAAGGCTGCAATAAGAACAGCAATTATTCCGGGGATTACTTCAACTACACCCGTCTTGAAGAGTTTTGAGACTGAAAGGGTTATTGCATCAACGTCGGAAAGACCGGAAATTGCTGCAACTACGTACAGGCCGTAGTCTCCGAAGTACCTGAGGGCGTTTCTTGAGAGGAAAAGAATAAAGGCGTAAAAGAGGCCGAACTTTATAGCCGTTGAGAGCTCGTAGGGGTTCTGGACGTTGACTTTTGCCTCATTCCCTCCCCTTCCCGTTGCGAGCCTGTAGGCAAAGAAGATACCCAAAGTAAAGGCCAAGAGCGAGGGAATGAGGAGAAACTTTGCAAACTGGGGGGAGACTATAGAGGCCAGAAAGGTCATTCTCGGGAACATTATTGCCGAAGCTCCCACTATACCGGCCGCGTACTCGTTTATGAGGGCCGGGTTTAGCCTTGAAAGGGGCGAGAAGGTTGCCGTTACGGCCGTACTTGAGACGAGGCCTCCGATTAAGCCGGTTATCAGGACTCCCCTTCCTCCGGCCAGCTTTGTCAAGACGTAGCCGACGAAGTCTATCGTTGAGATTATCACGACCATCGTCCAGACTTCCCGGGGGTTAACCCCGTAGAAGCTCTGGTCGGGAAGGAGAGGGTAGATTACGACGGTAACTGCGGCAAACTTCAGGAAGGCGTAGAGGTCTTCAAGAGTAAGGTGTTTAACGAAGGAGTGCATCTGCTCCTTAAACGAAAGGACGAAGAGGAGAAGGACTCCTATAAAGGCCGCAAGCTGGAACTCCTCCTTGTAGCACAGCGCCCCTAAGGTAAAGGTTATTAGGGCCGAGACTTCCGATGTTAGACCGGGCAGTCCCTCAAGGTACTGGGCTACCGCTACCAGAAGGGTTAGAGAGACGAGGGAAATGTGGAAGATGACGGGAACTCCCAGAGCTTCCGAGGCGTGTGCCGAGAGGGTTCCGAAGAGTGATATGAGAATAAAGGTTCTTATTCCCCCAAAGGCCGGTACCTTCTCCCTCTGTTTCTTAAACTCCCTCTCAACCCCTACAAGGCCGCCGATGATGAGGGAGATAAAGTAGGGCTGGTAAAGTCTCCACACTTCGGAGTTTATAAGCTCCTTAAAGAGCTCCATAGAGCTCCCTCTCCAAAATCCTTCTCATCGTCTCAACCGGAGCCTTCTCTCCCGTCCAGATTTCAAAGGCCACAGCCCCCTGATGGATTAGCATTCCAAGGCCGTTAATAGTTTTACACCCCTTCTCTTTTGCGGCTTTTAAGAGAGGGGTTTCCGGAGGGTTGTAGATTATGTCAACAACGGTAATCCCTTCGGGGATTTTTGAGTAGTCAAAGAGGGGCGGGTCGCTCTCCTTCATTCCGAGGCTCGTGGTGTTTACGATTATGTCGGCGTCTTTTAAAAGGGTCTCAACAGTTCCCTCCTTAAGGGGGTAGACCAGAACGTTTCCGAGCCTTCCCAGGAGCTCCGCAACCGCCTTTGCCTTCGGGAAGCTCCTGTTTACGATGTTGAGGAACTTAACCCCTCCCTTTAAAAGGGCGTAGCCCACCGCCCTTGCGGCTCCTCCGGCACCGAACATTACCGCCTTTTTGTCCTCAAGCTCAACTCCCTCCTCTAAAAGGGAGCGGAGGAAACCCTCTGCATCTGTGTTGTAGCCTGTCAGCTCGCCGTCTTCGTTCTTTACGGTGTTTACCGCCCCTAAGAGTTCTGCCTCCTGACTTAAGAAGTCAAGGTACTCTGTTACCTTCTCTTTGTGGGGAACGGTTACGTTAAAGCCCTTAACTGAGAGTGCTCTTAAACCCTTTACGGCCTCCTCAAGGTTTTCGGGCTCAACTTCAAAGGGGACATAAACTGCGTCTATTCCGGCCTCTTTAAAGGCTTCAGTCTGCATTAGCGGAGAAAGGGAGTGCTTTACCGGGTAGCCGATTATCCCGTAAACGGCGGTCTTTCCCGTTATCTTCATCTGCCTCTCCTTAAGAGTCATTTAAATTCTACTCTTCAATGAGGGAGTAGAGGAGCTCTATCTCCTCCTTCCAGATTGAGGGGTCTATTGTCTCCAAGATTAGGGGAATTTCGTTTAACCTCTCGTCGTTCATTATAAAACGGAAGGCCTCAAGGCCGATGTTTCCCTTTCCTATTGAGTGGTGCCGGTCAACCCTGCTTCCCAGCTCCGACTTTGCGTCGTTCAGGTGCATTCCCTTCAGGTACTTAAAGCCCACTATCTCGTCAAACTCCTTCATCGTTTTCTCGTAGGCCTCTTGCGTCCTTATGTCGTAGCCGGCGGCAAAGAGGTGGCAGGTATCAAGGCAGACTCCGATTCTGCTCTTATCCTCAACAAGCTCAATTATCCTCGCAATGTGCTCAAACCTGTAGCCAACACTACTTCCCTGACCGGCCGTGTTCTCAATTACAAGAATTACCCCTTTAGTTCTTGAGAGGGCTTCGTTTAGCGAGTCTGCAACGATTTTGAGACATTCCTCTTCGCTCACTTTTCCGAGGGAGCTCCCCGGGTGGAAGTTAAGGTACTTCAGCCCCAGCTGATAGCACCTTTCAACCTCTTCTATAAAGGCCTGTAGAGATTTTCTCCTCTTCTCCGGCTCGGGGCTTCCCAAGTTTATGAGGTAGCTATCGTGGGGAAGGACGTGCTCGGGGGAAATCCCTACCTTCTTTAGGTTCTCTTTAAATTTTTTAATCTCCTCTTCCTTCAGGGCTCTTGCCCTCCACTGCCTCTGGTTTTTGGTAAAGAGGGCAAAAGCCCTTGCTCCTATCTTTTGGGCGTTCAAAGGGGCGTTAAAAACCCCTCCGGCGGCGCTTACGTGAGCTCCGACAAACTTGTTAACTTTCACTCTATTCTCCCGATTAAATGATGAAGGAAAGGAAGAGTAAAGGAAGAGTAATTATAAGATGAAGATGGGTTGATGGAGTTTATAGAGTAAGACAGGGTTCCTCAGATAATAGATAATTGCACTTCCTATAATTGAGGGCTACAGTGAGTACTTAAAGTGGACTGAGGAAGAGGTGAAGTAGTTGGGAATTATTGAAGTTGCTTCCCTCCTCCTTGCGGGTCTGGTTGCCGGCTTTGCTGCCGGACTTTTCGGAATAGGGGGAGGGGTAATTCTCGTTCCGGTTTTCTGGCTTCTCTTTAAGAGTTTCGGGGTGGGAGGGGAGCTCTCCGTAAAACTCTCCGTTGCCACCAGCCTCTCGGTTATAGCTTTTACCACCCTCTTTACCTCTGCCTCTCACCTTTTAAGGGGAGCTTTAACCTTTAAGGAGACTCTTAAGCTCTTCCTCTTCTCGGCTCCCGGCGTTGCTTTGGGGGTGGGCCTTGCAAAAGTACTTCCTGCTAACCTACTAAAAAAACTCTTCGGCCTTTTTCTCGTTCTTTTGGGGCTGAGGAATGCTTCGGGAGCTCCCCTTAAAAAAGGGGGTTTTAAAAGGGGAGAGGAGCTTGTTCTCCTTTCGGTCTTTATCTCCGGCTTCTTCAGCTCCCTCTTCGGAATCGGAGGAGGGGTTGTTGTTAACTCTATTCTCTTCTCTTTCTCCTCAATTCCGGTAGAGAGGGTCGTTGCCGTGGCCTCCCTCTCCTCGTTTCTTAACGCCCTTTTCGGAACTCTCCTCTACATGCTCCTTCCGGCTCAGAAAGCCTTGAGCTATCAGGTGGGTTTTGTCTACCTGCCTGCTACCCTTTTGGTCTCCGCAGGCTCAATAGCTGGCAGTCGCTTGGGCTTAAAAGTTTTAAGAAGGGTCAGCCAGAGCCACCTGAAGAGGGCCTTCGGCCTTTTTATGGTTTTGATAGGTCTGAAAGTTCTGATTTAGGAAAAGGGAGGGAGAGGCCCTCCCGGAAAGTCTTCCTTTAGAACGTCCCTCCGTGGACGTGGCACTCGGTACACCTCTTGTTTGCGTCTCCGTGGGTTGTTATGTCAACCGGCAGTGATAGGCCGTTTACCGGAGAGTAGTAGCTTCCGTCGTGGCATGCCGCACAGAGGGAGGATGTGTACTTCCTGGCCGTTTTCACTTCTACTCCGTCAAGGTTTTTAACCTGGAGCTCAGCGTAGGCTTTGAGGTCTTCCGGGTTTGAGAGGTTGTAGGTTTTACCCTCGGCCCGTGCAGTTCCGGAGAAGTTGAGGTCTGTGAAGTAGGAGGTAGTTTGGGGGTCAATCAGGGCGTACTTGACCTCTGAGGTGTTATCTACCTGCTTAACGATTTTCTCCGTAAGGAGCGTCTCTCCTACCCTTTCAATGATTAACTTATCGTTATTAGAGGTATGGGGGTTGTGGCACTGGGAGCAGGCGAGGGGAGCGTGGTTGATGTGGAATAGGAGCTCTCCCGAGAGGGTTATCTCCTTGAACGGGCTGTCAACTCCGAAGGAGTTTGCTCCGTGCCAGTCGTTGTTGTTCCAGAGGGTTGCAACGTCGGAAGGAGCTTCTGCCGGGCTCATTGCTTTGTCGGCCTTTCCGTCTCCGTCCGTGTCTGCTACGGGGCCGTTAAATACGCTACTTCCGGTGGCCGAGTGGCAGGAGAGGCACAGGTCGTTGACTGTTCCGGGCCTGATTCCGGCGGGAGCTCCCAAGTCGGTATCGGGCTCAACGATTCCGTCCATGTCTGGCTGCCAGTGGCAGACCACGCAGTCGCCGTCGTCAAGCCTTCCGTTTCCGTTAAAGTCGTGGAAGGACTGCTTCCTTTCGGAAGTCCCCCTGTAGAAGTGGAGCTTATCTATTGAATCGTGGCAGACCAGACACTTCCTCTCAACCTGTTCCACCCCGTTTGTTCCGTGGCAGGCGGAGCAGACCATTATTGCATTTTCTCTTCCGACCGACGTAACTGCCGAATCAATCAGACCCTGGTACTTATCGGTTGGAAAAGAGGGGGTTGCCATCGTGTGCTTAAAGTTCTGGTGGCAGAAGAGGCAGTCTCCGTTTCCCCAGGCCTTAGGGTGGTTTTCCGGAGTTAGGTAGGGGGCGCTCCTTACGGCAACGTTTACGCCGAAATCCCTGTAGTGGATGTCGGGCTCTGCCAGTCCTCCGCCGCTGCCTCCGCAGCCGTAGAGGGCGATTGCCGAGAGCCCTGCTGCCGCAACTATCAGCCTTTTCACCTTATCCTCCTACCCCTTCCAGAGCTAAAGGAGGGTTTAAGATAAATAATTCAAAATCGTATTATAATCAATTATCCGTTTAAAGAGTAAATCGTCGCCATTCCACCCATGAGCGGCCTGAAGCTTCCCCCTTTAAAGCCGACCTCTCGGGCAAGTTCAATTAACTTTTCGTAGTGGGGGAAGTTAACGATTGTCTCGTAAAGGTGTCTGGTTACGTCGGCCTTTGAGCGGAGCTTCCCCAACGGAAGCATGACCCTTTTTAAAAATGTCAGAAAGGCCTTTTTCAGAACAGGGTTTCTCGGTATTGAAACTTCCAAAATCCTTACCTGGCCGCCATCTTTGAGAATTCTCCTTATCTCCTCTAAGCTCTCTTTGGGCTTTTCAAAGTGGCGAAGGCCGAGGGAAATCAAAACGGTATCAAAGGTTTTATCGGGAAAGGGGGTAGAGAGGGCATCTCCCCTTACGAAGAAAAGTTGGGGGTACTTCCTCTTTGCCACCTTTAACATAGGCAGTGAGTAGTCAAGGCCGACAACCTCTTTTGCCTTCTCTTGAACGAGGGCTCCCACGTCTCCCGTTCCGCAGGCAAGGTCTAAGACAAGGCCCGGCTCTTCAAGCCCTTTAACCAGCTCCCTCTGCCACCTCCTTATGATGCCCAGTGAGAGAAAGCCCGAGATTGAGTCGTACTTGTCTGCAATCCTGTTAAAAATCTCAACTCCGACCGGCTGTCTTTTCTCTTTCAACTCCTCACCTTATAAATTCCAGTTTTGTTAAGTTTAACACTGTAAAGACGGCAGGGAGAGAAGGCATGAGAGAGGTTATTGTAGGGGTTGATACGGGAGGAACTTTTACGGACTTTATCTACAGGAAAGGAGGCAAGTGGCATACCCTGAAAATTCTGTCAACCCCTGAGAACCCGGCCGAGGCCATTTTAAAGGGTTTAGAGGAGATTGGAGGGGAGAGGAGAAGGATAACCCACGGGACGACCGTTGCTACAAATGCCCTCCTTGAGAGGAAGGGCGCTAAGACTGCTTTTATAACAAATAAAGGGTTTGAAGATTTGCTCTTAATCGGCAGGCAGGATAGGCCTGAGCTTTACTCTTTAAAAGTTAAAAAGCCCGAACCCCTCGTTCCGGGGGAGCTCTCCTTCGGCCTTGACTGTAGGGTTAACAGCAGGGGTGAAGTCGTAAGGGAGATTAAGAGAGAAGAGGTTTTAGAGCTTGCAAGGATTTTAAGGGAAAAGGGCGTTGAGTCGGTTGCGGTCTGTTTCCTCTTTTCCTTCTTTAACCCCTCCCACGAGGAGCTGGTGAAGGAGATTCTTGAGGGTGAGGGTTTTCAGGTCTCAATTTCAAGCGAAATCCTCCCGGAGTTCAGGGAGTACGAGAGGGCTTCAACCACAGTGGTTAACGCCTACGTTATGCCCAAAATGAAGGGCTACATCTCCTTTATTGAGGAAAACCTCAAAGAGGGAGACAACCTCAGAATAATGCAGTCAAACGGGGGAGTAATCTCCGCCGGGACTGCAAAAGAGCAACCGGTTAGGACTGTCCTCTCTGGGCCCGCCGGAGGGGTTGTAGGTGCCTGGGAGCTGGGTAAACTGGCGGGCTTTAAGAAGCTAATAACCTTTGACATGGGAGGGACCTCAACAGACGTCTCCCTCGTTGACTCAAGACCCCGGATTACAACCTCCTTTAAGATTTCCGGAGTCCCCGTTGCAATTCCCGTTATAGACATACATACGGTTGGTGCCGGAGGGGGCTCCATCGCCTGGATAGATAGGGGAGGAGCCCTGAGGGTCGGGCCCAGGAGCGCAGGTGCCAGCCCCGGCCCTATCTGTTACGGCAGGGGAGGAAAGGAGATTACCGTTACCGACGCAAACCTCTACCTGGGGAGGTTGGACGAGGAATTCTTCCTCGGAGGGAAGATGAGGTTGAGGAGGGAGCTCCTTGAGGAGCCCTTTAGGGAGATGGCCTCCCGGCTGGGGCTCACTCCAACTGAGCTTGCAGACGGAATCTTGAGGGTTGCAAATGCCGCAATGGAGAGGGCAATAAGGGTTATTTCTGTTGAGAGAGGATACGACCCTAAAGAGTTTGTTCTCTTTACCTTCGGCGGTGCTGGAGCTCTCCACGCTCCCCTCCTCGCCTCCTCCCTCAAAATTCCAAAGGTCGTAGTTCCGAGGAATCCCGGCCTCCTCTCGGCCTTCGGGATGGTAATGTCCGACGTTATAAAGGATTACTCAAGAACGGTGATGTTAAGGGAGGAGGAGGCCACTAAAGAGAGGATTGAGGGGCACTTTTCAGAGCTCCTTAATAGAGCGCTAAAAGAGATGGAGAGGGAAGGCTTTAAGCCTGAAGAGGTTATCGTTGAGCCCTCCCTTGACGTCAGGTTCGTCGGCCAGTCCTACGAGATTAACGTTCCCTACTGTGAGGACTTTGTAGAGAAGTTCAAGCAGGTCCACACCAGGCTCTACGGCTACGCCCACGACAGGGAAATAGAGGTGGTCAACTGCCGCTTGAGGGTAGTCGGAAGGGTTGAGAGGCCCGAGGTTGAGGAGTTTGAGGTTAAGCCCTGCTCCCTTCCTGAAGAGGCAGTTTTAAAGGTTAAGAGGGTCTTCTTTAACGAGGAGTGGCTTGAAACTCCGGTCGTTGACAGGGAGAGACTGCCCGCCGGGAGCTCCTTCTGCGGCCCGGCAATCGTGGTTGAGTACAGCTCAACTACCGTTGTCCCTCCCGGCTTCAGGGTTAAGGTTGACAGGTTCAAAAATCTAATTTTAGAGGTGGAAAATGGTTGACCCGGTGGAGCTCCAGATATTTAACAACCTCTTCAGTGCAGTCGGGGAGGAGATGGGAGCCGTTCTCCAGAGGACGGCCTTTTCACCCAACATAAAAGAAAGAAGGGATTTCTCCTGCGCCCTCTTTGACAGGCACGGAAGGTTAATTGCTCAGGCGGCCCACATTCCCGTTCACTTAGGCTCAATGCCCCTTTCCGTTAAGGAGGTTGTAAAGAGTTTAGAGCTCAAAGAGGGGGACATGGCCGTTTTAAACGACCCTTACCGGGGAGGGACTCACCTTCCCGACATTACGGTGGTTGCTCCCGTTTACTATGATGGGGAGCTCCTGTTTTACGTTGCAAACCGTGCCCACCACGCAGACGTCGGAGGGATAAGCGCGGGCTCAATGCCCCTTTCAACTTCCCTCTTTCAGGAAGGGCTCATAGTTCCGCCGGTAAAAGGAGTTGTAGGGGGCGAAATTAACTCCGACTTTCTGGAGCTCCTAAAGAGAAACTCCCGCTCCCCAGTTGAGAGGGATGGGGACTTTAAGGCTCAGGTAATGGCAAACAGGGTCGGGATAAAGAGGCTAACCGAGCTCCTTGAGAAGTACTCTCCGGTTAAAGTTGAGGCCATGGCCGAAGCCCTCCTTGACTACTCCGAGAGAATGATGAGGAGCTTTATTGCCGAAATCCCCGACGGAGTTTACACTTTCGGAGACTTTATGGAGGACGACGGGGTAAGTGGAAGGGATTTCAGGGTAAGGGTGGTCTTAACCGTTAAGGGAGATGAGGTTAAAGTTGACTTTTCCGGCTCCTACCCTCAGAGCAGGGGAAGTATAAACTCTGTAAGGGCGATTGCCCTTTCTGCAACCCTTTACGTCTTTAAAGCCCTTGCCGGAGATGACGTTCCTTCCAACGAGGGGATTTTAAGGCCCATAGAGGTTATAACGAGGAAAGGAACCGTTGTTGACGCAGACTTCCCCGCGGCAGTTTCGGCAGGAAACGTTGAAACCTCCCAGAGGCTCGTTGACGTCTTGCTGGGAGCTCTCTCAAAGGCCCTCCCCGAAAAAATCCCGGCCGCAAGCCAGGGGACTATGAACAACCTCTCCTTCGGCGGTAAAAACTTTGCCTACTACGAGACAATCGGGGGAGGGGCGGGAGCTCACCCTGAAGCCGATGGTGAAAGCGCCGTTCAGACCCACATGACAAATACCCTCAACACTCCGATTGAGGCCTTGGAGCTCACCTACCCGGTTGAGATAACCGCCTACAAAATTAGAAAAAACTCGGGCGGGGAAGGTTTAAGGAAGGGAGGAGACGGAATTGTTAGGGAAATCCTCTTTAAGGAGGAGGTTGAGCTGACCGTAATTTCCGAAAGGAGGGTCCACAGACCCTACGGCCTTCAGGGGGGACTGCCGGGCAAACCCGGTAGAAATTTGTTAATAAAGGAAAACGGTGAGGTTGTGGAGCTCCCGGCCAAGTTCACAATCACCGTAAAGCCCGGCCAGAAAATCAGGATAGAAACCCCCGGTGGCGGCGGCTGGGGCTGGAAGAAGGTTTAGGGGACGATAACTTGATAGAGTTTGAGTGGGACCCAAGGAAGAGCGAGCTTTTGAAGCGCAGAAGAGGGATTTCCTTTGAAGAATTGGCGGAGCTAATAACCTCTGAGAGTCTTTTGGCTATCAGGGAGCACCCGAATCCTCAAAAATACCCGGGGCAGAAGATTATTATAGTTAATATTGACGGGGTATGCATGGGTTGTTCCATTTGAGTAAAGGGGAAATAAATTGAGACTTATCACGGCACACCCGAGTCGTAAGTGGACGAAAGTCTAATTGAGGAGAGAAGGTGGAAAAGAGAAGGATTGACTGGGACGAGTCGGAGCTTGCCCCTACGAGAGGGAGATAGAGGCTAACTTTGAGAAGGCAAAGCCTGTAGAGGACGAAACCTACTGGAAAGAGTTGATAGTTCGTGCGGCTGAAAATACCGTGAAGAAGCGTAAGAGGCTTACACTTGAGTTTAAAGACGAAAAGGCGAAAGAAAAGGCCATTAGGCTCCTGAAGGAAAAATTGGGTGAGGAGTTCAGAGTGGTTCAATCTTAAAGTAGAACCTTCCCGAGCTTCCCACTTCCGCTTTTTGAAACCTTTTTATATATTTCCACCTGAAAACTCACCGGGCCGGACCCGGAAAGGGGTGCTCCCGCTTTGGGAGTTCTTTTCGGGGAGGAAGGCCCGGGAGGAAAAACCCTTATAGGAGGAAAGGAAATGAGCGAAGAAATCAGGCAGGAGCAGGCTCAAGAGCAGCAGACTCCCCCTCCGGCAGTTGAGGAGGTGAAGGAGCAGGAGACCTTCAAGCCGAGGCCTCCGGGACAGAGAATTACGATGAAGGAGCTCCTTGAGGCAGGGGTTCACTTCGGCCACCAGAAAGAGCGCTGGAACCCCAAGATGAAGAAGTTCATCTTTACAGAGCGCAACGGCATCCACATCATTGACCTCCAGCAGACCCTCAAGTACTTTGAGCAGGCCTACGACTACATTGCAGACCTTGTTGCAAACGGCGGAACTGTTCTCTTCGTCTGCACAAAGAAGCAGGGTCAGGACATCGTTAAGGAGGAGGCCGAGCGCTGCGGAATGTTCTACGTTAACAAGAGGTGGCTCGGCGGAACCCTTACCAACTTCCAGACAATCAGGAAGTCGGTCTTCAAGCTCAAGATGCTCAAGAAGATGGAGGAAGAGGGCGTTCTTGACCAGCTTCCCAAGAAAGAGGCAATGAAGCTCCGCAGGAAGAAGGAGAAGTTAGAGAAGTACATCGGCGGAATTGAGAACATGAACCGCCTCCCCGATGCCCTTTTTATCGTTGACATCGTTAGGGAAGAGAACGCCGTAAGGGAGGCAAGGAAGGCCGGAATTCCGATAGTAGCTCTCGTTGACACAAACGCAGATCCGGACCTTGTTGACATTCCGATTCCTGCAAACGACGACGCCATCAGGGCTATCAGGCTCTTAACCTCAAGGATTGCAGACGCCGTTCTTGAAGGCAAGATGAGGAGAGAGGCGATTAAGTTGGCCGAAGGTGAAGAGGTAGAGGAAGAAGTAGACTTTATTCCTGAGGAAGAGTAAGGAGGGGAGAAAATGGCTGAAATAACTACTCAGATGATAAAGGAGCTCCGCGAGAAGACCGGAGCAGGAATAGTCGACTGCAAGAAGGCCCTCGTTGAGGCCGGCGGCGACATAGAGAAGGCCGTTGAGATTTTAAGGAAGAAGGGTGCTGCCAAGGCGGCAAAGAAGGCCGAGAGGGCCACTGCCGAGGGAGCGGTCTTCTCCTACATTCACGGCGGCGGTAAGGTCGGAGTTTTAGTAGAGCTTAACTGTGAGACCGACTTCGTCGCAAGGAACGAGACCTTCAAAGAGCTCGGACACGAGATTGCAATGCAAATTGCCGCAATGTCTCCTGAGTACGTGAGCAAGGAGGAAGTTCCCGCAGAGGTAATTGAGAAGGAGAAGGAGGTCCTCAGAGAGCAGGCTCTGGCCGAGGGCAAACCCGAGCACATCGTTGAGAAGATTGTTGAGGGAAGGCTTGCCAAGTTCTACTCTGAAAAGTGCCTCCTTGAGCAGCCCTGGATTAAGGACGACAGCAAGACCATCAAAGACCTCATTACCGACTACATCACAAAGCTGGGCGAGAACATCAAGGTTCGCCGGTTTGCAAGGTTTGAAGTAGGAAAGTAAGCTTAAGGCCCCGCCCCGCGCGGGGTTTTTTAATTTGTATAATCTCCAGACCAACACTTTTAAAGAAGGGTGGAATGGGGCTCAAGTATAAAAGGATACTTTTAAAGCTCTCCGGAGAGGCCCTTCAGGGGAGCAAGAGTTACGGGATAGACCCTGAGTTCCTCCGAAAGCTCGCCCGGGAGATTAAGGAGGTTGCAGACCTCGGGGCCGAGATAGCAATAGTTATCGGCGGCGGAAACATCTTCAGGGGAGTTTCCGGAGCCACTCAGGGAATGGACAGGGCTACTGCCGACTACATGGGAATGCTCGCAACCGTCATAAACGCCCTTGCCCTTCAAGACGCCCTTGAGAAGGAGGGGCTTCAGACGAGGGTTTTAACTGCGATTGAGATGAGGGAAATTGCCGAGCCCTACATAAGACGCAGGGCGATAAGGCACCTTGAGAAGGGCAGGGTCGTAATCTTCGGCGCCGGGACCGGGAACCCCTTCTTCACAACCGATACGGCTGCGGCTCTAAGGGCCGCCGAAATTAATGCCGACGTTCTCTTAAAGGCCACTAAGGTTGACGGAATTTACACTGCCGATCCGGTAAAGGATAAGAATGCCAAAAAACTTGACAAGTTATCATATAGAGATGTAATTACAAATGGTATAAAGGTTATGGATTCGGCGGCCGTAAGCCTCTGTATGGAGAACAACATTCCCATTGTGGTGTTTGACGTTCGCAAACCCGGAAACCTGAAGAAGGTAGTTCTCGGCGAGGAAGTAGGAACACTTGTAGAAGGAGAGGGGCTATGATTGACCAGCTGCTTAAAGATGCGGACAAAAGAATGAAGAAGGCCGTTGAGGTTCTTAAAGAGGAGTTTAGAGGTCTTAGAACGGGCAGGGCTTCAACCGTTTTGGTTGAGGACATAAAGGTTGACTACTACGGCTCTACGATGGCCATAAAGCAGATTGCTCAGATTTCAGTTCCCGAGTCAAACCAAATTGTCATTCAGCCCTGGGACGTTTCCGTCGTTCCCAACATTGAAAAGGCCATAAGGGACTCTGACCTCGGGGTTCAGCCCCAGAGGGACGGAAACATAATCAGGGTTATCCTTCCTCCGCTTACCGAGGAGAGGAGAAGGGAGCTCGTCAAGAAGGCCGGTAAACTGGCCGAGCAGGCAAGGATTGCAATAAGAAACGTTCGTCACGAGATAATGAAGGAGCTTGACAAACTGAAGAAAGAGGGCGGATATTCAGAAGACGACATAAAGAGGGCCAAGGACGAGCTCCAGAAGGTTACCGATAAGTACACGAAAGAGGTTGACTCCCTCTTTGAGAAGAAGGAGGAGGAAATTCTTACCATTTAACTGGAGGAAGCTATGGCACACAAGATTAACCCCGACGAGTGCATCGGCTGTGGGGCTTGCGCTTCTGTCTGTCCGACAAACTGTATTGAGCCTACTGAAGACGGAAAGTACTACATAAGGCCCGAAGATTGTATAGACTGCGGAGCCTGCGTAGAGGTCTGCCCGACCGACGCAATCTCTGCAGAAGGCTAAACTACACTCCAAGGAGGAAGGCTATGGCACACAAGATTGACCCTGAACTCTGCATCGGCTGTGGTGCATGTGCAGAGGTCTGCCCGACCAACTGCATCAGCCCGACCGACGACGGAAAGTACGTAATCAACCCTGACGAGTGCATTGACTGTGGAGCCTGCGTAGAGGTCTGCCCGACCGACGCAATTTCCGCAGAGTAATCCCGCCAGAAACGGGGGCCGAAAGGCCCCCTTCTTTAAACTAAGGTTTCAAAAGAGACCCCTATGACCTTTGAAATTCCCGGAACTTCCATTGTAATTCCGTAGATTACGTCTGCAACTTCCATTGTCAGCTTGTTGTGGGTAATGATTATTACCTGAGTCTCTTCCGCCATCTGCTTTAGGAGCTCCGTAAACCTCAGGGTGTTTGCGTCGTCCAGAGCGGCGTCAACCTCGTCTAAAACGAGGAAGGGAGCCGGTCTTACCGAGTAGAGGGCGTAGAGGAAGGCTATTGCGACTAAGGTCCTCTCGCCGCCGGAGAGGAGGTTTATGTTTGAGTGTTTTTTACCCGGAGGTTTAACCTCTATCTCAAGCCCCGCCTCGCTTATCTCCTGACTTGTCAGGTATAGCCTTCCAGTTCCACCGCCGAAAATTCTCTTGATTGTGTTTTTAAAGTGTCTGTTTACCGCGCCGAAAGTTGAGATGAAGCGTTTTTCAATCTCCTCGTCAAGCCTCTTTATGGCCTCTTTTAGGTTCTTTATGGACTCAACGAGGTCCTTCTCCTGCTCCAGTATAAAGCCGTAGCGCTCCTTGACCCTCTCGTACTCCTCAATTGCGAGGAGGTTAACAGCCCCGATTTTTCCTATTCTCTCTTTGAGGTTGATGAGCTCCCTCTTTGTCTCCTCTTCGTCCTTTACCCTTTCGGCAAGCTCAAGGGCTTCGGAGACCGTTGAGTCAAGCTCAAGGATTTTCTTTACCAGCTCCTCCTCCTGAACAGAGAGCTTTGCCAGGGAAACCTCGGCTTCCTTTAACCTCTTTGAAACCTCGGCAAGCTCTCTATTCCTCTGCTTCAGGGCTCCCTCTTTACTCTTTATTAGGTTTAAGAGCTCCTCCCTCTTCTTCTCCGCCTCAGCGAGCTCCCTCTTTATCTCCTCAATGCTCTCGTCAACCCCCGATAGGAGCTCTATCGCCCTCTTTAGGGCCTTCTTTGCCTTCTCAAGCTCCCTCTCCTCATTTGAAATCCTCTCGTCTAACTGGTTAATCTCCCTCCTTATTCCTTTAAGGGCCCCCTCTTTCCCCCTAATCTTTTCCCTCAGGTTCCTCAACTTCTCAAGGAGAACCCCTTTCTTTGAGGAGATATTGGAGAGCTCCTCCCTTAAACTCCTCTCCCTCTCCTCAAATTCCCTCAATTTCTCTTCAACCTTATCGGCATCTTTAAGGAGCTCCTCCTTCTCCTTCTCAAGGCGGGCAATTTTCTCATTAAAGAGCTCTATCTTCCTGCTAAATGAGTAGAGAATTTCCTTTGCCCTCTCCCTCCTCTCAAGGAGCTCCTCTTTTCTTCTCTCTGCCTCTTTTAGCTTCTTCCTGTTTTCGCTCAGCTTCAGCTCAAGTTTGTAGAGCTCCCCCTCTTTCTCCCTCAGCCTCTCCTTCATCTCCTCAATCTCCTCCTCAACTTCACCGAGCTCACTCCTTATAGGTCTTCCCCTGTCTTCAAACTCCTTTAAATCTTCCTCTTTTGCCTTCAGCTCCTCCTCAAGCTCCTTTACCTCCCTCTCAAGCTCAAGGAGGGAGCTCTCACCGAACTTCCCTACCAGCGAGCCCCTTGAGGAAATCAGGTTGTAGTTCTCGTCTATAAAGAGGGCGTCGGGGTTTTCCTCTGCAAGCCTGTGGGCATTTTTTGGAGCGTAGTAGACCTTATGGAGGAGGGTTTTAAGCAGCTCCTTAACCCTTGCGTCCCTCGGTTTAACCTTATCTATTAACCTGACGGCTCCTTCAATTTCGGGAGTTTCAAGCCCCTTTACCGAGGCCGGAAGGAGGTAAACCCTTCCCTTACCCTTTATCCTGCTTCCAATCCAGATTACTGTTTCAAAGTCTCTCACAACTATTCCGGCTCCGAACTGTGAAAGGAAACTCTCAACGGCCTTCTCAAACCCCGGCTCAACCTCAATGAGGTTCACTATCGGACCTATGAAACCTCTGACCTTTCCCGCCCTTGCGCTCTCTATGATTTTCTCCTCTAACTTCCCCACTTTGAGGGAGGAGAGGATTTTCCTCGTACTCTCAATCTTCGCCCTCAGCTGGTAGACCTCCCTCCTCTTTTCTGAAAGCTCGGCCTCAAAGTCGTTAAGCCTCTCTGTAAGCTCTTCTCTCTCTTCCTTTTTCTCTTCCAGCTCGCCCTTTAACCGCTCAATTTCGGCCTTTACCCTTTCAATCTCTTTCTTTAGTCTCTCAACCTGAGAAGCGTAGTACTCAATCTCCTTTTCCGCTTGGGCGATTTCCGAGGGGAGCCTTTCAAGGAGTTTCTTCTGGGAGCTCCCCCTTTCTTCCTCCCTTGCAAGGTCCATCTGGAGTTTCGTTATCTGGGCGTTTATTCCCGAAATCTCCCTGCTCCTCTTTAGCTTCTCCTTCTCAAGCTCCCCCTTTTCCCTTTCAACTTTCTTTAACTTCTCTTTAAGCTCCCTCTCCTGTCTTTCAAGCTCTCCGATTTCCTTTAACAGGCCCTCCTCTTCCTCTCTCAACCTCCCCAGCTCCCCCTTCAGGGTTTCAAGTCTCCTTATCTTCTCCTCCCTTTCAACTCTCCTGTCCTCAAGCTCCTTTATCAGTCTCTCAATCTCCCTCTCAAGGAAGTCCCTCTTAACGGAGGCCTCCTTCTTGCTCTTTTCCACCTCAAAGAGCTCCCTGCTGAGCTCCTGAACCTGCTTTGTTGTCTCCTCAAGCTCCTTCCTCTTCTCGGTTAGGGAGCTCTCAAGGGATGCAACCTCTTTAAGGAGGGAGCTCCTATCTTCCCTTAAAACGTTTACGCTCCCTTCTAACTTTGCTCTCTCTTCCCTTACCCTTTTTAGCCTGTGGCCCAGGAATGAGAGCTCCAGCTCCTTCTCTTTCCGGCGCAGCTCGGTAAACCTCTTGGCCTTCTCGGCCTGACTCTTTAAACTCCTTAAGTTCTTTGCAACCTCGTCTATAACTCCCCTTACACTCTCAAGGTTCTGCTGGGCCTCCTGGAGCTCCTTTAAAGTCTCTTCCCTCTTCTCTTTGAAGGGAGTAATTCCGGCCGCCTCATCTATTAGAGCCTTTCTCTCGGAGGGCTTCATTCTTAAAATTCTGTCTATCTGACCCTGCTCAAAGAAGGCGTAATCCCTGTTGCCCAACCCTATTGAGCTGAAGAGCTCGTGGACGTCCTTCAACCTTACTTTCTTTCCGTTTATGTAGAACTCGCTCTCACCCTTGGTGTTTATTTTCCTCTTTACTTCTGTTAAACCGCTTGCTCCTGAGAAGAGGTCGTCCCTCTCAATTAAGACGCTTACCTCTGCGCTCCTTGCAGGCCTTCGCCCCTCTGCTCCCTTGAAGATTACGTCCCTGATTGTATCTGCCCTCATTCCCTTTGCGCTGGTTATCCCTACTACCCACTTTAGGGCATCAACAACATTGCTCTTTCCGCAGCCGTTTGGTCCCACTATACAGTTAATTCCCTCGGTAAAGTTAATTTCGGTCTCGTCAGCAAACGATTTAAAGCCTTTTAGCCTGAGGGTTCTTATCATTTAGCCCTCCGTTTAACTGAGTAAGGGGTTAATGTAATATAACACTACAACTTCAGCCAAAGGAGGGGATTTTGAAAAGCGTTCTCTTAACCGGAGCGGCCGGTTTTATAGGGTTTAAGACGGCTATGGAGCTCCTTAAAAGGGGCTATAGGGTAATCGGCGTTGACAACATGAACGACTACTACGACCCTAAGTTAAAGGAGTACAGGCTGAGTCTTTTAAAGGAAAACGAGAACTTCAAGTTCTACAGGGTTGACATTGAGAACCTTGAAGCCCTGAGGGTTATTTTTGAGGATAACGAAATTGACGGAGTAATAAACCTTGCAGCGAGGGCCGGCGTAAGGTACAGCATAGAGAATCCCTTCGTCTACACCACCACTAACACCCTTGGAACCCTTAACCTTTTGGAGCTTATGAAGGAGTTCGGAATAAAGAAGTTCGTCCTTGCCTCTACCTCCTCCCTCTATGCAGGCCAACCTATGCCCTTTAAGGAGGACCTGCCCGTCAACACCCCCATTTCACCCTACGCCGCAAGCAAGAAGGGTGCCGAGGTTATGGCCTACACCTACCACTACCTCTACGGCTTTGACGTTACGGTAGTCCGCTACTTTACCGTTTACGGCCCTGCCGGAAGGCCGGATATGTGCATCTTCAGGTTTATTAAGTGGATAGACGAGGGAACACCTATAACCGTTTACGGCGATGGAACCCAGAGCAGGGACTTTACTTACGTTGACGACATCGCAGAGGGAACAATCAAGGCTTTTGAGACGGAAACGGGCTACGAGATAATAAACCTCGGCGGAAACCGTCCCCACCAGCTTAAAGAGGTAATAAGGTTAATTGAGGAGTACTTGGGAAAGAAAGCTGAAATCGTCTATAAGCCCTTCCACAAGGCCGACTTAAAGGCAACGTGGGCCGACATAACGAAGGCCAAGGAAATTTTGGGCTGGGAGCCAAAAGTCCCCTTAGGGGAAGGTTTAAGGAGAACCGTAGAGTGGCATAAAGAGAACAGGGACTTTTTAAGGGAGATTACTCTACCTTAAGGCTGGAAAGTATAGAGGAAGTTAAGAACTTTATTAGGGAGCTCTTTAATATTCTTTTCTTAATTTGAATCTATTAGGGAGGAATGGTAATGGAAAAAACAATATCGTTTGAATGTGGACAAACACGTCATGTTATTTTTTTTAAGGATAGCCGTGATATGTCAGAAATAAGGGATAATAGCGTTCATTTGGTGGTAACATCTCCTCCTTATCCAATGATTGAAATGTGGGATGATCTATTTTCATCTTTTGACCATAGGATAGCTGAGGTTCTGCAGTATTTAAAAGAAAAGGGAAAAAGTTTGCCGGCTCAACAAGCGCTTAGATTAATGAACGAAGCTTATGATTTGATGCATGAAGTTCTTCTTTTTCCAGTTTGGGATGAAATTTCACGTGTATTAGTAGATGGAGGCATTGCTTGTATAAATATAGGTGATGCTACTCGTTCCATTGCTGGTTTGTTTCGTTTATATCCAAATCATGCAAAGACAATAGAATTTTTTGAAAAAAAGGGATTTGTATCCTTGCCTTACATTTTATGGAAAAAACCTACTAATAAACCCAATGCTTTTTTAGGTTCGGGTTTTTTACCTCCTAATGCTTATGTAACTCTTGATGTTGAATATATTCTTCTTTTTAGAAAGGGAAGAGCTAGAGCATTTCCTCCTAAATATCAGCTAAGATATGAAAGTGCCTATACCAAGGAAGAAAGAGATAGGTGGTTTACGCAGATATGGGATGATATTAAAGGAGAGAGACAAATACATTCTAAGTTATATAGAAGAACAGCTTCTTTCCCTGAGGAAATTCCACGGCGATTAATTAGAATGTTTTCTATTAAACAGGATGTGGTTCTTGATCCCTTTTTGGGACTCGGTACAACGACAAAAGTTGCAGCGGAATTGGGCAGAAACTCTATTGGTTATGAGATTGATGATTCATTGTATGATGTTATTGTTGAAAGATTAGGTTTGAATCAACCATTACTTTTTAAGTGATCCTCAAGTTGTGATATGTCTACTATGATTCCATCTTTTGTTTTTTCGTAAAAAAGGATTGGAACTGTAAATTTATCTGTTAATTGCTTCTCAGCTTTAAAGGATGATGGCTTTATTTGGACCGCAATCTCCTTATCTTTGCATAGAAGGATAGCATCAATTCCTTTGCTTTCCTCTTTTTGATTGGCTAATCTGTAGTGACATTTGAGAGTGGTACTCACTTTTTTAAGAATAAGTATTTGAACGTAGAGACCTTCGAAAGTTTTGTTGATAATTAAATCGTATAACCAGTCCTTTATTTCTTCATCATTAAGGTTCTCTAAAGTTTCTTTAAATTCATTAACTTTAGCTTTGATTTTCTTGAATGCTTCGTTAAACTCGTTTTTATGTTTTGAAAGATACCAGTTAGCCCATTTATCTATTGATGGATTTGGTTCTTCCTTAAGGAATTCTCTAAATAAATCGGACATCTGACCTACTACTTTGGGAGAAGTAGCTTTGGAAAAACGATTAGCCAGATTAAGCAAGGGAGATACATATTTTCTGTTTTTCTTCTCTGGAATATTGAGAATTTGTCGGATTTCATTTTGTTTAATTTTTAGTTTTTTATCCATTTAATAAGTCCTCTCAACTATGAAGTCGGCGATTTCAAAGAGAGCTCTCTTTAAGGAGCTCTCCTCAAAAACCCTTAAACTCTCCTTTGCTCTCTCAACAAACTCCCTTGCAAGTTTGAAGGTTGCTCTCTCCCCGCCCTTTCCAAGGACGAAGTTCCTGACCAGCTCAATCTCCTCTTTCGCGGGGTTAGGGTTGGTTAAAACCCTCTCTACTGCCTTTCTTTCCTCTTTAGTAGCCTTTTTAAGAGCCCACAAAAGCGGATAGGTAACCTTCCCTTCCCTGATGTCGTTTCCAGCGGGCTTTCCGAGTGTCTTTTCGTCTGAGATGTAATCAAAGGCATCGTCAACAAGCTGGAAGGCGTAGCCAATGAAGGTTCCGTAGTCTTTTAGGGCTTTTCTCTTTTCTTCCGGAGCTCCCCCGACTATCGCCCCGCACTCGCAGCAGGTTGAAAGGAGAGAGGCGGTCTTCCTGTAGATGATGTCAAAGTACTCCTCTTCGGTTAAGCCGATGTCTCCAATCTTTTCAAGCTGGAGGAGCTCCCCCTCGGCCATGTCCTGAACCGTCTTTGCAGCAGTCTTTAAAACCTCATCTCCTCCGTAAACTGCTAAAACGTATATGGCCTTTGCAAACATGTAGTCGCCGACCAAGACCGCAACGTCGTTCCCGAAAACTTCGTTTGCCGAGGGCCTTCCCCTCCTCAGCTTGGCCCCGTCAACTATGTCGTCGTGTAGGAGGGTTGCAGTGTGCATGTACTCCATTACTGTTGCAACGGGAATTAGCCTATCCAAAGGGGCGTTAACCATCTTCCCGGCAACTATTGTAAGCCCCGGCCTTACCCTTTTGCCGCCGCTATCTAAGATGTAGCCGCCGGCCCTTAAAATCAGCTCAACTTTACTGCTTAGGAGCTCCCTTGAGTACTCCTCGGCCTTGAGGAGCTCCTGCCTCACAACCTCAAAAGGTTTAAAGATTTTCATGAATCACCTTTCAGCCGATTACTTAAGGGGAATGTTCCTGCTGCCGGGTTTCACAAGGGGTATTTTACCCTCTTTACACAAGGGGCAGTTTTCGGGCTGGTAGACGGGAACCTCCAACCTCCAGAGGGTTGTAAAGGGAACTCCGAAATCCACTTTTCCTCCGCTCCTGTCAACAAGGCTCCCTACTGCTACAACCTTGCCCCCGCGGGCTTTAACGACGTCAATCGTCTCCCTCGTTGACTTTCCTGTAGTAACCACGTCCTCAACGACAACTGCCCTCTCGCCCGGCTTAATCTCAAAGCCTCTCCTGAGGGTTAGCTTTCCCTCAACCCTCTCTGCAAAAATCCCCCTGACTCCCAAGTGCCTTGCAGTCTCGTAGGAAACTATTATCCCTCCGATTGCCGGGGCTATCACAAGGTCAAACTCAACTCCGAGCTCCTTAATTCTCCTTGCAAGCTCTCTACAGAGGGTTTCGGCGTAGTCCGGGTACTGTAAAACCCTTGCACACTGGAGGTAGTAGGGGCTGTGGAGTCCGCTTGAGAGGAGGAAGTGGCCCTCTAAGAAGGCGTCTGCCTTGAGGAAAATCTCCTTTATCTGGTCTTCTGTTAACATCTATCCTCCCCGAAGTTAGTAGGGTTAAATTTTAAGGGGGCGCGGGATTTCTTTCAAGGAGTTCAGGAGATGGAAAGGTTAAAGGATAAAGTTCTCTCCCTTGCCGAGGAGCTAAAGGATGAAGTTATTGAGTGGAGAAGGTACATTCACATGTACCCGGAGCTCTCGGGAAGGGAGTTTAACACCGCAGAGTTCGTTGCCGAGAGGTTAAGGGAGTTCGGAGTTGACGAAGTTATAGAGAATTTCGCGGGTTCAACGGCCGTTGTCGGTTTAATAAGAGGTAAGAAGGATGGGCCCACCGTTGCCCTGAGGGCCGATATGGACGCCCTCCCGACAGAGGAGAAGACGGGAAAGCCCTACGCCTCAAAGATTAAAGGCGTGATGCACTCCTGCGGTCACGACGCCCACACCGCAATGCTTTTGGGAGCCGCAAAGCTCTTATGTCAGATGAGGGATAGGATTCACGGAAGCGTAAAGCTCATCTTCCAGCCCTGTGAGGAGAGGCACGACTGTAAGGGGGCAAAGTGGCTCGTTGAAAACGGAGTTCTTGAGAACCCGAAGGTTTCGGCAATCTTTGCCCTCCACGTCTTCCCGGAGCTCCCCTCGGGAGTGGTGGGCACAAAGCCCGGGCCCTTTTTAGCCTCTTCAGATGTCTTTAGGGTAAGGATTAAAGGAAAGAGCACCCACGCCTCCCGCCCCCATCAGGGTATAGACCCGGTGGTAATTTCGGCTCAGGCCGTTAACACCCTCCACCACATAGTAAGCCGCTACGTTGACCCCTTAGAGCCCGCAGTCTTAACAATCGGGAAGATTGAGGGGGGATTTGCAGAGAACGTTATTCCCGATGAAGTCAGGTTTGAGGGGACAATCAGAACTTTAAACCACGAGGTTAGGAAGAGAATTCCTAAACTTATGGAGAAAGCCCTCTGGGGAATTACGACTGCCTACGGCGGGGCTTATGAATTTGAGTTTGAGGAAGGGACTCCTCCCCTCATAAACGACGAAAAGACTACTCTCTTTGCAATCGGGAAGATGAGGGAGCTCCTCGGCGAGGACAGGGTAGTCCTCCTTGAAAGGCCGACTATGGGGGGCGAGGACTTCTCGGTCTACCTCCAGCACGTTCCTGGAACCTTTATAAGGCTCGGAATAAGAAACGAGGAGAAGGGAATAGTCTACCCTCTCCACAACTCAAGGTTTGACGTAGACGAAGATGCCCTCCCGGTAGGAGTTGCCGTGGAGAGCTACCTTGCCCTTGAGTGGCTCCTTACCCACAGCTAATTGAAAACCGTTCTTAACAAATATAGAATTTAATTAAGCCGCGGGGGTGGAGCTGGGCTCCTGAGACTCGCCCTTTACGGGCGGGAACCCCTGGAACCTGAACCGGGTAATGCCGGCGTAGGGAGCGGCAAGAGTCCTCACGAGCTCTTTCCCTCCTTACAGCCTCCCCCACGGTGAAAAACTCATTAGGAGGCGCTACATGGAAAATCAGAACCTCAGTGAAGTTGTTATCTCTCAAGCAATTATCAGCTCCTTTATGGAAAAGCTGAATAGCCACCTTGAAAACGACGTTGCAATCGTAGGGGGCGGCCCTTCGGGACTTGTGGCAGGCTACTACCTTGCAAAGAAGGGCTTTAAGGTTGCCATCTTTGAGAGAAAGCTCTCAATAGGCGGCGGAATGTGGGCCGGCGCAATGTTCTTTAACGAAATCGTCGTTCAGGAGATGGGAAAAGAAATCTTAGACGAGTTCGGAGTTAACTGCAGGGAGTTTAAGCCCGGCTACTACCTTGCAGACGCCGTAGAAGCAGTTACCACTATAGCTTCAAAGGCGGTTAAGGCGGGGGCAGTAGTTTTTAACGGAGTGACTGCCGAGGACGTAGTTCTTAAAAAAGTTAACGGTCAGTATAGGGTTTGCGGCCTGGTAATCAACTGGACTACCGCAGAGGTAACCCACATGATGGTTGACCCCCTCGTAATAACTGCTAAGTACGTAGTTGACGCAACCGGCCACGACGCAAGCGTAGTTTCAACCCTCCAGAAGAAGGCGGGAATAAGGCTTAACACCGAAACCGGCTGCGTGGTAGGTGAAAAGCCCCTCTGGGCTTCGGTCGGAGAGGAGGATACTGTTAAAAACTCTAAAGAGGTATTTCCTGGAATTTATGTAAGTGGAATGGCGGCAAACGCAACCTGCGGAAGCCACAGGATGGGCCCCGTCTTCGGGGGAATGCTTATGAGCGGCAAGAAGGTTGCCGAGGAGATTGCCGCCAAGTTAAACCAGAATGAGGAGGCGTAATGGCCACTTTAGTTGAGCTCGTTAAGAGGGGAGAAATCCCCAAAGAGGTTGAGTACTGTGCGGAGTACGAGAAGAGAAGCGTTGACTACATAGTTCAGGGCTTAATTGAGGGAACAATAGTAATTCCTGCAAACGTCTACCACAGGGCAAGGGAGGACTTTACTCCCAGGGCGATAGGAAAGGGGCTGAAGACAAAGGTTAACGCAAACATCGGAACGAGCGGCGACATTGAAAACATTGAGCTTGAGCTTGAGAAGTTGAGGGTTGCCGTAAAGTACGGTGCAGACGCCGTAATGGACCTCTCAACCGGAAAGTACATAGACGAAACCAGAAGGGCGATAGTTGAGAACTCCCCCGTAATGGTCGGAACCGTTCCGATTTATCAGGCTGCAAAGGAGGCCGCCGAGAGGCACGGTTTTATAGGAAAAATGACAGTTGACGAGCTCTTTGAGGTTATTGAGAAGCACTGTAAAGACGGAGTTGACTTCATAACCGTCCACTGCGGCGTGACTTTAAGCGCCCTTGAGAGGTTAAGGAAAGAGGGAAGGCTTATGAACATAGTCTCAAGGGGCGGAGCTCTCATGGCCGAGTGGATGGTCTACAACGAGAAGGAGAACCCCCTCTACGAGCACTACGACCGCCTCCTTGAGATTGCAAAGAAGTACGACGTTACCCTCTCTCTTGGCGACGGAATGAGGCCCGGCTGTATAGCCGACGCAACCGACAGGTGCCAGATTGAGGAGCTGATTACCCTCGGGGAGCTTGTTGACAGGGCAAGGGAAGCCGACGTTCAGGCAATGGTTGAAGGGCCCGGCCACGTTCCCCTTGACCAGGTTGAGGCAAACATTCTCCTCCAAAAGAGGCTGTGCCACGGAGCTCCCTTCTACGTTTTAGGACCGATAGTTACAGACATTGCCCCCGGCTACGACCACATTACCGGTGCAATTGGCGGGGCAATTGCGGCCAAGGCCGGAGCCGACTTCCTCTGCTACCTGACTCCGGCCGAGCACCTTGCTCTTCCCGACGTTAACGACGTTAAGGTTGGAGTTATAGCCGCAAGGATTGCAGGCCACGCCGCCGACATAGTTAAGGGAGTTCCCGGAGCTCTTGAGTGGGACATTGAAATGGCAAAGGCAAGGGAGGCCCTTGACTGGGAGAGGCAGTTTGAGCTTGCAATAGACCCGGAGATTGCAAAGAAGTATAGAGAAGAGAGAGCTCCCCAGGAGGACGAAAAGACCTGCACCATGTGTGGGAAACTCTGCTCAATCAAGAGGGTTGAGGAGTACCTGAATCCGAAGAAGGAGAAGTAATGAACGACGCCCGGAAGGTAAGCGGAACCCTTTTTTTGATTCTCGTCCTCTTCATCGGTTTTGCCCTCTTTAAGAGCTTTGAGACGATAGAGAGCGGAACAGTCGGAGTGAAAATTACATTCGGCAAGTACGAAGATAGGGAGCTCCCTCCGGGGCTCCACTTTAAAATTCCTTTCGTTCAGGAAATTAAAAAAGTTGACGTAAAAGTCCACGCAATCAACTACAAGGGCAGGCAGGATAGGGTTGACAAGAAAGGAGTAATCAACAAGCCCGCAATTACCGTTCTTGATGAGAGGGGTCTGCCCATTGCCGTTGAGCTTACAGTCCAGTACAGGCTCCTTCCCGACATGGCCTCAGAGACTCTCCAGAAGTGGGGAGAGAACTGGGAGGAAAAGCTCGTTAACCCCGTAGTTAGAGAGGTAGTAAGGGACGTTATAGGGAGCTACCCGGCAGAGACCATACCCACGAAGCGCCCGGAGATTGCAACAAGGATTGAGGAAGGGATAAGGAAGGAGATAAAGAAGCAGTCGGGCGGAGCAATTGCCGTTGTAGGCGTTCAGCTGAGAAACATTCTCCTTCCTAAGGAAATCCAGCAGAAGATAAAAGAAGTTCAGATAGCCAAGCAGGAAGCCGAGAGGATGAAGTACATAGAGGAGAAGGCTAAGCGAGAGCAGGAGGTTAAGAAGATTCAGGCCGAAACCGAGAAAATTCAAAAAGTTATAAAGGCTCAGGCAGAAGCCGAAGCCCGCCTTGCAAAGGCAAAAGCCGAAGCCGAGGCCAACCGGATGATTTCCCAGTCAATCACCCCCAACATCTTAAAGTGGAGAGAGCTTGAAATTCAGGAGAAGATAGCCGAGAGTTTACAGAAGAACCCCAACGTCAGGCTCTTTTTAAACACCCCGACCGGCAACTTCCACATGTGGCTAAACGAGAGTAAGTAAGAGGCCGGGGGCGGGAGCCCCCGTTCAAAAACCTATTCAAAGGTTTTTTGTTCTTCTTTTGGTTTCCCTAAACGGGATTTCTGCAGTTTTCCTGACTATAATTCCCCTTAAACACCTGAGTTTTTGGAGAGCTCCATGCTTGCAAAGAGGATTATTCCCTGCCTTGACGTTAAGGAGGGAAGGGTAGTTAAGGGAGTTAACTTCGTTAACCTGATTGATGCCGGCGACCCGGTTGAAAACGCCAAGGTCTACGACGAGCAGGGGGCCGACGAGCTCGTCTTCCTTGACATTACCGCCAGCTACGAGAAAAGGGGAATAATGATAGACGTAGTTAGAAGGACTGCCGAGGAAGTCTTCATGCCCCTTACCGTCGGCGGGGGAGTTAGGACTGTTGAGGACATCAGGAACCTCTTAAACGCCGGCGCAGACAAGGTTTCAATAAACACCGCCGCCGTAAAAAACCCCGAGCTTATAACCGAAGGGGCAAAGCTCTTTGGCTCCCAGTGTATAGTTGTTGCAATAGACGCTAAAAGAGTAGCCCCAAATAAGTGGGAAGTCTTTATCCACGGCGGCAGAACTCCGACCGGAATAGATGCGGTAGAGTGGGCAAAGGAGGCGGTTGACAGGGGGGCCGGCGAAATCCTCTTAACCTCAATGGATAGGGACGGGACAAAGGCCGGCTACGACGTTGAGCTTACAAGGGCAATTTCAGAGGCAGTAAGCGTTCCGGTAATAGCCTCAGGAGGTGCGGGGAAAAAGGAGCACTTCTACGAGGGGCTCGTTGAGGGTAAGGCTGACGCCGTTTTAGCCGCCTCGGTTTTCCACTTCAGGGAGATTTCAATTCCTGAGCTGAAGGAATACCTTAAAGAGAGGGGAGTCTGGGTTAGGCTGTAGCTCCCCCTAACCCTATTTGAAGGCTGGTGTGAAGGCTCAGCTCATCCTTGAAAGCAGGGTACCGTTAATAGAGCCGGCCGTTGAGTTCGTTAAGAGCTTCGGTTTAAAGGCCGGTTTGACGAAAGAGGAGGCAGTTGAGCTTGCCCTGTGTGCAGACGAGCTCTTAACCGACGTAGTAAGGTTTGCCTTCCCCGAAGAGGTAGGGAAGTTCGTCTTAACCCTTGAGGCTACCCCTTCTCAGGTAGAGCTGATTGGATTTTTCGGCGAGGCAATAACCGTCCACACGATAAGCCAGAGGGTTAACGCAAAGTTCGGTTTTAAGAGTACAGCTTTGATGCTCGGAACCTTCCCCGAGGCAAGGATTGTAGGAATCAGGGAGGACTACGGCCAGAGGATTTCCGTCGTAATTGACTTTTTGCACCTAATTAAAAAGGAAAAGGCCGAGGTTTACCTTCCTAAGGAATACTTAAAAATTCTGAAAGAGATTTACCAAAACATGGGAATAGAGGTAGTTAATAAAAGGGAAAAGAGGACAGAGCTCCCCAAAACTTCTAAAGTGGAGCTCTCGGTCAACTTCCCCATGGGAACTGCTGTTATTGTCGTTGAAAGGTCGGGTCAGGATTTAAAGGAGAGGGTTGATAGGAAGGTTAAAAAGCTCTTTTCCTCTGGGGTTGAGGTAGTTTACGCAGACCTTCCCCTTGATAGGGCTGAGACAAAAAGGGCGGTGAAGGTTTTAAGGGAGCTCGGCTTTGTCTTCAGCGGCCTTGTGCCCCTCTTCCACCGCGAGAGGGACTACCTGAGGCTTCAGAAAATTAAAGGAAATTACGACTTTAAGAAGATAGAGCTCTACTCGGAGATGGCGAAGAAAATTGCAAAGAGAGTTAAGAGGGAGTTAAATGAGGTGGCACAGGAGCGGTAGGGAGCTCTGGGTGGAGCTCCTTGGAGACTTCAACTACGAGCGGGTTTTAAAGCTGAGAGAGATAATGAAAGAGAACGACACTTTGATTTTAAACCTTCAAAACTCCTCCTTCGTAGATACCGAAGCCGTTGACTTCCTCTATAACCTGAAGTTAAGGGGAAGGGAGTTTAGGTTGTTGAATATTCCAGATTTGCTTATTAAAGTTTCAAAATTTCTTGATTTTTAGGAGAGGAACGGTGAATTTTCTCCCTGCGTTTTCAACGATTAGATTATTTAATTCCCTGATAGTAGGTAGTTTTTTTATTATTTCTGCTTTGGTACTGCTAGTAGGGATTTTTTTGGGAATGCCGGATTTACTTTGGTGTTTTCGGGAGAGTAATCTTAAACAATATAATACAGCTCTCTTATTTTGGAGTTTGGCAATCTTTGCGGCCATTATAGGTGAGCTTTTGATTGTTGTAGCAGATGAGATTTTGATTAAGGTATTTGATGGTTTAACTTTTGATGAATTAATAAAGCATTTAGAAAATTGCTCAGATTTAGTAACTTGTGCTAGAGATATTAGAATCGAGAAAATTTCACCTAATTTGGATAAATATTTAACCTTAAATGTATTTTTGCAATTGGAAGATGAAAGTTCTTATTTATTAAAAAGGAGTGAAGTTTCTTATCAGAAGAGCCTCTTATTTGGAGGGGTATGTATTAGTGAGGTATTGGTAGTTTATATTGCTGTTTTTGGGGTTTTAGTGTTAAAAATTCTCCAGTCATTGAATGATATTAATGTTTTAAGGTTGAAATCATATGTTTTGCTTACTCTAATATCCTTAGTATCTCCGTTTACAATAGGTGTTCTAAACATTATTATGACTAATATAAAGCTATTCGTAGCGTTAATACGGGATATACTAATATGGAGTCTAAAGTGGCCTTATTCTTCTATTAAGAATTTAATTTTCTCTTTTATTGCACTAATGATCCCTTGGATTGTTTGCATTTTAATCAGTAAAAGTGCACTTTTGCAAGAAAAAATAATATTAGAACTTTTTCTGATATCATTTATCCTGTTTGTTATTCCTTTCATTTCAATGGAATTTTCAAAAAGGTATAGAAAAGAAGCTAACTTTTATCTTTACTTACTTTATTTAAAAAACAAAGCCCCCAGGGGAGGGGGCGGAAAGGGCTGAGTTACATTCCGCAGCCGGAGCAGCCTGAGCAGCCGTGGCCGTGCTGCTTGGGGCCTTCAATTGCCTCCTGAAGGAGGGCGTTTACGGTTTCAAGCATCTGGCTGAAGCGCTGGTTGGCCTCAAGGTACTCCTTGCCTACCGGGTTTTCGGCAAACTTGTTGAAGGCCTCTTCAAGCTGCTGCATTGCCTCGGGTGAGCCTGACATCTGGGCCATCTGCTGGAGCCTCTGGACTTCGCTTAGGAGCTCCCTCGCCTCGGGGTCCATCTGGAGCTTTGCCTCGGCAGCCCTGAGGTTTGCAAGCTCTTCGGACTCTGCAATTGCCTGAGCAAGCTCAGACGCCTTTTTGATTACTTCTGCTGACATACTTCCTCCGAAACTGTTAGTGGTTAGATTGAAATCTAAAATCGTGAAACTCTAATTACAAGACCTACAAAATCGTCTCTTTTATCAGTTCCGGTCTGGGGCAGGACTCCCGGGAGAAGGTAAAGGCAGAGAGGTATTTTCTGACCAGCTTCTCCCTGTCTCCGCCGTTAAAGTAGATTTCCCCGATTACCTCTCCTATCTCTACCCTGTCGCCGATTTTCTTAAAAAACGCCAGACCTACCGAGTAGTCTATCTCCTCTCCCGCCCTTTTCCTTCCTCCTCCGAGCTCAACCACCAGCCAGCCCAGTTTTTCGCCGTCAATTGACGAAATAAAGCCCTCTTCGGGAGCTCTAACCTCTACCTTTTCGGCCTTTACTTCCGGGTAGGGGTTTCCTCCCAGGTACTCAACCCACTCCTCAAACCTTTTAAGGGCTCTTCCTTCCCTTATTACTCTCTCGGCCTCTGCCCTGCCCTCTTCAAAACTTCCCCTTCCGGTCAGCCGGTAGAGAGCTCCCGCTAAAGAGGAGACGACTTCAAGTAAGTCCGGAGATATTTTCCCCGATAGGGCTTCGTAGCTCTCCCTTACCTCAAGGGAATTTCCTGCGTAAATGCCGAGGGGCTGGCTCATCTCGGTTATGAGAGCTCCGGCCTTTTTACCGTAGAGCCTGCTGACCTCAACAAGCCCCTCCGCAAGCTCTTTTGCCCTCTCCATCGTCTTCATGAAGGCTCCGGTTCCCACCTTAACGTCAAAGACTATTCCTTCCGTGTTTACGGCCAGCTTCTTGCTCAGAATTGAGGAGACTATCAGGGGAATGCTCTCAACGGTTGCCGTGGCGTCCCTCAGGGCGTAAATCTTCCTGTCTGCCGGGGCTACTTCTTCAGTCTGGGCCGAGATTGAGAAGCCGAACTTCTTAACCACCTCCTCAATCTCTTCGGGGGAGAGCTCCACCTTCATTCCGGTACTCTCAAGTTTGTCTATCGTTCCCCCCGTAAAGCCGAGTGCCCTTCCGGCCAGTAGCGGAGCTCTGAAGCCCATCTCGGCTAAAACCGGCGCAAGGACTATTGAGACCTTATCCCCGATTCCTCCTGTGCTGTGCTTGTCAACAAGGGGCGGCGGGAGTTTCAGGTTAACTTCTTTACCGCTTTTTAGCATCGCCTCGGTTAAATTTAGAGTTTCCTCCCAGTCCAATCCCCTGAAGAAAACTGCCATCAGGAGGGCAGCCATCTGGTAGTCGGGAGTTTGGCCGGCTGTGTAGGAGTTAACGGCAAAAGAGATTTCCTCCTTCGTTAACTTCCCGCCGTCTCTCTTTTTCTTGATAAGCTCTTTAAAGAGCATGGCTCACCTATGAAATCAGGTTAAGACGAGAATTGCCTTAATCATACCGTTGACCAGCGGAATTAGGAGCCAGTTGAGAAGGGGGCTTATTACGAGGATTATCAGGATTATGGGGCCGTAGGGCTCAATCTGTTTGTACTTGAGGTAGAGGTTGTAGGGGAGGAAGGCCTCTAAAATCTTTGAGCCGTCAAGTGGGGGAATCGGAAGGAGGTTGAAAATCCCGAAGGCAACGTTTATAAAGAGGCTGTACTTGAGGATTAGGAAAAGGGGCTCCGCAACTGAGGGGGGCATTGCCGAGAAGGGCAGGTACTTTAATAGTAGGGCAGAGACGAAGGCGCTTATAAAGTTTGCCATCGGGCCTGCAATCGCTACCGCAACCTCTCCCCACCGGGGGCCGAGCTTTTTAAAGTTCCTCGGGTTGACCATTACCGGCTTTGCCCAGCCGAACTTCACCAGCAAAAGGGCGATGAAGCCCAGTAGGTCAAGGTGGGCTATGGGGTTAAGGGTTAGCCTTCCCTGGAGTTTCGGGGTAGGGTCGCCCAGCTTGTAGGCAACAAAGCCGTGGGCAAACTCGTGGATTGTTATTGCCCAGAGGATTGCAGGAAGGGCAATCAGAATGTCCATTATCCAGTTTCCCAAGCTCTACCTCCTGTCAGGAGATTTCCTCCTCCACGACCTCCCCGTAGGGCTCAACTTCGGTGAATATCTGTCCCTGAAACTTATAGAACTTGCACCTGGGGTCAAGCCAGCAGCTCGGAGGGAGGCCGGCCTTTACGCAGGTTTGGGATAGGAACTCCTCCTCGTTCCACCCCCACTCTACCGGAACCTGCGGAAGGAGAAGGCCGCTTGCCATTCCGCACCTAACTATCAGGCCGTCCCTTCCGACTTTAATTGCCTTTGGGAGCTCCTGAGGTGGAACGTTTATCGGTTCGGGGGGAGTTAAAACGGTAACCTCAAAAGTTACGTGGGGGAGCTCCTCGGGCCTCATCGGGTAGAACCTCGGGTCTCTCGTTGCTGCGCTTATTGAGGCGTCTATCGTTGCAAGGACGAGGGGCATTATCGGTTCGGGGTAGCCGATGCAGCCTCTGAGCTCTCCGGAGGGGTAGCGCTTTATCGTTACGAAGACTCCCCTCTCCTCAAAGAGCTCCGGCGGAGTGCTGGGCGGGGGCTCAATCTTAACTCCCCTTTTCAGGTACTCCTCTGCAGCAAGGCGCGCCAGCTTTACCAAAAAGGCTCCCTTTTCAAGGTCAAGTAGCATCTCTCCCTCCTGTTTAGTTTTTCTACCATTTAAGAAATTCCGCTTGGGAGGGATTATCAACGGTTTATAGGCTCCTAAAGAGGGCTTTAAAGCTCCACATTCCGAGGAAAGTTGCGCTCAGGCAGAGGATTACGTTCAGGAGGACGTTGAGGAGAGCTCTCCCGTAAGCCCCTTCAACTATGAGCATTGAGGTCTCGTAGCTGAAGGTTGAGAAGGTAGTCAGGGCTCCTAAGAAGCCCGTAATCACCATCGCCTTATACTGGGGAGCTATCATCTCCTCAAATAAAAGGGCAAGGAAGCCTATTAGGAAGCTCCCTAAAACGTTAACTGCGAGGGTTCCTACCGGGAAGGGGGTCGGGAAGTGTTTCTGGACTGCTCCGGAAATTAAAAACCTTGCGATTGCCCCTAAGAAGCCGCCTGCACCAATCCAGATTAGAGTATTCACGCCTTAACCCCCGTAAGCTCTACCAGTCTGTCGGTTATCACCTCAAGGGCCCTGTCTCTGGTCTGGTCAAAGTCAATGTTGTCAATTACCGGGGTTTTGGTTTCCTTTGCCTTCTGGTAGAGGAAGTCCTGAATTTTCCTTATGGCCTTAAAGTTCTTCAGGTACTTCTTGCTCGTCCTCTGGGAGCTCTTCTCCCTTGACTTGAACCGGCTCCTGTGCATCTCCTCGTCTAAGGTTGTTAAGAGAATGTGGACTACGTAAGCTTTCTCCTTAAACTTCTCGGCTATTCCCGGTATTAGGTGAATTCCCTCAACCACAAGGCTTACGTTCTCCTTAATCGCCCTGTTGATTACCGCCTCAATTCCCGTTAAAACCTTCTCGCTCTGGTCAAGGAAGCCGTAAATTACCCTCTCCTCTTTGGGGAGCTCCTTAAGGTAGGGAATCTCGTTCCCCGCCTGATAGGAGGAGACGTGGAGTGAAGGGGCGAGCTCCTTTGAAACCATCTTCCTCATAACTTCCCTTATTGAGTCTGTTGAGGCAATTCTGTTTATCTCAAGAATTCCCGCAAGCTCGGCCGAGAGCCTTGACTTGCCCACTCCCGTAGCTCCGCCGATTAGGATAACTATCGGCTTTTCAAGTTTCTTTGCCCTCCTCCACAGGAGGTACCTCTGGGCAAACTCCTCTCCCAACTTCTTCTTTAAGAGCTTTGCCGTTAATTCCCTGAGCTCCGAGCGCTTTACCCTGAAAATTCCCTTTCTTACTAAGTAGTCGTAAACCTCTTTTGCAATCTCGTAGGCCTCTTTTGTGTCAACTCCGGCCGAGCGGATTGAGGATGCTAAAATTCCCCTTGAGAAGGGAGAGAAGGACTTTCCGCACTCCTCACAGACCAAGACCTCTTTCTCTTTAACCAGCCTCCTGTAGCGGTTTGCAACCTTTTTGCCGAACTGGGACTTTAAGACTTTGTAAACCAGCTCAATTAACTGGGCTGTCGTTATGGTTCCCTTAAACTGCTGTGCCACGAGGTCTGCAACCCGGTAGGCGTCCTCAACGGAAAGGCCGGCCTTTGTAAGGGAGCGAACTAAAACTCCCCTTGAGAAGGGGAACTTTTCGCCGGAGCTCTCTACTACGAACCTCTTTGACATCTTCTGAGCTTCCTTACTTCTTTTAAGTGCTGATTATAGCTTTCGCTGAAGTTGTGGCCTCCCTTGCCGTTTGCGACGAAGTAGAGGTAGTTTACGTCTGCCGGGTAGAGTGCCGCCTTGATTGAGGCCGGCGACGGGTTGCAGATTGGGGCGGGGGGAAGCCCCTTGTAGAGGTAGGTGTTGTAGGGGGAGTCAACTTTTAAGTCTTTGTATAGGAGCCTCTCTTTCTCTACTCCCTTTAGCCTCAGGGCGTAGATAACGGTAGGGTCGCACTGGACTTTCATTCCCCTAATCAGCCTGTTGTAGATTACCGCCGCAATGAGGGGTCTTTCCTTCTCAACTCCCGTCTCCTTCTCAACTATTGAGGCGACCGTGATTACCTTTAGGGGGGTAATCTCTTTGAGGGCTTTCTTGACTTTGGGAGGCGGGTTGTAGTTTTTAAAGAGAGGGTCAACTACCCTGTGGAACCTCTCTACCGCAACCTTTATGACCTGCCGGCAGGAGCTCTCCCTGTTTACAAGGTAGGTATCGGGGTAGAGGAAGCCCTCAAGGGAGGGAACTTTCAGCTCCCTGAGGAGCTCTTTATTCCCTGCCAGCTTCAGCACTTCACCTTTTCTGCAGAACCCCTTTTCGGATAGGACTTTATCAACCTCAAAGATGTTTGAGCCGGGAAGGATTGTAAACTCCTTAAGGCAGGGGCTTCCTTTTCCGAGCTCCCTCAAAATCTCTACCGGCGAGAGCTCCCCCTCAATCCTGTAGCACCCGCTTTTAACCTTTACCTTCTTAAACCTTCCCCAGAGGTAGAGGACTTCCGGATTTCCTACTACTCCTTCTTCCGAGAGCCTCTTTATAACCTCTTTTAGGCTTTCGCCCCTTTTAACCTCAAAGTGAAGGGAGACGGGCTTTTTCTCCGTTAACTCCCTCTTTACAAAGTAGAAGCCCCCTCCTGCTGCGGCGATTACGAGGAGAAGGAGAGTTATCAGGAGCCTTTTCAACTCAGCTCCCTTGCAGCGCAGATTAGCCTTTGGGCGGCCGTAAAGTTCGTCAGCACTGCAAGTAGGAGGAGTGCCGGGAAGAGGTAGGCTGTAAGGAGGGCAAAGAGGAGAATGAAGAACCTTTCGGGCCTTTCAAGTAAACCTACCTTACACTCAACCCCCAGCGCCTCCGCCCTTGCCCTTGCGTAGCTTGTTGCGTAAGAGCCCGCAATTGTTAAGAGGGTTGCTAAAAGGAGCGGAGAGTCGCCGTTTGTGTGGGCAAAGTGGCAGATTCCGGCAAGGGGGAAGAAGTCTGAGTAGCGGTCAAGGAATGAGTCAAGGAATGCTCCGAAACGGCTCTTCTTTCCCGAAACTCTGGCCAAAATCCCGTCTAAGGTGTCGCACAGTCCAGATAGGCCGAAGAGGAGAGCTCCCGCCAAAATCTCTCCGCTACCTATTGCAAAGGCCGAGAGGAGAGAGAGAATAAAGCCCGAAACCGTTACGGCGTTTGGGGAAATCCCGACGCTTCCTAAATTCTCCGCCAAAGGCTTTAGGAATTCTTGAGCTTTTACTTTCAGGTTTGTAGAGCTTATCATTTCACTTCAGCCGGTTTGGATTAGAGAAATTATATTACCCTTTATTGTATTTTGACCCCGCCGGCAATAAGTTAAGCCTAAAGGATAAGGGAGGAGAGAGATGGAACAAGGACTGACTAAAGAAGAGCTCATGGAGCTTATGGCTATTTTGATGGAGGAAGAGGGCTTTGAGATTTACGAGCCCGAAGCTGAAGGTGAAGAGTACCTCCCCGACTTCTTGGCCGTTTATGAGAATGAGGAAGGTGAGAGGCAGCAGATAGCCGTTCAGGTTGAGGACTGCAACACTTTAAAGACCGAGGAGGCGGAAAAGAAGGCCAAGGCAATCGCCGAGCACTGCCGCCGCTCGGGGGAGGGCTTTATCTTCGTAGTTCCTATTGAGTGTGAAGAGGAGGGGAGCAGGAAGTTTGAGGAGTGGGGCCTCTCTGACGTTGCAGAGTTTGTCCCCATAGGGATTGAGTTTGAGGAGGAAGAGGAGGAGTAGTGGAGAGGTACTACTCCTACTCAAAGTACCTCAGGGAGACTTTCGGAGAAAAGGTTTTCAGGATAACGGTTGACGCCGGGTTCACCTGCCCCAACAGAGACGGAACGAAGGGAAGGGGCGGGTGTATCTACTGCTACTCGGGCTCTGAGTACCGGCCCGAGAAGAGGGCTCTCTCCGTTAGGGAGCAGATTAGGGAGGGTATGGAGAGGGTCCGCCGCCGCTACGGGGCCGAGAAGTTCCTCGTTTACTTTCAGGCTTACACCAACACCTACGCTCCGCCTGAAGTCTTAAAGCCCATTTACGACGCTATTAGAGAGTTTAAGGAGGTTGTCGGCCTGATAGTGGGAACCCGTCCTGACTGCGTTCCCGACGAGGTTCTGGAGCTCCTAAACTCCTACACCTCCGACTACCTGGTCTGGCTTGAGCTTGGGCTTGAGAGCTCCCACTTTAAGAGCTTAAGGTTTATGAACAGGGGGCACGGGGTTTCGGACTTTATTGACGCGGTTTTGAGAGTTAGGAAATTTCCCAAGATAAACCTCTGCGCCCACACGATTTTGGGCCTTCCGACTGAAGACTACGAAGACATGCTGGAGACTGCCGACTTTATAGCCTCTTTAAGGCTTGACGGCGTAAAAATTCACCCCCTCCACGTTATAAGGGGAACGAAACTTGCCGAAATCTACCAGGAAAAGCCCTTTAAACTCCTTGAGCTTGAAGAGTACGCAAAGCTCGTTGTTGACTTTATTGAGAGGCTTCCGGAAAAGACAGTAATTCAGAGGATTACAGGTGAGGCCCCGCCAGAACTCCTCGTCGGCCCCTCCTGGTGCACCCAGAGGGAAAAGCCGAAGGTAATTGAGGCCATCAGGAGAGAGTTTGAGAGGAGGGATACCCGTCAGGGAGCGAAGTGCCGATTCAGGGGGGAGGTTTGGGCAGGAAAGTAGCCCTTATAACCGCCTGCGGAGGGAAGAAAGAGGAGAAACCCACCGCCGCAGGTAAACTCTATAAAAGCGCGAGAATAAGGCACCTCTACAGGCGCTCTAAGGAGCTCGGAGTCCCCTTTTTCATCTTAAGTGCAAAGTACGGCCTTGTAGGGGGCGACGAAATTATTGAGCCCTACGAGGCCGTAATGGATAGGAAGAGGTGCAGGGAGTTAAAAGAGCAGGTAGTAAAGGTTTTAAAAGAGTTTGACGCCGTTGTTTACTTTAGGGGAGGGGCGAGAAGGGAGTACTACGAGTGTTTGAAGGAGGCCTCAGAAGAGGCGGGGGTTGAGTTCCTCTCCTTCGGCACGGGAAATATGGGAGGAATTAAGGAGCTCTTAGAAAAGCTGAGGGAGGCCGGATTTGAGCCTTCTGAGTAGAGAGGAGTTCTTTTCTGCCGTTGAGGAGATTTCGGGAAAGAGGTTAAACGAGAGCCAGAAGAGGGCAATCTCCTTTCCAGAAAAGCCCTTGAAGGTCGTTGCAGGCCCCGGCTCGGGGAAGACTGAAGTTCTGGTTTTGAGGGCTCTCTACTTTATGGCCGTTAAGGGTTTTCCCGCCAAGTCTATCTTTCTCGTTTCCTTTACGAGGAAGGCGGCAAACGAGCTTTTAACCAGAATCGTTTCGTACGCGGGGAAACTTCGGGAAATCTTCTCCGAGCTCCCCTTAGAGCCCTACGAGCTCTACTGCGGAACCCTCCACTCCTTGGTCGCAAGGGTTATGGACGAGTTCCACTACGATAGGTACGGCAGGTACAGGCTGGTGGGGGAGTTTGAGAGGGAGCTCTTCATCTACAGGGAATTCCGTCAGGAGATTGAGGAAGGCAGAGGGGCCTTTTTTGGTGAGTTTAAGGGGGAGAGGGAGCAGACTTCCCTTGATAGACTCTCCCTCCTTTCCTTCCTCTTTGACTTCCTCACTCAGAATTTAGTTTCCCACAAAAGACTGAAGAGGAGCACGAAAGCGGCGGTAAGGGATGCGGGGGAGCTCTACGAGAAGTACCTCAACCTCATTAAGGAGAAATCGTTTCTTGACCACGCCCTCCTTGAGAGGATGTTCTTTCGGTTTTTACAGGAGGATGAGGGATGTCTCTTTTTAAGGGGGGACGGAACCGACTACTTTCCTGGAATAAAAGCCGTTTTAGTTGACGAATATCAGGATACAAACCCTCTGGACGAGAAAATCTACTTCGCCCTTGCCCGCAGGAGCAAAAACCTTACCGTTGTAGGAGACGACTACCAGTCCCTCTACCGTTTCAGGGGTGCCGTTGTTGAGTGTTTCATAGACTTTGAAAGTAGGTGTGAAAAGGAGCTTGGTGTAAAGCCGGAGAAGGTGAAGCTCCTTGAAAACTACCGCTCCGATAAGTCAATAGTCGCCTTTATCAACTACTTTATGAAGAAGCACAGGAGCTACGGGAAGTTTGAGAAGGTCTGGAGCTCCCTCTCAACCGACAAGAAAGTCCTCTGGTTCTCGGGAATAGACTCCTACCCTGAGTTGGGAGGAGCCGTATTTGAAGTTAAAGGAGACAGGAGCTCCCTTGCCCGCTTTACCTTTGAGCTCTTAAAGGCCTTAAAAGAAAGAGGAGTAATTGAGGATTACTCCGATGCCGTTCTCCTCCTTCCCAGTACCAGAGAGAGGAGCTTTAGCGGAGAGAAGACTCTTGCGGCCTTTATAAGGAAGGTTTTTGAGCCTGCCGGTATAGGGGTTTATAACCCCCGCTCAAAGGCCTTTAAGGAAAGGGAGGAGGTTTACAGAACCGTGGGGGCTCTTTTAAAGGTTATCCCTCCTCCCTCCGACACCGGCGGGGAGCTCTTAAAGGAGCTTGAACCTTGGAAGAGGGCTGCCGAAACCTTCCCTGCAGAGCTTATCTCTGCACTTAAGGGCGAGGTTGAGAGGGGTGAAATCTCCCTCCTTGAGGTCTTCTACAGGCTGATTCCCCACCTGAAGGTAAAGGGGGAGATTGAGAGGTTTAATTTGGCAAGGCTCAGCCAGCTCCTCTTTTCGGTTGAAGCCCTTTCAAGGAAGGAGGTTGACGGCTGGCAGGAGCTCCCGGCTAAAGTTGCCGAGCTCTGCAGGAAGCTGGGAATTAAGGTTGGAGAGCCGGAGGACTTGAACGGAGAGGAGAGGGAGAGATGGCTTAGGTTAACGGCGGTCAGGCTTCAGAGCTTCTGCGAGTTCTACCGCTCCTTCCTTCCTCTCCTACTCGGAGGCGAGGTTGACCAAGAGGAGCTCCCCCAAGTCCCCTCCGGCTACTTCCCCCTGATGACAATTCACCAGTCCAAAGGCCTTGAGTTCCCGATAGTTTTCGTAGGGGAGGTTGACGGCCTCTCGGCCGACTTCAGGCTCTCAAAGCTTGAGGAGCTCTTTAAGGAGTACCTGCCCTACAGGGTGGGGAACTCCTGGGAGAGGAGTGCCGTTGAGGCCGTTAAGCGCTTCTTCGTTGCCTACTCCCGGGCTATCTACGCCCTGATAATACTGACCGGAGAGGGAATTGAGAACGACGAAAATAGGCCCTGGAAAACGGCCGCCTTTCCGGGCTTTGACCCCGCCAAACTGCAGAAGTTTAAAAACTCCTTTAAGAGGAAGGTTGAGAGTGAGAGCTCAGGAGATAGCTGAGAGGTTAGAGAGGTTCAGCAAAAGAATAGGGAAAAAGCTCTCCGGTAAAAAGGAGAAGATAAAGGAGAGGTACACGATTACCGGCGACATAATCTCCTACTCAATGTGTCCCCGTCAGTACGGGCTTTACCGCTTCTACGGCTTTGCTCCCTCAAACCCTACTCAGGAGTGGTACGGTAGCGTAATTCACCGCTTCTTAAAGAGGGCTCACACCGTCTATAGGGTTGATAAGAGGGTTATAGGTGAGGATGACGTTGAGGAGCTCTTTAGGAAGGTTGAGAGCGCCATGGAGGCCGAAGGGGTAAGGCCCTCCTCCCCTCAGGTAAGGGAGAGGGTAATAGCCCTTTTGAAGGAGTTCTGCCGCCTTCTGGCAGGGGACTTTATCCCCAAAATTGAGGAGGCCGAGCTCAGGCTGATAAAGGAGCTCCCCCACTTTATCCTCTACGGAATTGTTGACGCCCTGAAAGTTGAGGGCGGGGAGTTTGAAATCTGGGACTACAAGGGAATGGAGAGACCCGAGCCCTCAACCCCCCTGGGCAGGAAGAAGATAGAAATCTACACCAAGCAGATGTTCGTTTACGGCTACCTCTTTAAAGAGAGGAACGGCTGCTACCCGAGGAGAGCAGTTTTGCTCTTTATGAATGAGCTCTTAAAAGGGGAAAGTTTGAAGGAGAAGCTCTCAAGGGCCGTTTACGAGATAGACTTTACCGACGAAAAGACCGTTAAGGAGGTTGAGGGGTTTATAAGGGAGTTCTCCGAAATCGTCCGTGAGATTGAGAAGTCCAAGGAGAGTGGGAGGTGGGAGCTCCCCTCTCAAATTGATAAGAAAACCTGCCTTGCCTGCGATTTCCGATTTGACTGCCCCAAGTTCCTCTCCCTTTGAGATAATTACCTTCACACTTTTTTCCCGGAGAACGGCTTGAAGTACTTTATGCCCTACTGGGAAGACTGGGTTCACAGGGACTTTGACCCGATTAAGGATACCTACGGTAGCGGCGGCTTTAAGAACGCCCTCTTCGCCCACGAGATTTTCACCCCTCCCCCCTACGACGGAATTCTGGTAAGCCTCGGCGTCTTTGAGCTCAAGCTGAGGCTCATAAGGGTTAACGGAAGGCCGACGATAAGGGGCTACAAAAACATAAAGGAATACTTAAAACTCCCCTCATCCTTTCCCGTTCTGGGAGACTGCGGAGCCTTTACCTACGTTTCAAGCAAAGAGCCTCAGATGGAAGTTCCCCACGCAGTTGAGCTCTACTCTAAGCTTGGCTTTGACTACGGAATCTCGGTTGACCACATCTGTGCCGAAACAATTACGGTAAAAGAGGAGGATGCCGAGAAGTTCAAGTTCAAAGATGTTAAACCTGTTAAAGGGGGAAAAGTAAAGCTCCTCCTTTCGGAAGAGGAGCTTGAGGGGAGGCGTCAGCTGAGCCTTAAGAACGCCGAGAGGTTTCTGAAAGAGAGCATGGGAGCTCCATTTACCCCCGTAGGTGCGGCTCAGGGCTACTCGGTTGAGACCTACGTTGACAGCGTTAAGAAGCTTGTAAAGATGGGCTACAGGTTTGTTGCCCTCGGCGGGCTCGTCCCTCGACCGACAGAGTTCATAGGCCGGCTCCTTGAGGCCCTCTACAGGGAGATAGACCTCTCGGGTATAAAGGTTCACCTTTTGGGCGTTTTAAGGGAGGAGCTCCTACCCAAGATGGCCTCCTGCGGAATCTTCAGCTTTGACAGTGCTTCTTACTTTAGAAAGGCTTGGCTCAAGGCAAAGGAGAACTATCTCGGGGTTGACCGGAAGTGGTACGCCTCTATTAGAGTTCCCGACTCCTCAAATCCGAGGCTCAGAAAGAGGTTAAAGGGTGAGCACTCTGGCCTTAAAGAGAGAGAAGAGAAAATTTTAAAAGGCTTGAGGGATTACGACAGGGGAAGCCTGAGAGAAGTTGAGGCCTTGGTCGAAGAGGTAATAGCCTACGATAAGCTCTTTTACAGGGAGGAGTTTAAGGAGGAAAAGTACGCGGAGCTCTACCTCTCCCTCCTAAAGAGCAAAATTTGGAAGGAGTGCTCCTGTCCGGTCTGCCGTCAGCTGGGAATAGACGTCGTTATCTTCAGGGGCTCAAACCGAAACAAACGCCGCGGCTTTCACAATACAAAAGTCTTCTACGAGACATTCGTAAAGAGTCGCTGAAGTTTTTAATTACAGCTGTTATTCCGCCGGCTGAATTTCGGTAGGTAATAAATAAGGATAGAATCTTTGCTCCTTCTAAAGTTATCTTTAACCTCACCGGATTTTCTCGCCTCATAATAACGGACTTCGGAGGAAAAAGTGGACTTTAAGGTTCTGAAGACCGACGGAAAAGCAAGAGTAGGAAAACTTACGGGTACTCACGGTCAGACTGAAACTCCCTGTTTTATGCCTGTCGGAACTCTCGGGGCGGTTAAGGGTTTAACCTGGGAGCAGGTTGAGGGAATGGGTTACTCCCTCGTTTTAGCAAATGTTTACCACCTCTACCTCAGGCCGGGTTTGGAGGTAATTGAGGATGCAGGGGGAATTCACTCCTTTACCGGATGGAGCGATTTGATTTTGACCGACAGCGGCGGCTTTCAGGTCTTTAGCCTCGGCAGGCTCATGAAGATAACGGAGGAGGGAATAGAGTTCCGCTCCCACGTTGACGGAAGCAAGCACTTCTTTACCCCCGAGTTTGTAGTTGAGTTTGAGGAGAGAATCGGAGTTGACATAGGAATGGTCTTAGACGAGTGTACTCCCTATCCTGCAACCTACGAGTACGCAAAGCACTCTATGAAGAAGACTTTAAGGTGGGCAAAGAGGAGCATAGAGGCAAGAACTACCGATAAAACCGCCCTCTTCGGAATCGTTCAGGGGGGAATTTACGAGGACTTAAGGCTAAAGTGCGTTGAGGAGCTGACAAAGCTTCCCTTTGAGGGCTATGCAATCGGGGGGTTAAGCGTCGGGGAGCCGAAGGAGGAGATGTACAGGATTACCCGCCTCGTTGCCCCTAACCTCCCTTTTGATAAGCCCCGCTACTTAATGGGGGTGGGAACTCCCGAAGACATCCTGGAAGCTGTTGAGGCCGGCGTTGACATGTTTGACTGCGTTATGCCAACCAGGAACGCAAGGAACGGGACTCTCTTTACCACCTACGGCAGAGTAAATATCAAGGCGGCAAAGTATAAGAGGGATTTCACTCCCCTTGACCCCGAGTGTGACTGTTATACCTGCAGGAACTTTACTAAGGCCTACCTGAGGCACCTCTACGCAAGCGGGGAGGTTAACTCGGTTATCCTGAATACAATCCATAACCTACGCTTTTACGCAAGGCTGATGGAGGGAATAAGGAGGGCCATTAGAGAGGGCAAGTTTAAGGAGTTTAAGGAGGAGTTTTTGAAGAAGTACAGGGGAGAGGGCGGTTAGCCCTGCTCCCTCGTAAGTTTGTACCCAAGGCGCGGAAGGGTTTTTAAGAACTTTCCCTTTTCTCCCAACTTTTTCCTTAAGCGGCTTATGTAGACGTCAACGGTTCTCGTTGTCTCGTTGTGGTCGCTTCCCCAGATGTTCTCAAGGAGCTCCTCCCTTGTAAAGAGCTGTTCGGGGTGCTCAAGGAAAAACTCAAGGAGCTGGAGTTCGGTTTTTGTGAGGTAAATTGGCTTTCCGTCAACCGTAACCGTCTTAGACTTTTTGTTCTCAACTATTCCCTCAAACTCTAAGATGTCTTTCTTGGAGTAGCCCACCCTCCTTAAAACCGCCTCTATTCGGGCAAGGAGCTCCTTAACGCTGAAGGGTTTTGTAACGTAGTCGTCTGCACCGGCTGAAAAGCCTTTAACTTTTGTGTCTTCGTCCCCCAAGGCTGTTAAAACTATTATGGGAGTTTCTTTGTTCTTACCTTCCTGCCTTACCTTCTGGCAGAGCTCCAGCCCGTCAACGCTCGGAAGCATCAGGTCAAGGATTATTATGTCGTACTTTTTCTCGTTTAACCTCTCAAGGGCCTCTTTTCCGTCTAAGACCCAGTCAACTGAAAAACCCTGCCTCTCAAGGTTGTACTTTACTAAATCTCCTATTGCCTCGTCGTCCTCAACAAGGAGAACTTCTACCATTTTCCCTCCTTTAAAGTCTGAAGTTGAAGGGTAGGAGCTCCCCAAGGTTAAACTGCTCCTCCTCTCTGTCGTTTGCAACTATGACCGTGAAGTCCTCGGGGAAGAACTCCGCCAATACCTGCCTGCAGGCTCCGCAGGGATAGGGTAGGCTCTGCTGTCCCGGCGTGTAGATTAACATCTTCTCAAACTTCCTCTTCCCCTCCGAGATTGCCTTAAAGACTGCAACCCTCTCTGCACAGACCGTCAGGCCGTAGGATGCGTTCTCAACGTTTACTCCGGTAAAGAGGCCCTCTTCGCCGTAGAGGACTGCCGCAACCCTGAACTTGGAGTAGGGGGCGTAGGCGTTCTCAATTACCCTCTTTGCAGTGTTTAGCATATCAACCGTTTTCACTTCTTACCTCCGGGAAAAAGAGCCCTTCCCTCTTTAGCTCTTCTACTAAGTTTATGACCTCCTCGTCCTTTAGGTCGTGGAAGTCGTCGTAAAAGGAGGCTACGGCAAAGGGGAGCTCCCTGCTCTCAACGAGGCAGTAAACCCCGTCAAAGTAGTTCTCAAGGAGCTCTCTCGTGTGGACGGGGCAGACAGGGGCTATCGCAACGAGCCTTTCGGGAGAGAACCTCCTTAGGAAGTTTGCGGCGGCGATTGCCGTGTAGCCCGAGGCAAAGCCGTCGTCAACAACAACGGCAATTTTCCCCTTTAAGTCCCTGTAGCCCTTTCCTCCCCTGTAAACCTCGTTCCTCCTTAAAACCTCCTGATGAACTACCCTTGCAATCTCCTCAACTGTTTTGGGAGAGAGATAACCCTCAAACTCCGGGTTGAGAACCACTTTTCCGTCAAGGGTTATTGCTCCGAACCCCGCTTCGGGGTTCCAGGGAATCGGAAGTTTCCTGACGACTACTATGTCAAGGGGAACTCTGAAGCTCTTTGCAAGGGCGTAGCCTACCGGAACTCCTCCCCGGGGAATTGCGAAGATTACGCTGTTTTCCGGCAGCTTTATCCTTTCGGCGAGCCGATATCCCGCCTCAAGCCTATCCCTGAATATGGCCATCTCTCCCTCCTCTAAATAAATTCCTTATACAAATATGTTAGCAGAGTGGTTAAATGAAAACCGTTAGAGCAGTTTTTAAAAACGGAGTTTTCGTTCCCCTTGAGCCCTGCTCTCCTCCCGAGGGGTGTGAGGCCGTCGTTGTCTTTGTTGAAGGTGTTAAGGAGGAGCTCCCGGCGTGGTGGAGCTCTTTAAGCGTTAAGGAGGAGAAGAAGAGGGCTCTCAAGGAGTTTGTTGAGGGGATTAAGAGGAGGCTCTCTCCCATTGACGTTAAGGCCGTTCTCTCTGACGAGGGGCTTGAGGTTTTTGTAATAACCGACGACTCTTCAAGGGACCTGAAGGCCGTTATGGAGGAGGCCTTGAAGGTTTATGAGAGGAGCTCTGTCTACCTGCCGGTTCAGGTTATAAGCTCCACAAGGCTGGAGCGCTGGCGGGAGCAGGGTAGCCCCGTTTACGAACAGATTAGCCAGGGGGTTTCTCTACTGTGAGCAGGAAGGAGCTTGAGAGACTGCCTGTAATGAACCTTGAGGTTACCGACGTTAAGATTTACCCCTTTGATACGACGGGAATCGGCGGGAACATAAAGGCAGTTGCGACCGTAAGGATTAACGACGTTTTAGAAATCAGGGACATAAAAATCATATATTCAAATAAAGGCTACTTTATCCAGATGCCTTCAAAGAAGAGCCGTACCGGTGAGTTCGTCCCAATCGTCAATCCCCTTGAGAAGGAGCTCTACCTCCACATCAGGAGGAAGGTTTTGGACGAGTATAAACGAATTATGGAGAAGTACGATGAAAAAGTTAATTCTGACACTTAGCTTTCTTGCCCTCCTCGTTTCCGGATGTACCTCAACCCAGCTTTCAAAGACCGACGCTGCAATGCTCGGAGCCCTCGGCGGAGCGACAATAGGGGCTGCAACCCACAAGCACTACAAGGCCTCTGCCAAAGACGCGGCAATCTACGGGGCAGTTGCAGGTGGAATTCTCGGCTACGTTATGGGGAGCGACCAGGTTAACCAGCACACCGTTAACGCTGAGACCGAGTACGACGTTAAAACCAAGGACGGCAAGGTTATCCACGTAAGGGAGAGCTGGTACACGGTTGACAGCCAGCCGGCCCCCGCCGCTAAGTAGAGAGCTCCCTGAAGTAGGAGGGGATGGGCGTTATAACCCCTCTGCTCTCGGTAAAGGTTCCCCTGTCTCCCGAGTAGATGTAGAGGAGCTTACTCTCGTCAACTATCAGGAGGTAAGTACACTCAACATCCCTCTCTAAGTACCTTCCCCCTAATCTCTTAATCTCCTCCTTGCAGGGGGTATCAAACTTTCCTACTGCTAAGAGCTCTACCCACCTCTTTCAGCTACTTCCCGAGGTTCCCCCTGCACCCGAAAGCAAAGAGTGGTCTGATACCGGCTATCTTAACGCTCTTTTCAGCCGAGGAGATTAACCTTACGGCCGTTGAGACTACTGCTTTCTCCCCCTCAACGGTGAAGACCTCTTCGCTACCTGTTTTCTCTTTGGCTTTTGAGGGAGCTCTCCTCTCAAAGTCAAGTTTTATCTGGTAGAGCCTGTTGAGTAGGGGCCTCCCTTACAGACAGGGGAACGTAGAGCTTCGGCTTCCTATTTACAACCTGAACCAATCCTTTCTCCTCTAAGGAGGAGAGGGAGTCGTAAACCCTCTGGGGGGAACCCCCGACCTCTTGGCAACCTCCGGCGCCGTTGCCCCTTCCGTTTCAAGGAGGGAAATGTAGCATTGGCCTCGTAAGTATTGAGCCCGAACTTTTTTAAAAGGCCAATAACCTCGTTCCTTTCCATGGAAGTAATGATATACTGGCGGTAAATTCACCACTAATGAATGGTAATAAAGGAGGTGCCATGGAGAGGAGGAAGTTCTTAAAGAATGGTTTTCTTGCCGGAGTTGGTATAACTGCCGGGATTTTGACCGGAAACCTCCCCGCCCTTGCTTCAAAAACTGAAGAGGTTAAACTTCCGCTACCCTACGTTAAACTTGACCCTGAGGAGATAGCCGACAGAGCCTATCAGGGCTACTTCCACCACGAGTGCTGCTACGGAGTATTTAGCTCAATAATTGATACCCTTAAGGAGAAGGTAGGAGGGCCTTACCTCGGGATTCCCTCTCTAATGTTCTGGTACGGCGGCGGAGGAGTTGCCGGCTGGGGAACTGTCTGCGGAACTCTCAACGGAGCGGCGGCAATCTTCAACCTTACCTGTAAAGACTTTAAGCCGATGATTGACGTTCTCTTTGAGTGGTACCAGAAGGCCGAGCTCCCCACCTACCAACCCAAGGTTTGCGGCAAGGTTGACATTCCCAACTTCCCCAAGAGCGTCTCCCACTCGCCCCTGTGCCACGTCTCGGTTCAGAGGTGGTGCAAAATTGCCTCTGTAGCCCTCAAGAGGCCGATTCTCTACAACAGTAAGGAGCGCTCTGAGAGGTGCGCAAGGTTAACCGCCTCTGTGGCTGCGAAGACCGTGGAGCTCCTTAACGCCTACCACTTCGGCGGCTTTAAGCCCGCTTCCGTTAAGGGAACCCAGAAGACCAAGATGGAGTGTTTCATCTGCCACGAGGCCGCAATGAAGGAGCTCTCTTAGCCCGGAGAGGGGGAACTCCCCTCCCTTTAAAAGGTTAAGACCTTGTCGCTGTCAAGAACCCACTCTACGAGGTCGTTCATCGTTGCCTTCTCTGCTCCCTCAAAGTAGGGCTTACCCTTGTGAATTCCGCACCTTGCCATACAGGTACCGCAGACCTTTACCGGCACCCCTTTCTCTATTAGCTCTTTGAGCATTGCCACCAGGTCTTGGTCGTAATTTTCGGGCTTTACCGTTTCGTTCCTTGCAAGGTCAACTGCGTCGTTCATCAGGAAAATTCTGACGAGAGCCCCCGCCTCAAGGAGCTTTCCGGCCAACCTCAGGGCGTTCCACGTAACGTCGGTTCCGTCGTAGGGCTGTCTGTTTAAAATTAAAAGTACCTTCACCTTTACCTCCTTAGTGGAAGTTTTGGCCTTAATTTTAAAGGACTTCCCTTAGAAACTTTCCCGTCCAGGTTTCGGTTTTTGCAACTTCCTCCGGCGTTCCCGTTGCAACTACCCTTCCGCCTCCCTCTCCCCCTTCGGGTCCCAGGTCAATAATCCAGTCGGCACACTTTATTAGGTCAAGGTTGTGCTCAATAACTATTACAGTGTTTCCTTTATCTACGAGCCTCTGGAGAACCTCAATCAGTTTCTTAATGTCGTGGAGGTGGAGGCCGGTCGTGGGCTCGTCTAAGATGTAGACGGTTTTGCCGGTAGCCCTCTTTGAGAGCTCCTTTGCCAGTTTAACCCTCTGGGCCTCCCCTCCAGAAAGGGTCGTTGCGGGCTGCCCCAGTTTTATGTAGCCCAGACCTACGTCGTAGAGAGTTTTTAGTTTGTTAAAGATTTTCGGGTGGTTCTTGAAGAACTCCATCGCCTCTTCAACGGTCATCTCAAGAACGTCGTAGATGTTTTTCCCCTTGTAGGTGATTTCAAGGGTTTCCCTGTTAAACCTCTTTCCTCCGCAGACGTCACAGGTTACGTAAACGTCGGGGAGGAAGTGCATCTCAATCTTTATTACGCCGTCTCCCTTACAGGCCTCACACCTTCCGCCGGGGACGTTAAACGAGAACCTCCCCTTCTTGTAGCCCCTTGCCCTGGCCTCCGGAGTTGCGGCAAAGAGCTCCCTAATGGGGGTAAAGATGTCAACGTAGGTTGCCGGGTTTGAGCGGGGAGTCCTTCCTATTGGCGACTGGTCAACCCTAATTACTTTATCTATAAACTCAAGGCCTTCAATTTTTTCGTGTTTTCCCGGTATCACTTTACTTCCGTAAATCTCCCTCGCAAGGGCCTTGTAGAGTACTTCGTTTACGAGGGTTGACTTACCCGAACCGGAAACCCCCGTTATGCAGACAAACAGACCCAGTGGGAACTCAACAGTAATGTTCTTCAGGTTGTGCTCCCTTGCCCCGATTACCCTGAGCCACTTGTCTCCGGGCTTCCTCCTCTTTTTTGGTACTTCTATCTTCAGCTTTCCGGAGAGGTACTTGCCGGTAAGGGATTTCTCGTTCCTCTTTATCTCTTCGGGGCTTCCCGTTGCTACTACCTCCCCTCCATGAACTCCCGCCCCCGGCCCCATGTCAACTATAAAGTCGGCGCTCTCTATGGTTTCCGTGTCGTGCTCAACAACGATTACTGTATTTCCCAGGTCCCTTAAGCCCTTTAGGGTCTCAATCAGCCTCCTGTTATCCCTCTGATGAAGGCCGATGCTGGGCTCGTCAAGAACGTAGAGAACCCCTGATAGCCTTGAACCGACCTGTGTTGCGAGCCTTATCCTCTGGCTTTCTCCTCCAGAGAGAGTTGAGGTTCTTCTTTCAAGGGTAAGGTAGTCAAGGCCTACGTCAATAAGGAACTTAAGGCGGTTTTTAATCTCCTTTAAAATCCTTTCGGCTATTACTTTTTTACTCCCCGGGAGCTCCAACCCCTCAAAGAACTCGTACGCCTTTTTAACGGTCATCTCCTCAACCTGGGCGATGTTCAGCCCTCCCACTTTTACCGAGAGGGCCTCCCTGTTTAACCTCTTCCCGCCGCAGGCCTCACACTCAACCTCAACAAGGTAGGGCTCAATTAACTCCTTAACCCACTCCGACTCGCTCTCCCTGTAGCGCCTTTCAAGGTGTCTTAAAATCCCCTCAAAGTAGTAGGGTTTATAGTTTCCCCTGTAGAACGAGACGCTTCCGTAAACCCTAATCGGCTGCTTTTCGGCGTGAAGTAGAAATTCAAGCTTGTCCTTTGGTATGTCCTTTACCTTCTCGTAGGGAGAGATTCCTAAGTGCTCGCAGCCGGCCTCTATCAGGTCGGTCAGGTACTCAAACTTTGCGTACTTGGTTAGCTCAAAGGCCTCTATCAGGGGCTTTTCAAAGTCTATTAAGAGGTTTGGCTCAATCGCCAGCCTAAAACCCAGGCCTCCGCACTCGGGGCACGCCCCCAAGGGACTGTTAAATGAGAAGAGTCGGGGGGAGATTTCCCTGAAGCTAAAGCCGCATATGGGGCAGGAGCCCTTTGTAGAGAGGAGCTCCTCTTCCTGTGTGTCGTAGTCCTTTATTACTACGAGCCCGTCTGTGAGGTTAACGGCAGTTTCAACCGAGTCTGCAATTCTGCTCTTCTGCTTTTCCGAGACCTTTAACCTGTCAACTACCACCTCTATTGAGTGCTTTACCTTCTTCTCAAGCTTTAGCTGTAAGACCTCTTCGGCCCTGTATTCCTTCCCGTCAACTATGAAGCGCCTAAATCCCTGTTTTACTAACTTCTCAAGTAAGTCCCTGTGCTCTCCCTTCCTCTCCCTTACAACGGGAGCGATTATTAAAATCCTCCTGCCATCCTTCTTTAAAACCCTGTCAACGATTTCCTGAACCGTCTGAGGCTCAATTGGAACTTTACAGTTGGGGCAGTAGGGCTGACCTGCCCTTGCAAAGAGGAGCCTCAGGTAGTCGTGGATTTCCGTTGTCGTTCCCACCGTTGAGCGGGGGTTTTTTGAGACCGTTTTCTGCTCAATCGCTATTGCCGGAGAGAGTCCCTCTATCAGGTCAACGTCGGGTTTTTCCATCAGCTCAAGGAACTGGCGGGCGTATGCCGATAGACTCTCAACGTACCTCCTCTGACCTTCGGCGTAGAGGGTGTCAAAGGCCAAGGAGGACTTACCGGAGCCCGAAACTCCCGTTATTACGACCAGTTTGTTTTTGGGTATCTCAAGGTCAACGTTTTTAAGGTTGTGCTGTCTTGCTCCCTTTATTACGATTTTCTCGTTCATCTTTCCCTACCATAGGGTTTGTAGGGGAAAGATAGACCTTCGGGGGAGTTCTGTCAGATTTATTTTTAGATTTTACCTTGATTAAATAAAACTAATTTTCTAAAATTTCCTTTAGTCCGTCGTGCCCGGCACCTCCCCAAATAGAAAAGCCGCCCAGAGGGCGGCCGTTCGTTTTTATCAATTGCTCAACTTTCCTACTTCAGGACGACCTCTTTCCAGTACTTCCTGACCATCTCCTTGGTGCTTTCGGGTAGAGGTACGTATCCGAGCTTAACTGCAATTTGGTCGCCGTTCTTAAATGCCCAGTCAAAGAACTCTATAACCAGTTTGTTCCTCTCCTTCTTTTCCCTTGGCAGCAGAATTACGCTTGCGGCAGTTAAAGGCCAGCTCTCCTTTCCGGACTGAAGGAGGAGGTTTCCGGGAAGGTAGAAGTGCTCTTCCATCTTCCAGCTTGCGTGGGAGGCTGCGGCCTTAAAGCTCTCTTCTGTAGGCTTTACGAAGTTGCCCTCTTTGCTCTGAAGCTGGGCTGCCGGAAGGTTGTTCTGGAGTTTGTAGGCGTACTCAACGTAGCCGATTCCTCCGGGAGTCTGCTTAACGTAGTTGGTTACTCCGGCGTTCCCCTTTGCTCCGATTCCGGTAGGCCAGTTGACTACTTTTCCGTAGCCCACCTTCTCCTTCCACTCTGGGCAGACCTGACTGAGCCAGTAGGTGAAGTTCCAAGTGGTTCCCGAGCCCTCTGCCCTGTGGATTACGGTAATCCTCTGATGGGGGAGCTTAAGGTTAGGGTTGTCCTCCTTAACTTCCGGGTCGTCCCAGTAGTTTACCTTTCCCATGAAGATGTCGCAGGCGGTTCTGTTTGAGAGCTTGAGCTCTCCGTCGCCGATTCCCGGAAGGTTGTAGACAACTACTATACTTCCTATTATTGCCGGAAACTGGTAGAGCCTTCTCTTATCAAGCTCTTGGGGTGAGAGCATCTTGTCCGAGCCGCCGAAGTCAACGGTTCTCTCGGTTACCTGCCTTATTCCTCCTCCCGAGCCTATTCCCTGGTAGTTTACCTTGACTCCCGTTGCTTTCTCATATTCCTTTGCCCAGTTAACGTAAACCGGGTAAGGGAAGGTGGCTCCGGCTCCGTTTATTACTGCGGAGCTCTTTTTGTGGGGCGCAGAGCTCTCCTCTTTCTTCTCCCCACCTCCGAAGCACCCCGAGAGGACTATTGCGGGAAGTGCGGCAGCTACTATGAATTTTTTCATTTTTCCCTCCTTCGGTTTTGAACGTAATTCTATCTGAAAAAGGCAGGGATGCCCGCCGAGTTTTACCACTTAACCTGAGCGACTCCCATTACAGTATTCTCGTCGTTCCCTGCGTTATCCTCCGCAAGGAGCCTATCCTGAGCAACCGTCAGCCTCACGTGGCTGTTAAGGTTGTAAAAGAGGCCGTAAACGAAGTGTTTCTTAACGTCCTCTCCGCCGTTGTCCGTATCCCACCTGTCGTACCTTGCCAAGATTCCGAGGGGGTAACCTGTGAGGGGCTTAAGTTTTAGGTCTCCGTTAACTGAGTAGCCGTGGGGCTTTTTGTCGTCTCTGCTGTAGTAGTCGTCCCTATCCCAGATGTACTGGGCTGCAATTAAGAAGTAGGGGTTGTTGTAAACGGCGTGAACCTGGTAGATGTGCCTGTCAAACTTCTCCCCTTTGTGGTCAAAGGAGTGGACCGTGTGGCCCGAAAGGGTAAACCCGTCAAAAAGGTTCAGTGAGAGCCTTCCCTCAAGGGATTTACCGAAGTGGGAGCTCTCCTCTTCCCCGTGGTATCCCTCTCCGTTAAAGAGTCCCAGCTCCCAAGAGGCCATACCGTAGTGTCCCTTAAAGTTGAGCCCGAAGTCGGCAGAGTTTATCAGGTGGGCTCCCCTTTTGTTTTCAATAAAAGTCTCTTCAAGGTCTCTGTGGAGCCAGCCGTGGTGCTCCTCCCAGTCTATCCACGGGCGGTGAGCCAGGCCCACCTCAACGCCGGTGTGGGGAAGGACGCCGTCAAAGTAGGCGTAGGCGTACTTTAGCCTTACTACGTAAGAGCCTCCGTCAACGGCATCACTCTGCTTAACGTCAAGGGTTGTTCTAAAGAAGTCTTTGTCGTTAAAGTAGCCCCTGAGCTCAACGTAGTTTCTTGTCAGCTTGAAGGCGTTGTTGTGGGTGGGATTTTTCGCATCAACGTCGTAGTGTAGGTAAGCAGTTCCCCCTACTTTTATCTTTTTATCCTTTGAGACTACGGGAGTAGTCCCCTTTTCTGCCGGCACCTCAATTTTTACCGGCTTTCTCCCCGGGCCCGGGGTGAGGTAGAGCCTTCCTTCAGAGTCAACGTAGAGCTTGTTTACCGGTACTCCGTTAATTAAGACGGTTGCTGCCTTGACAGGTGATATAAGGAGGGTTGCTGTGAGGATTCCAAGTAGAACTCTCTTCATATCTCCTCCCTGCTTATCGGTTTGGTAGTGTTAAGATAACTTGAAAATTGTTAAAAAGTGTTAGAAAGGGGAAAAAAAGTGAAAAAGTTTGCTCTCTTAATGGTTTCGCTCTTTCTCTTTTCCTGTGCCTATACGATGGCCATAACCGAAAGTCAGGTTAACAGGAACCTCTCCCGGAGCTTCCCCGTTGAGAAGGAGTACGCCCTTGCAAAGGTGGAGCTCCTTGAGCCCTCTCTAAAGCTCCTGGGGAACGACGAGGCTCAGGTGAAGCTCAAGTACAGGCTCTCCCTTCCCCTTATGAAGCCAAAGGAGAGGACGGTAAAGGCTAAGGGGAAGGTCGTTTACGACCCGAAAACGAAGACTATTTACCTTACAGACCTCATTCCTCTTAACTTGGGAGGGCCGGCAGAGAGGAAGCTCCTTTCAAGGGCTTTAAAGAGCATCGGCAGGCTTCCCGTTTATAGGCTGAAAGGGAGTAAGGCCGAGCTGGTTAAGTCCATAAAGGTTGAAGAGGGGAAAATCCTGGTGAAGTTCGGAATTTAATAGGTCTGAGTGCTCTCGGAGAGGAAGTAGAGAGTTGAGATTACGACCAAAAAAGCCCCAGTATAGACCCCGTGGACGTTAAGGTTTCCCCAGCCCCACAGGAGCAGGTAGAGTCCTGCTACGAATGAGAGGCCGAAGAGGAGCTTTGAAAGGGGCTGGCCGAGCTTTCTTTCAATGAAGTTAAAGAATGAGAAGACAAACCCTAAGAAGAACAGGAGAAGGAGGAGGAAGAGCAGGAGAAAGAAGAAGACGGCGAGGCTGATGAGAACTATCTCCATTACTTTCTCTTCTCAAGGTATTTGGTAATTAACCTTGCAACCGGGTAGTTCTTAACCTCGTTTGCAAGCTGGAGGGGAGTTTTGCCCCTGTTGTTCTTTACTGTCGGGTCTGCGCCATTTTCAAGGAGGACCTTTGCAACCGGGGCAGTTCCGAAAGTTGTTCCGCAGTAGTGGAGGGGAGTATTTCCGTAGTTATCCTTCTCGTTAACCTTTGCTCCGTGCTCAATGAGGAGCTTCGCTATTTTTGGTCTGTTGTAAATGGCAGCAAGGTGGAGGGGGGTGTAGCCGTAGTTGTCTTTGGCGTTTACGTCTGCTCCCTTCTCAATCAGGAGCTTTGCGACCCTGTAGCTCCCCCTTATTACCGCCTCGTGCAGGGGAGTAATTCCGAAGAAATCTTTAGCGTTTACGTCTGCACCGTGCTCAATCAGGAAGTTTGCAAACTCAACGCTGTCGGCGTCTGCGGCGTAGTAGAGGGGGGTTTGGCTGAACTTGTTCCTGAAGTCAACTGGAACTTTGCCGCTCGCTATAAGCTCCTCTGCCTTCTTAAAGTCGCCGCTCCTTAAGGCGAGGAAGAACTCCCTCTTTACCTTCCTGTCAATCTTTACCTGCTGTTGGGGTTGGGAGCTCTCTGCAAGGGCGGGAGCTCCGGTTAAAAGGGCGGCGGTTAGAGCAGCTGCCAGTGCTCTTCTCATCTTTTTAACTCCTCAAGGGTTTTTATAAGGTCGTCAAGCTCCTTAAACTCTATGTAGAGCTTTCTGTCGGGCGTGAAGGTTGCTCCCCTTTCCTTTACCAGCTCAACCAGCTTTTCCGGTGAGGCCGACGTGTTGGGGCCGAAAACTATTATAGCCTTTCCGCTGGGAGAGGCGGAAATCTCCTTAACTCCGAGCTCCTTGGCAAGTTTCTTGAGCTTCATCGTCTTAAAGAGGTTTACTAAGGGGTCAGGGAGAGCTCCCCTCACCCTCTCAATCTCCTTCATAACCTCTTCGGGCTCCTTGGCGGAGGCCAGCTGAGAGTAGAGCTTAAACTTCTCCTTCCTGTCCTCAACGAAGTCGTCGGGGATAAAGGCCTCAAAGGGAAGGTTTAGCTTAACGTCCTCTTCCTCTTCCCTCTCCTCAATAACTTCGTTTAGGAGCTTTGTGTAGAGCTCTAAACCTACGCTCTCAACAAAACCGCTCTGCTTGGGCCCCAGGAGGGTTCCGGCTCCCCTTATCTCTAAGTCCTTGAGGGCAAGCTGGAAGCCTCCCCCCAGCGGGGCCAGTTTCTTCATGGCCTCAAGCCTCTTTACCGCCTCGGGCGTCAGCTTTGCCCTCGGGGAGGTAAGGAGGTAGCAGTAGCCCTTCTCAATTCCCCTGCCTACCCTTCCCTTTAACTGGTAGAGCTGTGAAAGGCCGAAGTTCTCCGCACCTATAACTATCAGAGTGTTGGCTGACGGAACGTCAAGCCCCGACTCAACTATTGAGGTTGAGACCAGTACGTCAATCTTTCCCTCAAAGAAGGCGTGCATGATTTTCTCTATCTCCGTAGGCTTCATCTGACCGTGGACGATTTCAACCTTTGCCTCGGGGAAGAAGGAGAGGATTTTCTCCTTTATGAGGGGGAGCTCCGAGATGTCGTTGTGAACTACGAAGACCTGCCCGTTTCTGCCGAGCTCCCTCTCAATTGCCCCTTTCAGGATTTCGTCGGTGTACTTGCTTACAACTACTTTCGTTCCCCTCCTTCCTGCGGGAGGGGTCTCTATGAGGGAGATGTCCCTGAAGCCCGAAAGGGCCGAGTAGAGGGTTCTCGGAATCGGGGTTGCGGAGAGGTAGAGGACGTCAATGTTGCTCTTGAGTTTTGTTAACTTCTCTTTTGTCTTTACTCCGAAGCGGTGCTCCTCATCTATTATTAAAAGCCCCAGGTCTTTAAACTTAACGTCGTCCTGAACGAGGCGGTGGGTTCCGATTATTATGTCAATCTCCCCCTTTTTTAGCCTCTCTAAAATCTCCTTTTGCTCCTTTTTCTTCCTAAAACGCGAGAGCATTTCAATCTCAACGGGGAAGCCCTTAAACCTCTTCTTAAAAGTTCTGAAGTGCTGGTCTGCCAAGACGGTTGTTGGGGCTATAACGGCAACCTGCTTCCCCGAGCTTACGGCCTTCATTGCCGCCCTCATTGCAACTTCCGTTTTCCCGAAGCCCACGTCCCCGCAGATTAGCCTGTCCATTGGCTTTTCGGATTCCATGTCTCTGTAGACGTCCTTAACGGCCTTCGCCTGGTCAGGGGTCAGCTTGTGGGGGAAGCGCCTCTCAAACTCCCTTATGAGGGCCTCGTCTCCCGTTAACCTTTCCCCTACGGCGGTCTTCCTCTCCCTGTAGAGCTGGGCAAGCTCCTTTGCAAACTTTGCCAGCGAGGCCTTAATTCTCCTCTCAAGGTTCTTCCAGGAGGTCCCTCCGAGCCTGTCAAGTTTCGGCTTTTTGCCTCTGTATCCGGTGTACCTGTAAATCCTGTCTATCTGGGTAAACGGGGCGTAGAGCCTCTCCCCTCCGGCGTACTCAATCTCAATGAAGTCAAAGCGTTTTCCTGCAATCTCCCTGCTGACTATTCCCTGAAAGATTCCGATTCCGTAATCCCTGTGAACCACGAGCTCGCCCGGCTCTAAGGAGGTAATGTCCTCCTTCTTCTTCGGGACTATCTGGAGCTGGCTTTCGGTGAGCCATGCGAGGTTCCTCTCGGTAAACCTGAAGCCCCCCGAGGAGATTCCCTTCTCGCTCTCAACCTCAGCCCCGGCCAGCCGGAGCTCCCTCTCGGCCTCCTCTTTTAGGGTGGAGCTCTGGTAAATTAACCGTACCCTGTACCCCTTTAAGCCCTTTGCAACCTCTTTAACGTTCTCCTCGTCAACCGGCGGAAGGGCTTTAATCCCGAAGTCTATCCCCCCTTTCACGGGCTTTTCGTAGATGAAAAAGAGGGGCTCAACCTTAACTTCCTCAACAAACTCCTCGGGCTTTGCAGAGGGTATCCCCTCTCTTTTTAGGAGCTCCCACCCCTCCTTAACCTGATTTAAGAAGCTCTCCCCCTGAACCCTTACCTGCTCGCTCTCAACTATAACCGCCTTGAGGTTTCCCGTATACTCGGTAATGGGAACCAGTTTATAGACCAGAGGAAGGAGCTTTTCGGCTCCGCTGAGCTCCCCGAGGAGAAGGTGCCTCTCTGCAAGCTCGGGGTAGACTTCCTCAATCGGCTTAAGGACCTCTTTATCCTGAGGGAGCTCCAAGAGGGGAACGAGGGTAAACTCCGAAACCTCCCTTCCGTTAACTTTGAGCTCTTCAACCTCCTCCCCGAAGAGTGAGAGCTCAACGTTCTCGTCGGGGGTAATAAGGTGTAGGAAGTCCCCCTTCAGTGAGAACTCCCCGACTTCGGGCTCGCTTTCAACTCTTCTAAAGCCCATTGCCGTTAATTTTTGGGGGAGCTTTGAGTAGTCAACATCCTGCCCCTTTTTAAAGCTAAGGGAGCTCTCTATTAAGACCTCCGGCGGAACTACCTTGTGAAAGAGCGAGGAAGGGGTAAGCACTATGAAGTCAAAGCTCTCGTTCAGTGCCCGGTAGAGGGCTTTTAGCCTCCTGTACTGGTAGGCCGACAGGGGGGATGAAACGTCAAGGGGCGGAACGTCAAGGGGAGGGATAAATAGGGCTTTTAGGCCTGCTCTTTCAAGGTCTCGGGTTAGTGCCCCTGCTACCTGGGGAGTTGGAATTAGTATAAACGAAGGGGCTATTAACTTCTTAATTTCCCTTAGGAGAAGTGCCTTTGAGCCTCCGGGGAGGCCGTAAGCCGAGGGCTTCTCACCCTCCTTGATTGCACCGGTGAGGAGTTTTACGCTTCTATCAAACATTTATCTTACTTTGACTCTAAAAGTTTTGCCTCCCTCTGCATGAGCCTGTTAAAGAGGGTGTCCCAGAAAATGGTCATATCTCCGGAAGAGCGCTCCCTGAAGTAGGTTATTGAGTCGTCAAGCTCTCCCTTCAATATCTCAAAAAAGTTATCGTCAAGGAGGCCCTTGTCAATTTTATCGGGGTTGTAAAGGAAGAAGTCGGCAACAACCGTTCTTGCAAGCCTTTCTGCTTTACTCTTGGGCTCCATTTTAACCTCCAAAGAGGGAGAGAAGGTTAGAGATTACGCTCCTTAGCTCTTTCCGCTCAACTACCATGTCTATAAGGCCGTGCTCAAGGAGGAACTCGGCCCTCTGAAAGCCTTTGGGGAGTTTCTGTCTGATTGTTTGTTCAATTACCCGGGGGCCGGCGAAACCGATTAGAGCCTTAGGCTCTGCAATAATCACGTCCCCGAGAAAGGCAAAGCTTGCCGAGACCCCGCCCATAGTCGGGTGGGTCAGAACCGAAATGTACGGCACCCCCCTTTCCTCAAGGCGCGTAAGGGCGGCGGAGGTCTTTGCCATCTGCATGAGAGAAATTATCCCCTCCTGCATTCTCGCACCGCCGCTGGCGGTTATGCAGATAAAGGGGATTTTTTCCTCGGCCGCCCTTTCTATGTTTCTCGTTACCTTCTCGCCGGCCACCCGGCCCATGCTACCGCCCATAAAGCGGAAGTCAAAACAGCTTATTAAAACTTCCCTTCCGCCTATTTTACCTCTGGCGTTTACTACCGCGTCTTTGAGGCCGGTCTTCTCCTGAGCTTCCTCAATTCTCTGAGTGTAGGGCTTTCTGTCTTTAAAGCCCAAGATGTCTTTGGGCTCAAGCTCTGCGTCAAGCTCGGTAAACTCGCCGTTGTCAAAGAGCATGTAAAGGCGCTCCTTTGCCGGAACGGGGAAGTGGTAGCCGCACTTGGGGCAGACCCAGAGGGCGCTCTCAAGCTCTCCCCTAAAAAGGAGCGCCTTACACTCCTGACACTTTACCCAAAGGCCGCCGGGGAGGTTGGAGTTCCCCTTGGCCTCCTCAATCCTCTTCCTCCTGAAGAGCTTTTCAAGCATTCAGTTAACCTCTGAAGCAGGCAATCTGGGGAAGGAGGTTCAAAAGCTCCCTGAAAGCGTCGGACGAAATCGTGTAATAAACTTTATTCCCCTTCCTCGTCTTTGCAACTATTCCCTTGTACCTGAGGGTTCTAAGGTGTTGGGAGAGGGATGATTGGGAGATTCCCAGTTCCTGCTCAAGGTCGGTTACGCACATGGGCTTATCCTTCAGAGTAAAGAGGATTTTCAGCCTTACCGGTGAGGCAAGGGCTTTAAGGCACTCTGCCCCTTCTTCAATCCTCTCGTCGTCAAGGATGATGTTTTCCTTCTCTGCCATACTACCTCCCGAAAGCCTTTATTTCTAAATTGTATATTGCTATAACGGAAATTGCAACTTTTAAAATATAAAACAAATAGAATTGAATCCTTGAATTGATTGCAGACTAATATAGAATTAATCAACTCACTTTTCAAGAGGATTATTTAATTAGGAGGTTTTGAAGGTGAGAGAGGTAAGGAGTAGCGGAGCTCCCTCACCGGTCGGTTCTTACTCTCAGGGTATTCTCTACGGCAACTTTATATTTACTTCAGGCCAAATCGGAATTGAACCTGAGAGCGGAAAGCTGGTTAGAGGGTTCAGGGAGCAGGTTTTGAGGGCTTTAAACAACCTTAAAGCGGTTGTTGAGGCCGCCGGAGGTAGCAGGTGCAGTATCGTAAAGGTGGTTGTCTACCTTACGAAGCTGGAAAAGTTCGGTGAATTTAACGAAATTTATGAAGAGTTTTTTAAAGAGTGTCCGGTTAAGCCTGCGAGGGTAACGGTGGGCGTTAAGGAGCTCCCCTTGGGGGCAGAGGTGGAGGTTGAATGCATAGCCGTGAGGGGTTAGGAGAGCTCTTTGTTGTTGCCACTCCCATAGGGAACTTAAAGGACATAACCCTCCGCGCCCTTGAGGTTTTAAAGGAGGTTCCCGTTATAGCCTGTGAGGATACGAGAAGGGCTTTAAAGCTCCTGAGCCACTACGGTATTTCGGGAAAGAGATTAATTCCCTACCACGAGCACAACGAGAGGGAGGCTGCCGAAAAAATCCTCAACCTTTTGAAGGACGGAGTTTCGGTTGCGCTGATTTCAGATGCGGGAACTCCTACAATCAGCGACCCCGGATACAGGCTCGTAAAGAGGGCGAGGGAGGAAGGAGTTAAGGTCGTTCCCATTCCCGGAGCCTCTGCCGTTATCGCTGCCCTCTCTGCCTCCGGCCTGCCCACCGATAAGTTCCTCTTCTACGGCTTCCTTCCGAGGAAGGAGGGGAAGTTAAGGTCGGCCTTGGAGGAGATAATCTCGTACCCCTTTACGGTCGTTGCCTACGAATCTCCCCACCGGATTGAGAGGACTTTGGAGCTCCTGTCTCAAATAGCCCCTGATGTTGAGCTCGTTATTGGGAGGGAGCTTACAAAGCTAAACGAGGACTTCCTCTTCGGCTCTCCCCGCCGGCTACTTGAGGAGTTAAGAGAGGGCGGGAAGCTGAGAGGAGAGTTCGTTCTCCTCTTTCCCCCTTCGCAAGATAGCAGGGGGGGAGACGAAGTGGAGATTGAGGAGCTCTTAAAAAAACTAAAGGAAGATGGCTACTCAATGAAAGAAGCCGTCAAAGAGGTGAAGGAGAGGTTAAACCTTCCCAAAAGGGAGGTCTACTCAAAGGCCCTTGAGATTTTTAAGGGGAAGAATTGAAGGAATCAGGTAGCGTTTAAAATCCTACTTAAGTAAACTTGAAGAAGCTAACGAATAGCCCGTCAAATTCCCTACCTGAAGCAGGTTAAAAGGTGGGTTGAGCAGGCAAAGGAGCTACTGAAGGTGGTTAAACACTGATTAAAGGGGGCGAGCGCCCCCTACTGCTTAACTGAAGGCTGGCAGGGAATTAGCTCTCCGTTCTTGTACTCATAGGCCTTAATGATGCAGGGGCCGCCTACGTACCTCTCAACGTCAACGAAGGATGCGTACTCAACTTTGAACCACTTTACCGTGAGCTCAAAGGCGTCCATGGGGTTAAAGTCCTTGCAGCTGTAAGCGTCAAGGCTGAAGAACTTCTCCTCAGGCCAGGTGTGGATTGTACAGTGACTCTCAAGCCAGATAGAAACTCCAGAGACTCCGCTATCCTCGGTTGCTCTTCTCTTTAAGGTTTCCTCCATAAACTCAAGGGTCTTGCTCTTAACGTTTTCCTCTGAGAGCTTTTTAACGAACTGCTCAAGCTCCGATTGGGCAAAGGGGAAGCGGGCGACAATTGGAGGGTAGACGAGGGTCATGTCCAGCTTCCTGGCCAGCTCCTCCATGTAGTCGTAAACGGGCTGAATGGAGTTGATGCGGCTTATGTCAAAGACCGTTGCGTCCATCATTACGTGTCTTCCTACAAACTCCATGGCGGCCTCCGGAAAAGAGGGTTTGGTTATCTCTTTAGGGGAACTACGTCAACAGTAATCGTTGCGTCAATGTCCTTGAAGAGGTGAATTTTTACCTCGTAGGTTCCTGTCTCCCTAATCGGCTTTTCAAGGACGATTTGCTTCTTCTCAATCTCCTCAAAGCCGGCCTTATGAAGGGCCTTCTCAATCTGGGAGGTCGTAACCGAACCGAAGAGCTTTCCTTCCTCTCCTGCCTCGTGCTCAATTGTAATCCTTGTTGTGTTGAGCTTCTCCGCGAGCTCCTTAAACCTTGCAATCTGCCTCTCGGCCTTCTTCCTCAAGGATTGGAGCTCATTCTTAACCCTTGCGATGTTAGACTTTGTTGCCGGAAGGGCAATCCCTGAGGGTATAAGGTAGTTCCTTGCGTATCCGTCTTTAACCTTTACGATGTCTCCTACTTTTCCGAGGTTCTCCATATCCTTAATCAGGATTACTTCCATTTTCTCCTCCTCCATTGAGTTTTCTAAAGTCAAGCCAGTTATCAAGGAATCCCAAAATCAGGGCTGCCGTCAAAAATCCCAGTGGAAAAATTACAACCGCAATCAGAATTATCAACCTTGCCAGGGGAGAGAGTCTTCTTATCAGGTGGAGAATTACGGCAATCCCCTGCCCCGTAAAGAGTGAAAGGGCTACTATCAGCCCGTTTACTGCCACTTCCCTGTAGGGAAAGCCCGGCAGAAGGCTTAGGGCTCCGCAAACTAAAAAGAGGGGTACCGGCCAAAAGCCGAATTTTAATCTTAGAAAGAGCTCTCCCCTTCCCGTAAACAGCAGGGCTACGCCGTAGGTTGCCTCCCCGAAGAGGAGGGCGGTGAAGAAGTAGACTCCCCACCTGTAGCTTCCGAAAAGGGAGCTCTTTACCTCCGGCGGAAGGCCGAAGAGGAGCTCCTCAATTACCGCCGCTGCAAAGAGGATTGCGGCTGCGCTGAAAACCGAGATTTCCGGCCTTCTGTACCACCTACTAAAGAGAGCTCCGATTACCTGAAAGGGAATGACCTCAAGGGGAGCTCTCGTGCTGTATATGGCCAGTACTCCCAGCGCCACAGCAGAGGAGATGAGAGCTCCGGGCAAACTCTCCCTTAGCGCAATAACAAAAAGAGCCGGAATAAATAAGGAGAGCCCCATAGAGAGGAAAAGCCACTGGGGGCTCTCGGCAGTTATCCCGGCTAAAACCGTTATAAGCCCGTAGAGTGCTGGAGCTCTCAAACCCTTCATCGCTCTTAGTCAATCTTTACGAAAGGTAGAAGGGCCAAGTGCCTTGCCCTCTTAACAGCCCTTGCAAGCTGTCTCTGGTGCTTTGAGCAGACTCCGGAAATCCTTCTGGGGATAATTCTTCCCCTCTCTGAGATGAAGGACTTTAAGAGGTCAACGTTCTTATAGTCAATCTTCTCTATCTTCTCGGCGCAGAACTTGCAGTACTTTCTTCTTCTAACGAACCTTCTCTGAGGAAGTCCGTTTGCCATGGCTTACCTCCCTAAAATTCAATGTCGTCAATTTCTTCAAGCTCTTCCGAAACTTCCCTCTTGGGGTCAAGGGCTACAACCCTGTCTGCCCTTACCTCAATTTTGCTTCTCTTCTCTCCGCTCTCGGTCTCCCACGTTGATTGCCTTAAGCTTCCCTCAACGAGAACCCTCGTTCCCTTGTTGAAGCGGCTTACCGCTCTGTCGGCCGCGTCGCCCCATACGACGATGTCAATAAAGAGGGTATCCTCCTGCCAGTTGCCGTTTCTATCCCTGTAGGGGCGGTTAACGGCGATTCTGAAACGGCTAAAGGGGGTTCCGCTCTGGGTGTGCTGAAGCTGGGGGTCTGCCACCAGCCTTCCGATTAGAAAAACCCTGTTAAGGCTTGCCATTAAGCTTCTCCTTTATTCTCGTTAGTTGCAACTTCAACCTTCTCCTCTTTGCTCTCAAGTTTTGCCTTTAACTCCTTAACTTCAGAGGGCTTGAGCCTGAAGAGGAGGAACCTTATAACGTCTTCGTTAATTCTGAAGAAGTTCTCCATGTTCCTTACAAAGTTCCTGTCGTTTGTCCTTATGTACTCAAGGACGTAGAAGCCCTTGTCGTAGTCGTTAATGGGGTAGGCCAGCTGTCTCTTACCCCACTTGTCAACCTTTAAAACCTCTCCGCCGTACCTTTCAACGTAGGAGTTCACCTTCTCAATCGCGGCGTTTGTCTCCTCGTCGCTCATTGTAGGCCTGAGTATGTAAACCATCTCGTAGTAGTACTCCCTCATCTTAAACCTCCGTATTGCATTTGTTTATGAGTTTTTGCTCAATCTCCCCCCTTCTTACGGCTTCAATTACGCAGCCGGTGGCCTTCTCAACGGCCTTCTCTATCAAGGGGAGCTCTTCTTCCGTAAAAGGAGAGAGGACAAAGTCAACAACCTCTTCCTTTCTCTGAGGTCTTCCTATTCCAACTCTGAGCCTCGGGAACTCCTTCGTTCCGAGAGCCTGAATTACCGACTCTACTCCCCTGTGGCCGCCGGAGCTCCCCTTTAACCTGAGCCTCAGAGCTCCGGGGGGAAGGTCAAGGTCGTCGTAGATAACCAGAATCTCCGAAGGCTGGATTTTAAAGAAGCGGGCAAATCGGCCTACGGCCTCTCCGCTCCTGTTCATGTAGGTCAGGGGCTTTATAAAGAAAACTTTACCCCTTGGGGTGGAGTACTCTCCGTACAAGGCGCTGAACTTCTCCCTTGAGAGTGAGAGCCCGAGCTCTTCGGCAACCCTGTCAACAACCCACCAGCCTACATTGTGGCGGGTCTTCTCGTACTCCTTCCCCGGGTTCCCCAGACCTACTACCAGCCTGACCATTACTCTTCCTTGGCCTCTTCGGTTTCCTCACCCTCTTCTGCTGCAGCCTCTTCTGGCTCGGCGACGATTGCTACGGTCTCGTCGGGGCTGTCAACCAGCTTTGCCCCTTCGGGAAGGGGAATGTCTCCGACGTGGAGGGCGTCTCCAGCGTGGAGGTTTGAGATGTCAACTGTAATTTTCTCGGGGATATCCTTAGGAAGGGTTTCAATCGTGATTTCCCTCTTAAGGATTTCAAGAACTCCGCCCTCTTCAGAGACCCCGACGGGAGTTCCCACGAACTCAAGCTCTACGGTGACCTCAATAGTCTCTCCGAAGGTTACCTCTTGGAAGTCAAGGTGGATAGGAACGTCTCCCAGCCAATTGTACTGGATGTCCTTGAGGATGCACATCCTCTCTTCACCGTCAAGGTTGAGCTTGATGAGGCCGTGGTGGTGTTTGAGCCTCTTTACCTCCTTGGCAGGTACGGCAATGTGCGTTGCCTCTGGTCTTCCGCCTCCGTAGATAACGGCAGGCAGAAGGCCTTCCCTGCGTAGCTTCTTGGCTACCTGCTTACCGGTCTTTTCCCTCTTGGTAGCCTGCACTTCCAGTACTTTCATCTACTACCTCCTAATCTTGTTTTGCGGGAAAGCAGCCAATATTTACATTCAGAGTCCGAATTTGTCAAGTAGAGTTTTAAGGGTTGACAAAGTTTCTGGGCACCTATAAGATTGAATCAGAAGTTTTGGAAGGCAGCACGACGGAAACAGATAGCCCCGGAAGGCATGCCGTTTCTGTCTTCCGGGGCTATTTAACTTTTAAAGACTTTATTAGAGAGGTAAGGACACATGGAGAAGCTCACAGGAACAGTGAAGTGGTTTGACTCAAAGAAGGGGTACGGCTTTATCACGGCCGACAACGGACAGGACGTTTTCGTCCACTACACCGGAATTTCCGGTGAAGGTTTTAAGACCCTTGAGGAAGGAGAGAGGGTTTCCTTCAACGTAACAGAGAGCGAGAAGGGTCTTAAGGCCGTAGACGTAGAAAGGCTTTAAGTCTTAACTGAAATTACCTAAAATTGATTGCCACGGTTTCCGTCTGAAACGGCGGCGGGGCCGTGGCAATTTTTATTTAAAGGAGAGAAGTATGGAAGAGTTCAGCTTCAAACAGCTTGACGAGAGAATTCAGAAATCCCTTGAGGAGATGGGCTTTGAGGAGCCTACTCCTATTCAGAAGGAGGCAATCCCCATAGCCCTAAGGGGGGAAGACCTTGTAGGTCAAGCTCAGACGGGAACGGGCAAGACTGCGGCCTTCGGCCTTCCCATAGTTGAGAGGATTAGCCCGAGAGAGAGAGGAGTTAAGGCTCTAATTCTTACTCCTACGAGGGAGCTTGCGATTCAGGTTGCCCACGAGATTTCCCTCATGGGCAAGCACAAGGGGGTCTCCGCCTATCCCATTTACGGAGGAGTCTCAATTGACAGGCAGGCCAGCATTTTAAGGAGGGGAAGGCACCAGATAATTGTGGGTACCCCCGGAAGGATTAAAGACCTCATAAACAGGGGTATTCTTAAGCTTGACAGGGTAAGGTTTGCCGTCCTTGACGAGGCAGACCAGATGCTTGACATGGGCTTTATTGAGGACATTGAGGAGATTCTCGGTAAAACCCCTCAGGATAAACAGACGATGCTCTTTTCTGCTACGATGCCCTACGAAATCAGGAAGCTGATTGATAACTACCTGAGGCCGGGCTACAAGACGGTTAAGGTGGGTAAACAGCTCATTACCCCGAAAGTTAAGCAGAGGATTTTGCTCGTTAGGAGCGAGGATAAGCTAAAGGCTCTTGAGAAAATCCTTAAGGAGAACAGGGATACTTCAACGATAGTCTTCGTAAAGACCAAGAGGGACGCCGCCGACATTGAGAGGGAGCTCCAGAAAAGGGGCATCAACGCCCGTGCAATCCACGGCGACCTCTCCCAGAGACAGAGAGAGACGGTTATGAAGCTCTTTAAGGAGGGAAAGGTTAAGGTTTTAGTTGCAACCGACGTTGCCGCAAGGGGAATTGACATTAAGGACGTCGGACTCGTTATAAATTACGAGCTCCCCGAGAACCCCGAGAGCTACGTTCACAGAATCGGAAGGACGGGAAGAGCAGGCAAAGAGGGGACTGCAATCAGCCTCGTAGCCGAGAGCGAGAAGAGGAGAATGTACAGGATTAAGGGGCTTAAGGGGATAAGGCCTGAAAGGTTCAGGGTTAACGACCTTAAGGAGCTTAAAGAAAGACTTGAGAGGAAGAGTCCCGAGAGGGTTCCCGAAAGGGTCAGGAAGTTTGCCAAGGAGCTCCTATCCGAGAGGGATGCCGAGGAGCTCGTCTCTCTTCTGATTGATGAACTTCTGGGGAGGTAACCCTCCCCTAAACTTCTCTAAATTTCCTGTACCTTTCTTTAACGAGCTCTTCAGGAGAGAGGCCCTTAAGCTCGTTTAAGGCCTTTGATACGTACTCTTTAAAGTTCTCAAAGGTTGTCTCCCAGTCCCTGTGGGCTCCCTCTAAGGGCTCCGGGATAATCTCGTCAACGATTCCGAGCTCTTTAAGGTCTCTTGCAGTGAGCTTTAAGGCCTCTGAGGCTTCCTTTACCTTATCCTGAGACTGCCACAGGATTGCCGCACACCCTTCGGGTGAGATTACCGAGTAGACGGCGTTTTCAAACATAAGGAGCTTGTTTGCAACGCTTATTGCAAGGGCTCCTCCGCTTCCCCCTTCCCCGATAACCACGCTTACAACCGGAACCTTCAGCTTTGCCATCTCAAAGAGGTTCCTTGCAATTGCCTCGGACTGGCCGTGCTCCTCTGCTTCAATTCCCGGGAAGGCCCCGGGTGTGTCAACGAGGGTTATTATCGGCTTTCTAAACTTCTCTGCTAACTTCATTACCCTCAAGGCCTTCCTGTAATCTTCGGGAAGGGGCATTCCGAAGTTTCTGGCTATCTTCTCCTTTGTCTCCCTTCCCTTCTCCTGAGCAATTACGCAGACGCTCTGGCCGTTGAACTTTCCAAACCCTGCTATTATCGCCTTACCGTCTCCGCAGTGCCTGTCTCCGTGGAGCTCCACGAAGTCCTTAAAGAGCGCCCTTATAAAGTCTATTGAGTGGGGTCTGTCGGGGTGGCGGGCAAGCTGGACTTTGTCCCACGCAGAGAGGTTCCTGTAGAACTCCTCTATCTTCTTCCTGAACTTTCTCTCTATCTCCTCAATGAGTGCCGGCTCGTGCTTTCCCAACTTCTTCAGTTCCTCAATCTTTTTTCTCAGCCTGTCTACCTGCCTTTCAAACTCTAACAGTCTCTCCATTTTTTCAACCTCAGGCTATTCTTATCCTCTCCTTCGGTATTAACTTGCCGAGCTCCTTTAACACTTCCCTGTCAACGGGTAAGCGGTAGTCGGGGTTGATTTGCAATTTTACAAAACAGTCGGGGAGCTCCGCCTCAACCAGCAAGGGCTTGCCGGCGGGAGAGGAGTTCCTCTCTATGAACTCCCTCAGCTCTTTAAGGAACTCGTCGGTAATCTCCTCACCCTTTAGCCTTAAAACGATTGTGTTTACCTTGTTTGAGAGCTCGTCCTTAAGGTAGGCAACCTCTTTGGCTATTATGCTCTTACTCTCCTCCTCTTCCCTCACTACTCCCTTAACCAGAACAACGTTCCCTTCTGTTAGGAGCTCCATAACCTCCTTGTAGAGGCTGGGGAAGATGAGGATTGATGTCGTTCCCTCAAGGTCTGAGAGCTCCACGGTAGCCCAGAGCTCTCCCCTCTGGGTTCTCCTGACCTTCACCTCCGTAATCGCTCCTGCTAAAGTTACCTCCTGTCCGTCCTTCCACTCCTCCTCTTCGGCGCTCGTGTTAAACCCGAACTCAATCCAGTCTTTGTACTCAAGGAGGGGGTGTCCTGAGAGGTAAAAGCCTATCGCCTGCCTCTCGTACTCTAACTTAACGTTGTCGGGCCACTCCTCAATCTGGGGGAACTCTTTGTCTATAACCTCGCTATCGTCTCCGAAGAGGCTCATTAGTCCCTTGCTCTTACTCTTCTGGATGCTCTGGGCAACCCCCATGGCTTTGTCTAAGACTGCCATATTGACCGAGCGGGGAACTCCCGTTGAGTCAAATGCTCCGGCTTTTATGAGGGCCTCTATTACCTTCCTGTTTACCGTTTTAAGGTCAACCCTCTGGCAGAAGTCGTAGATGTCCTTAAACTCGCCCCCCTCCTTTCTTACCTCCTCAATGTGCTGGGCGGCCTTCTCGCCGACTCCCTTAATTCCGGCAAGGCCGAACCTGATTGAGTCTCCTTCAATGTTAAAGAGAGCTCCGCTCCTGTTTATGTCCGGCGGCAGAACCTCTATTCCGTTCTCTTTACAGTCCTTAATGAACTTCACGATTTCGTCTGGCTTGTCGTAGTCAATTGAGAGCATTGTTGCAAAGAGCTCTTTGGGGTAGTGGGCCTTCAGGTAGGCAGTTACGTAGGCCAAAAAGCCGTAAGCTGCCGAGTGGGATTTGTTGAAGCCGTACTCGGCGAACTTTGCTATGTCGTCAAAGAGCTTCTCAATCTTCTCCCTCGGGTAGCCCCTCTCTACCGCCCTGCTTACGAATATTCCCCTCTGCTCCTCCATTATCTCCTTTTTCTTCTTACCCATCGCCCGCCTTAAGAGGTCGGCCTCTCCTAAGGAGTAGCCTGCTAAGATGTTTGCAATCTGCATAATCTGCTCCTGGTAGATAAAGAGGCCGTAGGTCTCTTTAAGGACGGGCTCAAGCTCGGGGAAGATGTAGTCAACCTTCTCCTGACCGTGTTTCCTCTTTATGTAGCTCTCGGCCATTCCCGAGTTCAAGGGGCCGGGGCGGTAGAGGGCAACCAGGGCGATTATGTCCTCAAAAACGCTGGGCTTTAACCTCTTCATGAGGTTTCTCATTCCCCTTGATTCAAGCTGGAAGACGCCGATTGTGTTGCCCTCCTGAAGGAGCTTAAAGGTCTTCTCGTCGTCAAGGGGGAGCTTTGTCGGGACGATTTCTACTCCGTGCCTCTCCTTAATCAGCTTTATCGTCCTGTCAATAATCGTGAGGGTTTTGAGGCCGAGGAAGTCCATCTTTAAAAGGCCGAGGGACTCAATTTGTCCCATGTCGTACTGGGTTGTGATGTCTCCGTCCTTGCTCTTTGCAAGGGGTATGTAGTCGGTTAGGGTTTCGGGTGCTATGACGACTCCCGCGGCGTGGACTCCTGTCTGGCGGGTTAACCCCTGAAGGCGCTTTGCGATTGTTATCAGCCTGTTAATCGTCGGGTCTTTCTCTGCAAGCTCCTTAATTTCAGGGGCTCTCTCAACTGCCTCCTCAACGCTCTTTGCGTCGTTTGGAATGAGCTTTGCTAACTTATCAACCTCTTTGGGAGGTATTCCTAAGACCCTTCCGACGTCCCTTACAACCATCTTGGTCTTCAGGGTTCCGAAGGTGATAATCTGGCAGACCTTGTCCTCTCCGTACTTCCTGCGGACGTAGTCAATTACCCTGTCCCTTCCCTCCTGACAGATGTCAACGTCAATGTCGGGCATCGTTACCCTTTCGGGGTTTAAAAACCTCTCAAAGAGGAGGTTGAACCTTAAAGGGTCTATGTCGGTTATTCCTATTGCGTAGGCCACCAGCGAGCCTGCTGCAGAGCCCCTTCCCGGCCCTACCGGAATTCCGTTCTTCTTTGCCCAGTTTATAAAGTCCCAGACAATCAGGAAGTAGCCGGGAAATCCCATGTTGTCTATGATTTTGAGCTCGTGGTAGAGCCTTTCGTAGTACCTCTTTTTGGTCTCGCCGTCGGTTATTCCCTGCTCCTTAAAGCGCCTCTCTAAACCTTTCTCTGCGAGCTCCTTAAGGTAGCTGAAGTAGTCGTAGCCTTCGGGAACCTGGTATTTGGGGAGGAGGTAGCCCTTGTTCTCAAAGGTCTGGAGGGTCGGCTCTACCTTTTCGGCAATCTTCAGGGTATTGAAAATCGCCTGAGGGACTTCCCTGAAAACTTTCATCATCTCGCGGGCATCTTTAAAGTAGAACTCCTTGCTGGGGAATCGCATTCTCTTTTCGTCGGCCAGCTTCTTTCCGGTCTGGAGGCACAGGAGGACGTCGTGGGCCTCCCAGTCCTCCTTGTTCAGGTAGTGGGCGTCGTTGGTGGCCACCAGCTCTATGTCAAGCTTTTTGGAGAGCTCTATTAAAAACCTGTTCGCCCTCTCCTGCTCCTCTATCCCGTGGTACTGGATTTCAAGATAGAAGTCCTCGCCGAAGAGTTCCCTGTACCACTTTGCCGCCTCTACAGCCTCTTTCTCTTTTCCCGTTAAGTACAGTAGGGGTATTTCACCCTGAATGCATGCCGAGAGGGCTATTAGACCTTCGGAGTACTTCTCCAAGACCTCCTTGTCTATCCTGGGCTTGTAGTAGAAACCCTCCGTGAAGCCGATTGTTGAGAGCTTCATAAGGTTTTTAAGGCCGGTGTCGTTCTTTGCTATTAAAATCAGGTGGTAGCTCCCTTTCTCACCGTCCTCGTTCTTCTTCCTGTCAAAACGGCTTCCCTTTGCTATGTAGAACTCCTGACCGATTATTGGCTTTATGCCCTCCTCTTTACAGGTCTTGTACAGCTCGTAGGAGGCGTACATGTTCCCGTGGTCGGTTACCGCAACAGCCGGCATTCCTAAGTCTTTTGCCTTTTTTACCAGGTCTTTGATTTTTATTGCACCGTCAAGGATTGAGTACTGGGAGTGGAGGTGAAGGTGGACAAAGTCGCCCCTGTTTACCGTTTCCATGGGAGCTCTCCTTTCTTCCGGTTTTTCCGCTAAAGAGGAAATTATGAAATTTGCCACCAGTTTACACCCTCACCCCCCTTTGTTAGAATTTGGCCGAAGTTAAGGAGAGGTAATAATATGAGGAAGGACTTTTTAGCCGACTGGAGTTTCGGGAAGATTGCTCTCCTTTCTGCGATAGCGGTAGTCGTTATTCTCGTTGCGCTCTTTATAGTCCTTTACAGGGAGTCCTCCCTTGCGATAAGCACCTTTGGGGTGTGGAAGTTCGTAACCTCTACCGTCTGGAACCCTCCCCTTGAGAAGTTCGGAGGAGCTCCCGCAATCTTCGGAACAATCGTCAGCACAATCATCTCAATAGCAATTGCCGTCCCCGTTGCAATAGGGATAGCAATCTTCTTAACCGAGATTGCCCCCCACTTCTTGAGAACGCCCGTCGGGGTTGCGATAGAGCTCCTTGCGGCAATTCCCAGCATCATCTACGGAATGTGGGGTCTCTTCTTCTTCGCCCCCTTCATGAGGGATAAAGTCCAGCCGATAATCCACGCAACTCTCGGGAAGTTCCCGGTAATCGGCCAGTGGTTCTCGGGCTACACTCCCGGAATCGGACTTTTAACCGCCTCAATAGTCCTCTCAATAATGATTTTGCCTTTTACTGCCGCAATAGCCCGAGACTCCTTCAAGATGGTTCCCGACATTCTCAAGGAGTCTGCCTACGCCCTCGGGGCTACAAAGTGGGACGTTATGAAGGACGTCGTAATTCCCTACGCAAAGCTGGGGGTAATCGGTGGGATAATTCTCTCGCTGGGCAGAGCTCTCGGTGAAACTATGGCCGTTACCTTCGTTATGGGCAACCAGCCGGTAATTCCCAAGTCCCTCTTAGAGCCCGCAACCTCAATTACCGTAACCCTCGCAAACGAGTTTACGGAGGCCGACACAGACCTCTACCTCTCAAGCCTCTTCTACTTAGCCCTTATCCTCTTCGTTATGAGCTTTATAGTTATAGTTGTAGGAAAGTTCCTCTTCCTTAAAAAAGTAGAGAGGTAAAGGTGGACGCCTTTAAGAAGAGGAAGATTATCAATAACTTCGTTCTCGTTCTCTCAACCCTTGCTGCCCTTTTGGGCTTAATCTGGCTCTTCTGGATTTTGGGAACTCTCCTGTATAAGGGGCTCGGTTCCCTCTCCCTTGAGGTTATACTCGGAGACCCTCCCGCCCCGGGAGACAACCACGGAGGTTTAAAACACGCAATTGTCGGCCAGACTTTGATAGTTCTGACCGCAGCGGTTATAGGCATTCCCCTCGGAATTTTGGCAGGAACCTACCTTTCCGAGTACGGCAAAAGCAGCCGAATTGCCAATATAGTCAGGGACCTTTCCGACATAATGATGAGCATTCCCTCAATCGTGGTGGGTACCTTCATCTACGCCCTTATGGTTAAGCCCTTGGGGCACTTCTCCGGGCTTGCAGGCTCTCTCTCCCTTGCGATTATGATGATTCCGATAATAGTCAGGACTACAGACGACATGCTGAGAATGGTCCCTCCGGAGCTCCGTGAGGCGGCCTACGCTCTGGGAGCTACCAAGTTCAGGGTAATTAAAGACGTGGTCTACAGGGCTGCAATTACTGGGATAATAACCGGAGTAATTCTCTCGGTTGCGAGAATCGGCGGAGAAACCGCTCCGTTGCTCTTTACCTCCTTTAACAACAACTTCTTCACACTCAACATGCTCCAGCCTATGGCCTCCCTTACCGTTACGATGTACGACTACGCGATGAGCCCTTACAAGTACTGGCAGGAGCTTGCCTGGGCGGCGGCAATTCTCTTAACTTTCGGAGTTCTCGGGACAAACATCTTGGGGAGGATAGTAGCCCACTACAAGTTTAAGAAGTAGGAGGAATTAAATGGAGCTTAATACAAAAGAGCGCTTCATAATAGAGCCCGCAGAGCCCCCGAAGATAGTCGTAGAGAACCTTAACTTCTACTACGGGAATAAGCACGCCCTTAAGAACATCTCCTTCAAGGTTCCCGAAAAGAGGATAACCGCCTTAATCGGTCCTTCGGGTTGCGGAAAGACTACTCTCCTTAGGTGCTTTAACAGGATGCACGACCTTTACCCAGGGAACCGCTACGAGGGGAGAATCCTCCTTGACGGCGAGAACATCCTTGAAAAGGACTACGACCTCATAAAACTCAGAAGCCGCGTCGGAATGGTCTTCCAGAAGCCTACTGCCTTTCCTATGTCAATCTTTGACAACGTTGCTTACGGTTTGAGGCTAAAAGGTATAAAGAACAAGAGCGAGCTTGAGGATAGGGTTGAGAAGGCTTTGAAGGACGCAGCCCTCTGGGATGAGGTTAAGGACAGGCTTAAAGACCCAGCCTCTGGTCTTTCGGGTGGTCAGCAGCAGAGGCTCTGCATAGCCAGGGCTATAGCCGTTGAGCCCGAAGTCCTCCTCTTTGACGAGCCCACCAGTGCCCTTGACCCGATTTCAACTGCAAAGATTGAGGAGCTCGTTGTGAGCTTCAGAGATAAGCTGACGATAATCATAGTTACCCACAACATGCAGCAGGCGGCGAGGGTTTCCGACTATACTGCCTTCATGTACCTGGGGGAGCTGATAGAGTTTAACAGAACCGAGGACATCTTTATCACCCCGAAGGTCAAGCTCACCGAAGACTACATCACAGGAAGGTTTGGTTAAAAATAAAATAATAGCGATAACATAATTTTAGGGTTTCTTAATACTTGACTATCTCCCTTTCCTTATCTTAAAATTCCTTGATGAACCTTTTACAGATTGTTTACAATTCTTTTACAGTTTGATAACATCATCTTTATCTACACTTAAAGGAGAGGGTTATGCTCTACAACTTCATTGTCTTCATATCGGTTATAGCTGCTCTCGGCCTTGCCCTCTGGATTATGTCGGTTGCCGTAGCCCCCAAGAACCCCCATCCCGTTAAGGAGGATACTTACGAGTGTGGTCTTCCGGCTCCTGAACCTATTATCTCAAGCGTTAACTTCCAGTACTACTTCTACGCAATCATCTTTATCGCAATGGATATAGCCGGGGTCTTCTTCGTCCTCTACTCCGTAGGTAAGGGAGACCCCAAGTTCGGCTGGGTTTTTATCCTATTCTCACTCCTCCTGATGGTTCCCCTCTCCTACATAATGATTGGAGGAAACAGGAGATGATTTTAAAGTTCTTTGACTGGAGCCGCTCAAACTCCCCATGGGGAGTTCACTTCTGTAGCGGTTGCTGTTCTTTGGAAGTTCTGGCACTCATGAGCCCAAGGTTTGACTGGGAAAGGTACGGTTTTGTAATGGTTCCCAGCCCCAGACAGGCCGACTTCATAATAGTTACGGGGCTCGTTTCAAGGAAGGTTCTCCCCGTTCTCCTGAGGGTTTACCAGCAGATGCCCGAGCCAAGGTACGTCTTCGGAATGGGCGCCTGCGCTGCAGGAGGCGGCCCCTACTGGGATTCGGACTTTGTTGCCGTAGATGTCTCCCAGTACATTCCCTTTGACGTCTTCGTTGCAGGCTGCCCGCCAAACCCCGAGGCCACTTTAGAGGGCCTCCTGAGGCTAAAGGAGATTATCCTCAGGGATAGGGAGAACGCAGCCAAGAAGTACCCCAACCGTATGGAAGAGATACCCTACTAAAGAGGACCGGCCATGCTTGAGGAGATAAAGGAGAAAGTTAAAGAAAAGTTCGGTTTTGAAAGTGAGCCCTACGATACCAACATTCTCCTCGTTCACGGGGAGAGGAACTCCCTTAGGGAGCTCCTCAAATTCCTGAAGGAGCAGGGCTTTAAGTACCCCCATACTGTCTCCGTCGTTGACTACACTCCCAAGGGTAAGGGATTTCAGGTTAACTACCTCCTTGAAAACCTTGAGCTTAAAAAGCTCGTGATGGTAAGGGTTAACCTTCCCGAAAACGACTTAACAGTCCCCAGCGTTCACGATATCTTTCCGCCCCTCCAGCCCCACGAGAGGGAGGCTTGGGAGATGTTCGGGGTTGAGTTTATAGGCAACCCGAGGCTTGAAGTTATGCTCCTTCCCCAGTGGGCTGAGGGCTGGTTTCCTCTCAGGAAGTCTTACGACTTTAAAAAGCACAGAAAGCCCTCTAAGGAGAAGAAGTAATGGGAAACAGCATAGCTACTGCCGGCTACACCTTTGTAGTTGAGGAGAGCAAAGAGGTTTCCGGCGAAGATTTGGGGCTTTTACAGGAAAAGTTATTACAGCTTAACTGGGGTGTTCAGCATCCGGCTTCCGGCCCCATGAGGTTAAAGGTCTGGGTTGACGGAGACGAGGTCGTTAAGGTTGACCCGGACATAGGCTACGTTCTGAGGCTCCTTGAGAAGCTCGTTGAGTACAGGACTTGGATTAACGCCATAGTTAACGTTGAGAGGGCTTGCTTTATAGACAACTTCGGAACGATGACCGGCTACTCAATAGCCGCCGAGAAGATTGCCGGAGTTAAGGTTCCAAAGAAGGCCGACTACATTAGGACTATCCTCTGTGAGGGCGGGAGAATCGTAAGTCACCTGATAGGTCTGGGTAGCTTTGTCGGAGTTCTCGGCGTTCACACTCCTATGCAGTGGGCTCTTATTGCCAGGGAGAAGTTCCTTGATGCTTTTGAGGTTTACTCCGGTCAAAGAATTGCAACGGCCTCAATAGTTCCCGGCGGCGTGAGGTACGAGCCTACCGGAAAGTTTATAGAGAAGATGGTTACGGCCGTTGACTTCCTTGAGAATGAGTTTATCCCCCGCTACGGTGAGGTCTTTATAGACAACCCCACTTTAAAGGTTAGGAGCGTCGGGGTAGGTAAGGTCTCAAAGGAGAGAGCGATTGAGCTGGGGCTTGCCGGGCCTGCCCTCAGGGCTTCGGGAGTTTCCTCGGATATAAGGAAGGATTACCCCTATGCCGCCTACGGTGAGCTTGACTTTAAGGTTATTACCAAAGAGGAAGGGGACGCCTACGCAAGGTACCTCGTAATCTGGGAGGAGCTGATTGAGTCTGCCAAGATTATTAGGCAGGCAATTGAAGGTCTTCCCGAAGGAGATTACAGGACAAAGTTCCCAGTTAAGGTACCTGCGGGAGAGGCCTACGTTAACGTTGAGTGGGCAAGAGGTTGCTTCGGCTTTCACCTTATCAGCAACGGCGGAACGGGGCCTTACAGGCTCAAGATGAGAGCTCCATCCTTTGCCAACCTCTGGGCGATACCCGAGATGATGAAGAACGTTAAGTTGGCCGACGTTCCCGTGATTTTTGCATCACTATACATGTGCCACGGCGACATAGACAGGTAGGAGGATTGAAATGGAAGCGTGGCTGAAAGCCCTTTTCTTTCCGGGATTTGTTTTCCTGCTGATAGTCTTCCTTATGATTTTCTACTTTGAGAGGAAGGTATTGGCCGACGCCCACCTTAGGACGGGGCCTTTCTACGTCGGTAAGTGGGGTCTTCTTCAGACAACTGCCGACATCTTTAAGCTTTTTCAAAAAGAGTTCATCATCCAGAGGAGGGCAAACAAGCTCCTCTACTCCCTTATTCCCTTTGTCGCCTTCATTATGGTTGTAATGCTGATAGCCTTCATACCCTTCTCTGAAGGCAGTTGGGTCGTCAGCACCAGCTTTGACCTTCTCATAATCCTTGCCCTTGTTACAGGTATGCCCCCCGTTTTCTTCTACGCAGGTTGGGTCTCAAGGAGTAAGTACTCCTTCATAGGAGGATTGAGGGTAGTTAACCAGATGATTTCGGGAGAGATTCCCCTTTGGCTTTCAGCCCTTGCTGCTGCAGTCTTCTTCGGTACCCTCAACTTTATGGAGATTGTTAAGGAGAGCTCCATCCTCTCATTCCTCATTCTCCTTCCGGCATTCCTGATTTTCATAACGGCAACTTTGATTGTTACTGACCGTCCCCCTTTTGACATTCCTGAGGCCGAGCAGGAGATTGTTTACGGATTTTTGACCGAGTTCGGCGGCTTCAACTACGCAATTCTTGCTCTCTCTAAACTTGTTGAGCTCTTTGCCCTCTACTCGGTTGCCGTAATTCTTTTCCTTGGCGGCTTTAAGGGGCCCGTTCTTCCGGGAATTCTCTGGTTTTTTATAAAGCTCTCCTTCCTCTACATCTTTACCTTCGTCGTGAGGGCTTCAACTCCCCGTATCAGAATGGACCAGCTTTTAAGGTTCTGCTGGAAGGTTTTAACTCCCCTTGCGCTCTTAAACCTTGCATTCGTAATCCTTGTGAAGATGTTCATCTCTTAGAAAGGAGAGGTAAGTAATGGAGATTAAGGAGACCCTCTTACTGCCCATAGAGGCTACCAAGAAAGTTATAAGGGTGACAAAGGCCCTCTTTGCGCCCAAGGCTACAGAAATTTGGTGGGATAAGGGGATTAGGAGGGAGCTCCGCTACAGGGGGAAGCACGTTATAAAGGCAGACCTGTGCATCGGCTGCTCAATGTGTGCAAGGGCCTGCCCCGTTAACTGTATAGAGATGGTTCCTACCGGTGTTAAAAAGCCCCGTGCCGTTCCGAAAGTAAGGGCAAATGAGTGTATCTTCTGCGGCCTGTGTGAGGACGCCTGCCCCACAAAGCCCGAAAAGGCCATAAAGCTGACCGACGAGTACAGAATGATTGTTGAGCCCGGAACGTGGGATAACCTGTCAAAGTTTATCTTTGAGCCTGAAAACCTTGAAGAGGCGATTGAAAAGGCGAAGAAGATGGAGGAGCTCCTTGAGAAGAAAAAGCAGGAGGCCCTGAAGAAGAAACAGCAGGCGGCCGCAAAGAAAAAGGAGGAGAAATGACGGGGAACATCTACTTCTGGATTATCTACGTAATAATAATTGCATCGGCCATAATAGCCCTTGAGGCCTCATCGCTCCTCTGGGCGGCAGTCTCCTTCGTCGTTCTTCTGTCAGAGATAGCCCTTGTTTACTTCGGCCTCAACATGCCGGTTTTAGGAGGCGTCCAGCTTGCAATCTACGCAGGAGGCGTAACGATTCTGGTTCTCTTTGCGATTATGATGATTGGCGAGAGCTACAAGAAGCCTCCCGGGAAGGCTGTAAGGGCTATCGTCGTAAGCCTTATTCTCCTCATAGTTGGAGTAATCTTCAGCTTTGCAAGTGCTATAGATACCTTTCCGTTCAAGACCTACTCTACAGAGCTCCTTGGAACTGTCTTCGTTGAGAAGTACTCATTCTTCACGATAGTTCTCGGCTTTATAGTTGCCGCAATACTCTACATGGCCAACGCCATAATTACGAAGAAGAGGGAGGCCGGCTAAAATGCTTTTAGAGGCAGATGTTCACGCATACCTATTTCTCTCATTCTCCCTTTTGGCCGTAGGGGTTTACGGGCTCCTTTCAAGGAAGTCGGTAATCAGGATGCTTTTTGCCGTTGAGATGATAATCAACGCCGCAAACATAAACTTCGTAATCTTCTCGGCCCAGAGGAACGTTGACGGAGAAATCTTTACATTCTTTACGATAGGGCTTGCGGCCCTTGAGGCTGCCGTTGGCCTTGCAATCGTAATAGTCTTCTACAAGCGCTTCGGAGAAGTTATTCCATCAAAAATCAGGAACCTGAGGTGGTAAGATGGAGAGCATCGTCTACCTGACAATAGCAATCTTCTTCGTAGGCAGCATTCTTGCCTTCCTCGTAGGCCACTACATTGAGAAGTGGGCTTCGTTCTGGGTTGCTGCCGCTACCGGTCTTCTCGGCTTTATCCTCTCCTGCTACATCGCTTTAAACCTCCACGAGCACCCCATCGTCCACCACTTTAACTGGTTCTCCTTCGGTTCCTTTAAAGTTCCCCTCGGGATTTACGTTGACAACTTGGCTATTCTGATGGCCTTGATAGCCACCGGAATCGGCTTCCTTGACATCGTCTTCTCAAGGGGATACATGGAGGAGGACGAGTCTCCGGAGAGGTACTACTTTGAGAAGCTCTTCTTCATCGGCTCAATGGTAGGTCTGGTCTTCGTGAGCAACCTTTTAGGCCTGTACATCTTCTGGGAAGGCGTAGGCCTTTGCTCGTACCTCTTAATTGGCTACTGGTATTGGAAGAAGAGTGCTGCAGAGGCGGCCTTAAAGGCATTCGTTATGACCCGCTTCGGCGACGTCTTTATGCTTGCGGGTATAATCGTTGCGTGGGTTTTACTGGGGACCATTGAGTTTCAGGAGCTCAATGCCCTTGCCGTTGCCGGAGCCTTCAGCGTTAAGCTCGGTCTCCTTATTTCAATCCTCCTCTTCATCGGAGCAATCGGTAAGTCCGCCCAGTTCCCCCTATTCCCGTGGCTCCTTGACGCTATGGAAGGTCCCACAACGGTTTCTGCCCTAATCCACGCCGCTACGATGGTTAACGCAGGCGTTTACATGGTTGCAAGGCTCTTTCCCTTCTTTGACTACTCCCACGCCCTGATTGTCGTTGCCTTTGTAGGTGCAATCTCGGCCTTCATTGCGGCAACAGGTGCCCTTGCTCATACCGAAATTAAGAAAATTCTCGCCTTCTCAACTATGGAGCACCTTGCCCTTATGTTTGTTGCAATCGGCGTAGGCTCTGCGGTTGCGGGAGTCTTTCACCTTATGAACCACGCAATCTTTAAGGCACTCCTCTTCTTAGCCGCAGGTGCCGTTATCCACATGACCCACCACACAAAGGACGCCTTTAAGTTAGGAGGGCTTTTAAAGTACATGCCTCAGACCGGTTTCCTGTTCCTGGTGGGAATCCTCGCCCTTGCTGGCGTTCCTCCCTTTAACGGTTTCTTCAGTAAGGACTGGGTTCTTGCTGCAGTTTACTCCTACGGAAACCCCGTAATCTTCTGGCTGACCTTTATTGCCGCCGTTCTCTGTATAGCTTACGGCTTCAGGCTCTGGTTCGTTGTCTTTACCGGCGAGCCCTCTGATAACTCAAAACACGCCAAAGAGGCTTACCCCATAATGCTGATTCCCCTCTACGTTCTTGCCTCTATGACGATTCTGATTCCCTTCTTTAAGGAAAAGATTATCCACTTCATAGCCGGAGGAGAAGTCCACGAGCCCTTATACCTCAACCTTCTCGTTGCAACCCTAACTGTAATGTTTATCCTCTTCGGGATTGTCTTCCTCATCTACTACAAGAAGGTTATCTCAACCGCCAAGTTCTTAGCTCACCCCCTGGGTAAGGGGCTCAACGATTTCCTCTACAACGGCTGGTACGTTGATGCCGCAATTAAGTGGCTCTGCAGACACGTCTTCTACGGCTCAATTGCCAAGGCGGTTGAGTGGGTTGATACGAACATCGTTGACGGTGCTGTAAACGGAACCGCCAAGCTCTCCCTCGCCTGCTGGGACAGGTGCAGGAAGATACAGACCGGCGACCTTATTGACTACCTTACCTACTTCGTTGCAGGCGTAATAACCCTTGTTCTCATTACTCTTTTTGTTTAGAGGAGGAGTAGATGGTTTTGCTGAGCATGATATTGCTCCCCGTAATAGTGGCGCCCTTCGCGTGGCTCCTTGAGAGGGTTAACAGGGATGTTCCCAAGTACCTTTCCCTTGCTGTGGGAGTTTTCTTGGCCCTCTGTACGGCCTACCTGATAATAAAGTACCCGGGTAACGGCTTTGCCTTTAACGAGTTCTACACGATTTACCCTCCCTTTGACTTTAACCTTCACCTTGCCGTTGACGGTATATCCCTTCTGCTTTTAGGAATTACGGCGTTCCTTGCAATTACGGTAACCCTCTCATCGTGGCACGTTGAGAGGCCGGGAGCTTACTTCTTCCTGATACTCCTCTTCCTCGGGCCTATGGTCGGAGTTTTTGCCTCACTTAACTTGTTGTGGTTCTTTATCTTCTGGGAGTTTACACTCGTCCCGATGTTCTTTCACATAGGTATATGGGGAGCTGAGAACAGGATTTACGCTGCAATGAAGTTCTTTATCTATACCCACCTTGCGAGCGTCTTTCTCCTGCTCGGAATTATTGTTCTCTACCTTACCGCCCACACCTTTGAGTTTGAGAAGCTGGTGGGAATTAACCTTGAGCCGGGAATTGCCAAGTTAATCTGGATATTGATGTTTATCGGCTTTGCCGTTAAGATGCCCGTCGTTCCCTTCCACACTTGGCTTCCCGACGCTCACGTTCAGGCACCTTCACCTATTTCGGTCTTCCTTGCAGGGCTTCTCCTTAAGATGGGTGCTTACGGTCTTTTAAGGTGGGAGATTTTTGTCTTCCCTGAGATAAGCAAGTTCTTTGCCCCCTTGATGGCCTTTATAGCAGTTCTTACGATTTTCTACGCAGGCTTTAGGGCTCTGGCCGAAGACCACATCAAGAGAATGGTCGCCTACTCCTCAATTAACCACATGGGCTTCGTTCTCCTTGCGCTTGCCTCTTTAACCGCCGCAGGGATTTCCGCAGCAGTTTACGAGATGCTCGGACACGCCCTCATTATCTCCCTCCTCTTTATGATTGCAGGCTATATCCACCACAAGACCCACACTTGGTACATCTCTGAGCTGGGCGGCCTTATGAGGAGGATACCCCTCTTAATGACGATGTTCGTTATCGGCGTTCTTGCGGCCGTGGGACTTCCTGGAACGGCCGGGTTTGTCGGCGAGTTTACCGTTATGCTTGCCGCCTTTGACTACTGGGGGTGGATTATGATTATCGTTCCCCTTGCCAGTGCCCTCTCTGCAGGTTTCTTTATGTGGATGCTCCAGAGGGCTGTTTTCGGCCCCTTAAGGGAGAGCCTGAAGGAGCTCAAGCTTTCGGAACTACCCTTAATTGAGAACATTCCCCTTGCAATGTACATTGCGGCCTTTATCATAACCGGGGTTGTTCCCTCAATCGTCTTTAACCTCTACAACCCGGTAGTAAATACATTTGCACAACTCTTTAAGTAGGGGGTAGCCGGTGAATATCAACTTCTTGATGGCAGTGATGATTTTAGCCCTTACCGGAGCTTTCCTTCCGGTAATTAACAGGCTCTTTAGGATATCAAGTCTCCTCGGTGCCGTAATCTCAACTTTCGGCTACTTAATAGCCCTCTTCCTCGTTCTCATCTCCGACCAGGGGAGGGCCTTACTTAACTCCTTCTTCACCACCGACGAGGTTTCCCGGCTGATTGGCGTTTTGGTTCTGTTGGCTTCGTGGATGCTGATGTTCGTCGTTTACTGGATTACCCAGAAGGATAAGTTTGTTAATGAGCTTGTCGGCGCGATAATGATTTCAACAGCGGGAGCTCTCCTCTTAATCTGCGCCGACAACTTCGTTTCCCTCGTTATTGCGATGGAGCTCATGACGATGCCCACCTACCTTATGGTCCTCTTTGCCTTTGACGATAAGTCCTTAGAGGCCGGCGTTAAGTACTTCTTTAACGGTGCCCTTGCGGTGGGATTTATCCTTTTCGGCGTCTCAATCTTGTATGGCTTAACGGGAGACTTTACATTTAAGGCTCTGGTTGAGAACCTCTTTAAAGACCCCCTCGTTGCTTTGGCCGGAATTTTTATCCTTGCTGGCTTTGGCTTTAAACTTACCGCTTTCCCCTTCCACTTCTGGGGACCCGACGTTTACGACGGAACCTGTCCGGGGGTTGCCGCCCTCTTAACGGGTATCTCAAAGAGTGCCGCCTTTATCGCTCTTATGAGGGTTGTCTTTGAGGCAATTCCCGTTATGGCGCCCCACTTTACCTTTATCTTTGCACTCCTTGCCGCGATTACGATGACGGTAGGAAACCTCCTTGCTCTTGCCCAGAGAAGGGTCTCAAGGATTTTGGCCTACTCCTCGGTTGCCCACGCCGGCTATACTTTAGTGGCCTTTGCTGCCCTTTCCGTTCCCGTCAGTATTACCGGTATCCTCTACCACTCAGCTGCCTACGTCTTTATGAAGACCGCGGCCTTCCTCTCATTTGCCGTTCTCCTCTACATCTGGGGAGCCCGCACTATGGACGACTACAAGGGGCTCGGCAAGAGGGAGCCCGTTTTGGCAGCGCTCTTTCTGATTTTCCTCCTCTCACTTGCCGGAGTTCCCCCGATGGCCGGCTTTATCAGCAAGGTCTTCGTCTTTACCGCTGCCGTTGACGCCGGAATGACGTGGCTCGCCCTAATCGGCCTTCTAAACAGCGCCTTTTCTGTTGCCTACTACATCTGGATTGCGAAGCAGATGTACCTTGAGGAGCCCACAATTGAAAAGCCCGTAAACGACGTTAACAGGGTTTGGGCTGTTATTCCCCTTGCAGTTATGGCGGTTATTCTGATTGTCCTCGGTATCTACATCAACCCCGTTGTTGACGCCTCCGCCCTCTACGCTGCAAAGGTCGGATTTTAATGGCACCTCCCATAGGGCTCCCCCTTTGAGGGGAGTTCCCTTCGGCTATAATTTTCCTACCATAAATTCCCCAGGGAGAAAGCGTGGACTTACTTGTTAAAGAGCTCTATAACCTTCCCGTCGGAGCTCCCTTCTCGGGAACTTACGTAATTGAGCACGTGGAGATAAAAAAGCACAGAACCGGCGAGCCCTTTTTAAGACTAATCCTCTCTGACAAAACCGGGAGCTTTACCGCCCTTTGGTGGAAGCCCCCGAAAGATGCCGACCTTACCCAGTTCCAGAAGGGAGACGTTGTCTTTGTTTCAGGCAGGGTTGAGCACTTTCAGGGTACCCTTCAGCCGAAGCTGACGGAAATTAAGAAGTTGGGAGAGGGGGAGTATAACCCCGATAAGTTTATCTGCCACAGCCGCTACCCGGTAGAGGAGCAGTTTGAGGAGCTCCTGTACAAAATTGAGAGCATAAAGAACCCTTACCTCAAAACCCTCCTTGAAAAGTTCTTCTACGACGATGAGTTTGTTGAGCTCTTCCTGAAAACCCCTGCGGGAAAGACAATCCACCACGCCTGTATAGGCGGCCTTTTAGAACACACCTTGGCCGTTGTTGAAATTTGCGAGACCGTTGCCAAGCGCTTTAAAAGTATTGACAGAGACCTTCTAATAACCGCCGCAATACTCCACGACGTCGGAAAAGTTCACGAGTACTCGGTAAAGGTTACGATTGAGAGGACAGACGAGGGGCTTCTCCTTGGCCACCTCTACATGAGCTGTGAAATGGTAGCCTTTAAAATTGCCGAAATTGAGGGCTTCCCGAGGGAGCTTAAGACCAAGCTACTCCACTGCATACTTGCCCACCACGGCAAGTACGAGCACGGCTCACCTAAGATGCCAAAAACACTTGAGGCCGTTGCTCTCGCCTATGCAGACGCCCTTGATTCAAGGGTTAAAGGTTTTGAGGAGTTCATTGAAAAGCAGCTGGGCGGCCAAAAGGGGTGGACCCGCCGCCACTTTGCCTTTGAAGTTCCGATTTTCTTTGACGGGGAGATGAACTATGGAGAGGAAGAAGGGACTAACCTATAAAGAGGCCGGCGTTGACATAGAGGCCGGAGAGAGGCTGGTTGACCTCATAAAGCCCTTCGCAAAGAGGACTTTTGACGCCAACGTCCTTGCGGGAATCGGTGGCTTCGGTGCCGGCTACTTAATTCCCAAGGGCTACAGAGAGCCTGTTCTCGTTTCTGGAACCGACGGGGTCGGCACAAAACTTAAAGTAGCTCAGATGGCGAACGTCCACGACACAGTCGGGATAGACCTCGTTGCAATGTGCGTTAACGACATTCTGACCGTCGGGGCAAAGCCCCTCTTTTTCCTTGACTACTTTGCCACCGGAAAGCTCAGCGTTGAGACCGCCGCCGAGGTTATTAAGGGAATTGCCAAAGGGTGCGAAATTGCCGGCTGCTCCCTGATAGGTGGCGAAACCGCCGAGATGCCCGACTTCTACCCCGAAGGCGAGTACGACCTTGCAGGCTTCGTTGTGGGAATAGTTGACAGAGAGGAGTACATTACAGGAGAGGGTATTGAAGAGGGAGACGTAGTTTTAGGTCTTGCCTCAAGCGGAATTCACAGCAACGGCTACTCCCTGGTCAGAAAGCTCTTCTTTGAAATACTCGGTCTTAAGGTTGACGACGTAGTTGAGGAGCTCGGCGGTAAAAAGGTTTATCAGCTCCTCCTTGAGCCTACGAGAATCTACGTTAGGAGCGTTCTCGCCCTCCTTGAGCAGGTCAGGGTTAAGGGAATGGCCCACATAACCGGCGGGGGAATTCCCGGAAACCTCGTTAGGGTTCTCCCCGAGGGTTTAAAGGCCGTTATTGAGAAGGATAGCTGGGAAGTCCTTCCGATTTTTGAGTTTATTCATAAGAAGGGCGGTGTTCCCGAAGAGGAGATGTTTAAGACCTTTAACATGGGAATAGGATATACGGTAGTAGTTTCCCCTCGCGATGAGGCCAAGGCCAAGGAAATCCTTGAAAAGGCCGGGGAGAGGGTTTACACAATCGGTAGAATTGAGAGAGGAAAGAGGGGAGTGGAAATTAGATGAAGAGGATAGCCGTTCTGGCCTCCGGAAGGGGGAGCAACTTTGAGGCCATAGTAAGGGCTGTGAAAGAGGGGAAGATAGAGGCCGAGGTTGTCGCTTTAATCGTTGACAGGAAGGGAATTGCCGCGATTGAGAGGGCGGAGAGGCTGGGTGTAAACTGGCTCTTTGTTGACCCCTCCTCCTTTCCCAGCCGTGAGGACTACGATGCGAAAATCGTTGCAATTTTAAAACACCTAAAGGTTGACCTTATTTGCCTTGCAGGCTACATGAAAATAGTTACTCCGGTTTTCGTTGATGCATTTCCAAATAGGATTTTAAACATTCACCCTACGCTTCTCCCCTCCTTTCCCGGTTTAAGGCCCCACTGGCAGGCCATTATCTACGGCGTGAAGATTTCCGGAGCTACCGTTCACATAGTTGATAAGGGCGTTGATACGGGGCCGATAGTTATTCAGTGTGCAGTTCCGGTTTCTCCGGAGGATACTCCGGAAACCCTGTCTGAGAAGGTTTTAAAGTGGGAGCACAGGATTTACCCTCAGGCAGTCAAGTGGTTCGTTGACGACAGGGTGAGGGTAGAGGGGAGGATGGTTGTCGTTGAGGGAGCCGACTACTCAAAACTCCCGGTAGTCCCCGCTTTAGAGGACTTCTGATATGGAGGTTTTGGAGCTCCGAAACGGCCTTAAAGTCCTGTTAAAGTACGAGGGGAGCTACCCCATAGTTGCGGGCTCCCTTTTCTTTCCGCTGGGAAGCTCAGCCGACAGCCCTGAGGGAATAACCCTTTTAACCCTCAGAACCGCCTTTAAGGGCTCTTTAAAGTACTCCCCTGAAGAGTTTTTTAAACTTCAGGAGAGCTCCGGCTCCCCCTTTGTCCCCGACGTCTCATGCGACTACTCCCTCGTTAAGTTTCAGTTCGTCAGCCAAAAGGGAAAGGAGTACCTTAAGCTCCTTCTTGATGTCCTTACCGAGCCCGGCTTCAGGGAGGAGAGCTTCCAGGTTGAGAAGGCCTCACTCTTAGCCTCAATCCGGTCCAAGAAGGAGAGCTCCTTCGCCCTTGCCTATGAGGAGCTCATGAGGAGAACTTACCCCAATCACCCTTACTCAAAGCTCCCCTACGGAACTATTGAGAGCGTCTCCTCCCTTGAGGTTGAAGATGTAAAGTCGTGGTTTTCTGATAACTTCCCTCAAGAGGGGGCTGTTCTCTCCCTCTGCGGCCGCATTGAGGAGTTGGAGGAAGCGGTTAAGGAATTTGAAGAGCTTGAGAGCGTGCCCGTTAAAACAGAGCTCCCTCCCTGTCCCATAACTTGCTCTGATGAAGTAGTTGTGAAGAGAGAGGGCTCCGAGCAGAGCTTTATTCTGGTCGGTTTAAACGCCCCTTCGGTCTTTAATAGGGATTATCCGGCCTATAAGCTCCTTAATACTCTCTTAGGCGAAGGAATCGGCTCCGTTCTCTTTCAGGAGCTCAGGGAGAAGAGGGGCTATGCCTACTCAACTGGCTCCCTTTTCCCCAGTAGAAGGGGAAGCGGAAGGCTCCTTGCCTACATAGGGACTTCTCCGGAGAAGGAAGGGGAGGTAAAGAGGGAGCTCCACAGAATCCTTAAGAACCTCCCCGACTTCATAACCCCAGAAAGGGTTAAAAGGGCAAAGGAGTACTTCAGGGGGACCTACCTCCTTGACCATGAGCTCCGCTCAAAGAGGGCCTGGTACTACGGTTTCTGGGAGGTTCTCGGCAAGGGGTGGAGCTACGACGGTGAGTTCGTTGAGGAGGTTCTCTCAACTACTCACGAGGAGCTCGTTAAAGCAGCAGAAAGCCTCTCACAGAGCCCTGAGTTTACGGTGGTAGTGAAAGATGGATAGGGGAGTTCTCCTTGTAAGCGCCTGTCTTGTCGGCTTTAACTGTAAGTACAGCGGCGGGAACAACTCCTGCCCAATCCTTGAGGAGGCCTTCAGCCGGGGGTTTGTCATTCCCGTCTGTCCGGAGCAGTTGGGAGGTCTGCCCACTCCCCGCCCTCCGGCGAAGATAACCGAGGGAGACGGCTTTGCCGTCCTTGAGGGAAGGGCCAAGGTTATGACCGTTGACGGAAGCCATCTTGACGTGACCGAAAACTTCGTGAGGGGGGCTTATGAAACTCTGAATGCTGCAAAGAAACTGGAAAAAAGGCTCGTTGCCTGCGTTTTAAAGGAGAAGAGTCCCTCCTGCGGGGTTAAGAAAATCTATAGATTCGCAGACGACTCCTTGAAAGAGGGAATGGGCGTTGCAGCCGCCCTTTTAAAGTCAAATGGGTTTAAAATTCTATCTTCAGAAGATAAGGAAAATATTGAAAAACTCATAAAGGAGCTTAGATGAGCAGACTTCCGAAACTCAACATAAAGGGCTTAACTCCCAAGTACCCCATAATTCAGGGAGGAATGGGAGCTCGGGTCTCCCTCCACAGGCTTGCAGCCGCCGTTGCAAATGCCGGAGGAATCGGAGTAATTTCTGCAGTTCTCCTTCACGAGAAAGACCGCTCAAAGCCGATGAAGACAACCTGTAAGGGTATTCCCGTTGAGGAGGTTGGCTTAAAGCCCTACCACTACGCCCACGAGCTTGCTGAGGAAATCAGGAAGGCAAAGGAGCTCGCCCCGGGCGGCATAATCGGCGTTAACATAATGTACGCCCTTACCCACTTCTACGAGCTCCTCATGACGGCAATAGATGCCGGAGCCGACCTAATCATTCAGGGTGCTGGTTTTGGTAAGGACGTCTTTAAAATCTGCAACACCTTTGACATGCCTTTAATTGAGATAGTTTCAACTCCTAAGGGGGCAAAGCTCTCTCAGAGGCTCGGCGCGGCAGCCGTAATAGTTGAGAGCGGTGAGGCGGGAGGCCACTTGGGAACGATGGAGAGTTTGTGGGACGTTCTTCCGAAAATTGTTGAGGCCGTTGACATTCCCGTAATAGCTGCCGGCGGAATTTTTGACGGCAAAGACATGGCAAGGGCCTTTGAAATGGGGGCTAAGGGCGTTCAGATGGCTACCCGCTTTATCGCCACCTACGAGTGTGACGTTCATCAAAACTTCAAAGACTACATAATAAACGCAAAAGCCGAGGACTCTATCTACATAAAGAGCCCGGTAGGAATGCCCGCCCACGCCGTAAGGAACCCCTTTACAGAGAGGTTGGAGAAGGAGGGGAAAATTCCCCACAAGTGCCCCTTTAACTGTCTTAAGACGTGTTCGGGTGAGGATTCAATATACTGTATAGCTGAAGTCCTTCTGCGCTCTGCCGCCGGTGATACGGAGAAGGGGCTCGTCTTTTCCGGGAGTAACGTCGGTAGGGTTAACAGAATGTACTCCGTTAAGGAGCTCATTGAGGAGCTTGTAGAGGAGTGTGAGGAGGAGCTCCGGCGGAAAAACCTCAATTTCGGGGAGGAGTAATGAAGAAGCTGATTTTTTTAATTCCTTTAGGTTTACTTACTTTCAGCTGCGTTCAAAATCAGCAGGCGACAACCAGCGTAAACCAAATTCAGGCAAAGGTTCAGGAGCTCAGCGCGAGGGCCGACGCAACCGACAGGAGGGTCTCCTCTTTAGAGGAGAGAGTTGCAAAACTTGAGGATAAGACCGCGGCAAACGAGGAGCAGATTTACCAGGTAAAAAAGGAGCTTGAGGAGATTAAGAAGACCCTCTCCCAGATTACCGTCTCTGCTCAGCCCGGCCCTTGGGAGACTCAAGGGAGTCAAAAACCTCAAACCGTTGTTCAGTACGGCCCCAAGGACCTCTACAGAGAAGCCTTCAACGCTATGGAGGCCGGTGAGCTTGATAAGGCCAAGGAGCTCTTTGAGCAGCTCGTTAACCAGTACCCCGACAGCGACCTTGCGGACAATGCTCTGTACTGGATTGGTGAAATCTACTACTCCCATAACGACTACGAGACCGCTGCAAACTACTTCCAGCAGGTTATAGATAAGTACCCTGAGGGTAATAAAGTTCCCGCAGCAATGCTTAAGCTTGCCCTCTGCTATAAGGGAATGGGAGAGGTTGATAAGGCCAAGGAAATCTTAAACCAGGTAATTCAGAAGTACCCCGGAACTCCTGAGTCCGGGATAGCAAAGGTTAAACTTATGGAGCTTGAGAGGTAGGCATGGAGATAGACGAGAGGGCGGTTAAAGGCCTTGCCTGTAGGGCTTTAGACCTGTGGCTCAACCTTGAAATCGGCCGCTGCAGGCCCGACAGCAACTACCAGCAGGTTGTGGAGCTCCTTAAACAGCGCTTCAAGGCCGAAAACCTAAATCCGCTCCTTCTGACTCTCGGCCTCCTTGAGATGGCTCTGATTGAGGACGCCTTAAAGAGGAAGGCCTACATGAGCGACGAGGAGAAGGAGAAGGTGATTCAGGAGGTTGTTAACTCTCTGGCTGAGAGTTTCCCCCAAATTGTTGCCGAAATGGAGAAACTCCTTGATAACATATCGAATAAAATTAAGGAGTTTAAGCTTTACGCAGATAAGTTCAGAGCGGGAGGAGAAGTAGATGTCAAAGAAAGTTAAACTGGCTATAGTCGGGGTCGGTAACTGCGCCAGCTCTCTCGTCCAGGGGATTTACTACTATCAGGGTAAGAACCCTGAGGAAATTTCCGGCCTAATGCACTACGACATCGGAGGTTATAAGCCCTGGGATATTGAAGTGGTTGCCGCCTTTGACATAGACGCCAGAAAGGTCGGCAAGGACGTCAGCAAAGCAATCTTTGAGAAGCCAAACTGTACTACTGTCTTCTGTCCCGAAGTTCCCGAGATGGGCGTTGAAGTCCAGATGGGCCCGATAATGGACGGCTTTGCAGAGCACATGCTTGACTACCCCGAAGACCAGAGGTTCGTCCCTGCCGACAAGGAGCCCGTTGACGTTGTTAAGGTCTTAAAGGAGAGCGGCGCAGAGGTTGTCGTAAACTACCTTCCGGTCGGCTCCGAAGAGGCCACTCGCTTTTACGCCCAGTGTGCTCTTGAGGCCGGATGTGCCTTCGTTAACTGTATTCCCGTCTTTATAGCCTCAGACTCTGAATGGGCACAGAAGTTTAAGGAGGCCGGTCTTCCCATCGTCGGAGACGACATAAAGTCTCAGGTTGGGGCAACAATTACCCACAGGGTCCTTGCAACCTTGATGGCCGACAGGGGCGTTCCCATTGACAGGACTTACCAGCTCAACTTCGGCGGGAATACTGACTTCTTAAACATGCTTGAGAGAAAGAGGTTAAAGACCAAGAAAGTCTCAAAGACCGAGGCCGTCCGCTCCCTCATTCCCTACCCCATTGAGAAGGATAACATCCACATCGGCCCCAGCGACTACGTTCCCTGGCTCAAGGATAACAAGATTGCCTACATAAGGCTTGAGGGAAGGCTCTTTGGTGACGTCCCTATGTACATTGAGCTTAAGCTCTCGGTTGAGGACTCTCCAAACAGTGCCGGAAGCGCAATAGACGCAATAAGGTGCGCAAAACTTGCAATGGACAGGGGAGTTTCCGGGCCCCTCAACTCAATTTCAGCCTACACTATGAAACACCCGCCGGTTCAGTACCCCGACTGGAAGGCAAAAGAGCTGGTTGAAAAATTTATAAGGGGAGAGATTGAGAGGTAGGGGAGCTCCCCTCCTCTCTATATCTATACTAAAAGTCCTCCCGAAGAGCGGCTCACCTTAACTGGCCTATTCTCCTGGTCAACCAGAACAACAATAGGGGAGTAGTCCTTAATCTCCTCGTCCGAAAGCTCACAGTAGCTGACGATTATCACCAAGTCCCCTTTCTGGACTTTCCTTGCGGCGGCTCCGTTTAGGCAGATTTCACCGCTTCCAGGCTCGCCCGGTATAACGTAAGTTGAGAACCTCTCTCCGTTTGTGATGTTGTAGACGTCAACCTTCTCGTAGGGGAGAATGTCTGCAAGTTTTAGGAGCTCGCTGTCAATCGTGATGCTTCCCTCGTAGTTGAGGTCGGCACCGGTAACCGTAGCCCTGTGGATTTTTGACTTAAACATAATCCTCTTCATCAATCTCCCCTCGTGGAAAAATTCACCACTTAATATATGTTTAAGGTGTAAACACAACAAATTCAGTTTCGGAGGGAGAGATGGTAAGGTATCCGGCTGTTGCTGGTCAGTTCTACCCGGGAAGCCCGGCAGAGCTTAAGGCTTACCTTGAGAGCTTCTGCAGGCGCGACCTTCCGAAGGTTAAGGCAAAGGCGATTATGGTTCCCCACGCCGGCTACATCTACTCCGGTAAGGTTGCCGGCGAAACCTACAGCAGGGCTGTTATCCCCTCAACAAACGTTGTTATGGGGCCCAACCATACTGGTCTCGGAAGGCCCGTTTCCGTTTACCCCGAAGGGGTCTGGCTTACTCCCTTAGGAGAGGTTCCTATAAACGAAGAGGTTGCATCCGAACTTATTGAGAAGGGACCTTACGAGCCCGATACGGCCGCCCACATCTACGAGCACTCTCTGGAAGTTCAGGTTCCCTTCCTTCAGCACTGCTCCGGCTACAGGGACGACCTCTCAATAGTCCCTGTTGTCTTCCAACACGTTCCCTACTCTGAGTGCGTAAGGGCAGGTGAGACCCTTGCCGAAGTTCTTTCCGGTAGGGAGGACTCCCTCATAGTTGTGAGTACAGACTTTTCTCACTACGTGAGTCAGGAAGAGGCTCAAAAACTGGATTCCCTTGCAATTGATGCGATTTTAAACCTTGATCCGGAGGAGCTCTACCGCCGCGTCCACACCTACAATATAACTATGTGCGGTGTTATTCCGGCCACAGTTGCCCTCGTTGCGGTTAAAATTCTCGGTGCAACCGGAGCCGAGCTCGTAATGTACAGGACCTCCGGCGACGTAACCGGGGACTACCGTCAGGTAGTTGGCTACGCCGGAATAATCATATATTAACTATGATAGAATTCCCTTAAATTTCTTCGGAGGGCGGGAGTGCCTAAAGAGGATAGGGTGGCAGAAATTTTCAAGGCCCTCGGGCACCCTACGAGGGTCAGGATTATTGAGTACTTGAGCGAAGGGGAGAAGTGTGTGAAGGACATATGGCAGGAGCTGGAAATTCCCCAGCCTACCGTCTCCCAGCATATAAACATTTTGAAGGAGGCGGGGATTATCTCCTTCAGGAAGGAGGGAGTTAAGACCTGCTATAGGATAGAGATGCCGATAGTTGTTAAAATAATGAAACTTTTAAAGGAGGAGGTAAAGTAATGGCTCAGGAAATTAGAACGGTTGAGGAGTTTGAAAGGGAGGTTCTCCAGTCTGACATTCCGGTTCTGGTTGACTTCTGGGCACCCTGGTGCGGACCCTGCAGAATGCTCGCTCCCACAATTGACGAGCTTGCACAGGAGTACGCAGGAAAGATTAAAGTGGTTAAGGTAAATACCGACGAGCTCCCCATGGTTGCAATGCAGTACGGAATAAGGGGAATTCCTACCGTAATGCTCTTTGTGAACGGAGACGTTGCAGACGTAAAGGTGGGCCTTCAGCCCAAGGCTGTGTTTGAGAACATGATAGAGAGGGTCTTAGGAGAGTAATTGATGAAAGTGTGGGACGTGATAATAGTCGGGGCGGGGCCTGCAGGCCTTGCTGCCGGCATCTACGCCGGCCGCTCAGAGCTCCAGACTTTGATTCTTGACAGAATGCCCGGCGGTCAGCTCCTCATAACGGAGGAGATTGAGAACTACCCGGGCTTTTACGAGGGAATAACCGGATTTGAGCTCTCTGAAAAGTTCCGCCAGCACGCGGAGAAGTTCGGGGCAAAGATTGAGAACGGCCATACGGTAAGCGAGGTCTCTCTTGACGGGGATGTTTTCGTTGTAAAGACCGACTACGGCGAGTTTAGGGGAAGAACTCTAATCTGGGCTGCCGGCTCAAACCCCAGAAAGTTAGGAGTTCCCGGAGAGGCCGAGTTTGTCGGAAGGGGAGTCTCCTACTGTGCCGTCTGTGATGGTGCTTTTTTTAAGGATAGGGTCGTTGCAGTTGTGGGCGGAGGAGACTCGGCACTTGAGGAGGCCCTCTACCTAACCAAGTTTGCGAAGAAGGTTTACCTGATTCACAGGCGGGATAAGTTCCGGGCCGTAAAGATTATTCAGGAGAGGGTTAAGAGGAACGATAAGATTGAGCCGGTTCTCAATAAGGTGGTCGTCTCTATAAACGGCAAGGACTTCGTTGAGAGCTTAACCCTTGAGGATACTCAAACAGGGGAAAGGATGGAGCTCCCCGTTGACGGCGTCTTCATCTTCATAGGAAACGAGCCCAACGTTGTTCCGGTAATTCACCTTGTTGATACCGACCCTTCCGGATTCATCATTACAGATGAGGAGATGAAGACCAAAACTCCCGGCCTCTTTGCCGCAGGAGACGTCAGGAGTAAACCCCTAAGACAGGTAGTTACTGCCGCCTCAGACGGGGCCGTGGCGGCAATGAGCGCCGCAAAATACCTTGAAGAGAAGGAGTAAGAGAATGAAGAGGCTTCTAACCGCCGCACTTCTCGTTTCTCTGATTTCCGTCGGAAGCTGTCAGAAGGAGAGCTCCCACGAGGCCACAAAGTCGGCAACTTCAGAGACACGGAAGAGCCTGGCTTACGACTTTACTTTCACGGACGTTAACGGCAAAACCCACAAACTCTCCGACTACAGGGGTAAGGTCGTCGTAGTCCAGTTCTTCGGGACTTACTGCCCTCCCTGCAGGGCCGAGATGCCGGTTTTACAGGAGCTCTACGACAACTACGGTGGGAAAGTTGTTGTTATCGGCCTCTCCGTTGACTACATCGGCAGGAACCCCGAGGAGCTTAAGCCCTTCATTGAGGAGATGGGAATTACCTACCCTGTAGGCCCGGCAAGTGAGAAGGCATGGGAGGAGTACGCCGGCAGGATAACTGGCCTTGACTCAATTCCCCAGACCTACATAATTGATAAAGAGGGCAGGGTAAGGTACTATGAGGTCGGCTTTGCTCCCTCTTACAAGGAGCTCTTTGACAGGGCAGTCTCAGAGCTTATAAAAGAGTGATGAAGATAAAGAATGTGAAGCTCTACAAAACTGTTTATCAGCCGGAAGATATTCCCCAGACCCCCTACAATGAGGTGGCCTTTGTGGGCCGCTCAAACGTGGGGAAGTCCTCTCTCTTAAATACTTTAGCAAACAACTTTAAGCTGGCCAAAGTTAGCTCCCAGCCGGGAAAGACCCGCTCAATCAACTTCTACCTTATAGACGGCAAGTTTTTCCTCGTTGACCTTCCCGGCTACGGCTTTGCAAAGGTTCCCCTATCCGAGCAGAAGAGGTGGAGGGAGCTCATAGAGAACTACCTGAAGAACAGGGATAGGTTAAAGGGGGTCTTTCTCCTCGTTGACTCTAAGGTCGGCCCTACCGAGAAAGACCTTCAGATGAAAGAGTGGCTTGACTTCTACGGAATTCCCTACATCGTTGTAGCAACGAAGGTTGATAAGCTCAAGCAGAAGGAGAGGAGGAGCTTAGAGGAGAGGATAAGAAAGGGGCTGGGAGACGACTCGGTTAAGGTAATTCCTTTTTCCTCAAAGACGAGGGAGGGGAGGGACAGGCTCTTAAAGGAGCTGGCACGCCTTTTAGAGAGTTAGGTTATGATTGAGGAGCTGAGGCTCTTTAAGTTCGGTGCAATAACGGGAGAGCTCCTCTTTTCTCCCGGCCTTAACGTAATAATCGGAGAAACCGGAACGGGAAAATCCCTTCTGCTTTCCTCAATTAACTTCCTTAAGGGAGAAAGGAGCCCTATAGCTTCTGAGGGTACCTTCGTTGAAGCTCTCTTTAAGCTGGGGGAAGAAGAGCTCTCGGTTAGGAGAGAGTTAAAGTCTTCCCGCTCAAGGTTCTTCCTCAACGGAATGAGAGTTCCGCAAAAAAAGGTTGAGGAGATTGTCTCTCCCCTTATCCTCTTTCAGTCCCAGAGGCTGGCGACGGAGCTCCTAAAGCCATCCTATCAGCTTGCACTGGTTGATGAGGTCTCGTCAAACGCTGAGCTCCTTAAGAGCTACAGGGAGCTCTACCTGAAGTATAAGGAAGCCCTTGAAAGGTTTGAGAAGTTAAGACAGGAGCTCTCGGACAGGGAGAGGGAGATTGACGTTTTAAAGTTCCAGATTTCTGAGATTGAAGAGGCCGACATAAAGGAGGGGGAGGAAGAGGAGCTCTTAGAGTTAAAGGAGCTCGTCTCAAAGGCCGAGGAGCTGAGGCAGTTGAGGGAAAAGAGTCTCTACCTCCTCTACGAAGGTGAGCCCTCGGCTCTCTCCCTCATTTCCGAGGTTATCAGGGAGTTTGAGGGGCTTTCCCTATTCCCCGAGATAAGGGAAAGGCTTGAGGAAATCTACTACGGCCTTGAGGGAGTAGTCTCGGAGATAGAGGGCAGGGTTGAGCCCCCCGAGACCCGGATGAGCCTTTCCGAAATAGAGGAGAGGCTCATCCGGATAGAGAGGATTAAGAGGAAGTACGGCCCTACCTTATTAGACGTTAGGGAGTTCCTTAAAAAGGCCAAAGAGAGGCTGGAGCTCCTTGAGAGGGGAGACGAGGGGCTTAAGGAGGAAGAGGAGAGGGTTAAAGGGCTGAGGGAGGAGCTCTTAAAGCTCGGGAGGGAGCTCTCGGCAAGGAGGAGAGAGGGGGCCGAAAGGTTAAAGGAGCTCTTAAGGAAAGAGTTTGAGGAGCTCGGCCTTTCCGAAGCCCGGTTTGAAGTTGAGTTTATTCCCCTTGAAGAGCCTTCGCCTATTGGCCTTGAGAGGGTTAGGTTCTTCTTTTCTGGAAACCCGAGGCTTCCCCTTTCTCCCCTTTCAGAGGCAATCTCGGGCGGGGAGCTCTCAAGGTTTCTCCTCTCAGTTCTCAAAATCCTCTCTCCCGAGAATACCGTAATGGTCTTTGACGAGATAGACAGCGGGATGTCGGGTAAAATCCTGAGGAAGGTTGCCGAAAAACTAAAAGAGATAGGAAAGAAAACTCAGGTTATAGCGGTTAGCCACTGGCCTCAGGTGGTTGCCGCTGCAGACAGGGTTTTTAAGCTTGAAAAGGCTGAGGGAGGAGAGGTTAAAGTTAAGCTTCTTGAGGGAGAGGAGCTTAGAAGGGAGCTCTCAATTATGATTTCGGGAGAGGTAAGCGGCGGCGGCCTTAAGGCTGCCGACGACCTAATAAAGAGCTGGGAGGAGAGATGGCACACGGAGCAGGCGGACACGAAACGGTAGGGGGCCTCATAGCGGCTTTCCACCTACACCTTTCAAAGGCCGAGCTTGCCGAGTTGAGCGTTTTACTCTTCATCTTTACCTACGCAATGATACTCCTTGAGAAGTTCTTCCACAGGACGATTGCAGCCTTAATCGGAGCCTCTCTCGTTCTCGTTGTAGGAGTAATAACACCGGAAAAGGCTTGGGAGGCAATAGACCAGAATACGATTCTCCTCCTCTTCGGAATGATGAACATAGTTACCGTTATGGGTAAGAGCGGCTTCTTCCACCTTGTTGCCGCAAAGGCGGTTAAGCTTACGAAAGGCTCGCCTGCGAGAGTTCTCTGGATATTTTCGCTATTAACGGCAGTCTTTTCGGCCTTCCTTGATAACGTTACCACCGTTCTATTTATGGCTCCGGTTATGATTAACATAGCCGAGAAGTTAAAGCTCAACCCGATTCCTTACCTTATTGCAATAGTTCTTGCCTCAAACACCGGAGGTACTGCAACTCTAATCGGTGACCCGCCTAACATCATAATCGGAAGTATTGCCGGAAAGACCTTTAACGACTTCCTCATAGAGGTTGCCCCCTACGCAACGGTTGCCTTCCTCTTAGGGCTACTGGTGATGCACTTTATGATGGCAAAGGGAGGATTCTTAAAGTCAAAGGCTACACCTGAGGAGCTCCGGGAAGTTCTCTCCGGTAAGGTTGACGAGAGCCTCCTTGACAGGAAGCTGATGAAGAAGTCGGTAACGGTTTTCCTCATAACAATCGTCCTCTTTATAGTCGGCCACAACCTCGGCCTTGAGCCGGGCGTAATTGCCCTTTTTATGGCTACAGTGCTTGCCCTCATAAGCGGCCTATCACCGGCTTGGATTTTGGAGAAGGTTGAGTGGACTACCCTCATATTCTTCATGGGTCTCTTTATGGTAGTCGGTGCCCTTGAAGTTAACGGGGTCTTTGAGGCTGCAGCAAACTGGTTAATTAAGGAGATAGGAACCAATATTCACAGCGGGATTCTCATAGTTGGTTTTACCTCTGCACTAATTTCTGGATTCGTTGACAACATACCCTTTACGATGTCAATGGCCTACGTCTTAAAGGGTATGGAAGCCCAGATGGGAAGCGTTATGGACCCCCTCTGGTGGGCCCTTTCACTGGGAGCTTGTTTGGGAGGGAACCTGACCATAATCGGGGCTTCGGCAAACATCGTTACTGCCGACATTGCCGAGAGGAACGGCTACAAGATAGACTTCTTCAGGTTTATGAAGTACGGAACTCCCGTTGCCGTTGTTACCGTCGTTATTGCTATACTTTTATTCTACCTTGAGCACGCAGTTTTCGGAGGTATCTAAATGAAGTTATTAGAGAGGCTCTTTGAAGCTTTTCTCTGGCGAACCCGCTGGATGGTTCTTTTTGCCGTAATTTTCTCCCTCTTCGCAGCCTTGGGGCTCTTTATAGTCGCCTCAGTTGAGATTTTTGAGCCTATAAGGCACCTTTTTGAAAATCGGTTTCATATCTCTGCCCACGAGCACGAGCTCATAGTCGGGACAATTGTCGGGGCCATTGACCTCTACCTTATTGCAACTGTTTTAATCATCTTCTCCCTCGGCCTCTACGAGCTCTTCATAAGTAAAATTGACGAGGCAGAGAGCGACGAAAATTCCTCAAAAATCTTGGCAATTCACAGCCTTGACGACCTTAAGGAGAAGCTGGCCAAGGTCGTTTTAATGGTTTTAATCGTAACCTTCTTTAAGTACGCAATTCACATTAGGTACAAAACTCCCGTTGAGACCCTCTACCTTGCGGCGGGAGTTCTTATGCTGGCCTTGGCGCTCTACTTCAGCCACAAGAAACACTAAAGAGGCGGTGATTTTATGGCAGAAAGGGGGGAAGAAAAGCACAGGACAGAGCGAATAACCGGCGCCCAGAAGGCGGCAGTTTTAATTCTCGCCCTGCCCGAGGAGGTTGCCGTAAACGTTATAAAGAAGTTAAAGGAGCACGAGCTCACTAAACTTGCTAAGACCGTTTTAACCTTCGGAACTATTAAGAGGGACATGGTTAAGCTCGTCTTAAAGGAGGCCTACGACGAGCTCTCAGAAATTGCTCCTTTAAGGACGGCCCCTGAAGAGCTCCGCCGCCTCCTTGAAAAGGCCCTTCCCCCCGACAAACTCCAGGAGCTCTTTGAGGAGTCAATGCTCTCAGAGAGCGGCAAGGTCGTTTTTGAAGAGCTTCAGAAGATGGACCCCAAGTTCATTGCAAAGCTGATTGAGAAGGAGCACCCCCAGATAATCGCCATAATCCTCTCCCAGCTTCCCCCTATGAAGGCTGCCGAGGTAATCCAGTACCTCCCAAAGAGGCTGGGTGCTACGAACGTTCAGGAGGAGGTGATAAAGCGCCTTGCCCAGCTTGAGAAGATTTCAATGAAGACCCTCAGGATAGTGACCGAAGCCCTTGAGGAGGAGCTTGCAAACGTCGGGGCCGGTAAAGAGCAGACCTTAAGCGGAATTGACATTGCTGCTGAAATCGTTAACAACCTGCCTAAAGAAATTGCAACCGAGCTCCTTGAGGAAATCAGGAAGGAGAACCCTTCCCTTGCAGAGGCTATTGAGGAGAGGATGTTCAAGTTTGAGGACATCGTTAAGCTTGATAGTAGGGCAATCATTGAAATCCTCAAAGCCGTTGACAAGAACGACCTCATGCTGGCCCTTAAGGGAGCTCCTCAGGAAATCCTTGACAAGTTCCTGTCAAACATGTCCAAGCGTGCCGCCCAGATGTTCCTTGAAGACCTTGAGGCGCTTGGTCCCGTTAAGAAGTCCGACGTAGAGAGGGCGAGGAAAAAGCTCATTGCTATAATAAAGAAGCTGGCAGAAGAAGGAAAAATAGAGCTCGGTGGGGCAGAAGAGCTCGTTTAACCCTGGAGGAAGTAGCCTGTGTCTGACGAGTTCCTCTCCCAGGAAGAGATAGATGCCCTTTTAGGGGGCGGGGAGACGACGGAGGAAGAGAAGAAGCCGGAAGTCGTTCCTTTTGACTTTTCCCAAGTTGAGCACATAAAAAAGGGGGGGGTTCCCGGCCTTGAGCTCCTCTTTGAACGGTGGGTCAAGATTTACCGTGAAGCTATAAGGCGCCTCGTCCCTCAGGTTGCGATGATTTCAAAGGAGAGCGTTTACATAACCCGCTTTAACAGCTTTATTACGAAAATTCCTATGCCTGCAAGCTACAGTATAGTTTCCATAAAACCCTTTAAAGAGAACTTCCTCTTTGTTCTTGATTCAAGGCTCGTTTTCGTGGTTATAAGCGTAATGTTCGGCGGCCCTGCAAAGCCCTTCAAGATTGAGGGGCGGGAGTTTACCAAGCTTGAAATGAGAATAATTGAAGATATTGTAAAGGTTGCCCTTGAAACTTTTCAACAGGTCTGGAAGGACGTTTACCCGGTTGAAGTTAAGCTTAAAGGGATAGAGCTTAACCCCGCCCTTGCAAGGATAGTTTCGGGGAGTGAAAAGGTTATAGTAGTTGAGTGCAGTATGGACGTTGACGGCTACGAGGCCCCCTTCTTCTTCTGCTTCCCCCACGGAATGTTTATGCCCATGAAAGAAATCATCTTCTCCGAAGCCCTCTTTGCTGAGAAAGACCCGGTCTGGGATGAGTACTTAAGGAAAAAAGTTCTTAAAACTAAATTAAGGTTGTCTCTGGAGCTTGCAAGGAAGAGGTATAAGTTGAGAGACGTCCTTGAGTGGAAGGTAGGGGATAAACTCCCCCTTGATGTCCCCAAGGATGCTCCATTGAAGCTTTACGTTGAGGAGAGCCCCAAGTTTACTGCAAAACTTGGTAAAGTTAAGAATAGGTTTGCCGCTTTAATCTACGGAGAGGTTAACGGAGATGGAGGAGGTCCTCAAGGCTCAGCAGGAGACTAAAGAGGCAGAGGGCGGTGCTCGGGAGCAGGAAGGGGAGAGCTCCGAGGATATTATGGCCGCCCGGCAGGAGGGGAGCGCTTCTTCTTCCCCAGAATTGAACAGTGAATCAGAGGTCAAAGAGGGGGAAGAGAGGTGTGACGGGAAGATGGAGCTCCTTAAAGACATCCCCCTTGAAATAACAGTTGAGGTGGGCTCAACGAGGCTCCCCTTGGAGGAGATTTTGAACCTCCACACAAACAGCGTTGTTGAGCTTGACAGGTTCGTTGACGAGCCCGTTGACATAAAGATAAACGGAAAGCTGGTAGCAAAGGGGAAGCTCTACGTCGTTAAGGATAGCTACGGGGTTGAGATAGTTCAGATAATCACTCCGGAGGAGAGGCTTAAACTTATTGAGGAGTAGCCATGGCTTTAACGGTTCAGTCCCTTTACGTCTTGGCGGCCGGAGGAGAGAGGGCCTCTGAGCAGCTTGAGACTGTAACCAACAACGTCGCTAACGCGAACACTCCGGGCTTTAAGAAGCTCCTTGAGGAGGAGATGTCCCAGCACATTCCCGACAACGGCGCAGATGCCTACAACCTATTAATCTTTCCCCGGTTTAAGGCAACCCACGTCATCCTCTCTCAGGGGCCCCTCAAGAAGACGGGAGCTCCCCTTGACCTTGCCCTTCAGGGTAGGGGTTTCTTTGCGGTTAAGACTAAAGGGGGGGAGCTCTACACCAGAAACGGCCATTTCTTCGTTGACGCCCTCGGGAGGCTCGTCGACTCCAAGGGAAACCCCGTCCTTGACATCTCCGGAGGCGAAATCGTCCTTCAGGGGAGCGGGAAGGTAACGATAACCGAAGACGGCGTCGTCTATGAGGGCAATACTCAGGTGGGAATTCTGAAAATCGTTGACTTTGACTCTGTTAAGCCGGTGGGAGACTCCTACTATCGGGGTCTCGGCACTCCTCAGCCGACCAACGCGAGAGTCCTTCAGGGCTACCTTGAGGGCTCAAACGTCAACTTGGTTAAGGAGATGGTTAACCTGATAGAGGCCCAAAGGAGGTTTGAAATCTACGGGAACGTAATCAGGGGCCTTGGGAATATGAACTTAAAGAGCAATGAAGTCGGAAAGGTATAGGGAGGGTTGAGATATGCTCAGAGCTCTTTGGACTTCAGCAACGGGAATGGAGGCGCAGCAGACAAACCTTGACGTTATCTCCCACAACATAGCAAACGTAAATACGGTGGGGTATAAGCGCTCAAGGGCAAACTTTGAGGATTTGATTTATCAGGACATCAGAGACCCGGGGGTTATGAGCTCTGAGGAGAACAGGGTTCCTTCGGGAATTCAAATCGGCCTCGGAGTCAAGCTCTCGGACGTGAGCAAGATATTTACTCAGGGGAGCCTCATTAAGACCGACAAGCCCCTTGACGTTGCAATTCAGGGAAGGGGCTTCTTCAAGATAGAGCTCCCCGGCGGCGGTGAGGCCTACACGAGAGCCGGGAACTTCCAGCTTGACGACGAGGGGTACATAGTCACCCCCGAGGGCTACAAGCTCTCCCCTAACATTCAGGTTTCCGCCCCCGAGACCGTCGTAAACATCTCAATCTCCCCAAACGGTAAGGTTTACGTTGTTAGGAACAATGGAGGGGAGCAGGTTACTGAGGAGGCCGGAACCATTAAACTCTACGTCTTCATGAACCCTGCCGGCCTCAAGTCAATAGGGGGCAACCTCTTGGTTAAGACCGACGCCTCCGGCGAGCCGATTGAGGGAGACCCCAACACCGACGGCTTCGGAAAGCTGACTCAGGGTTTTTTAGAGGCCTCAAACGTTAACATAGTTGAGGAGATGGTAAACCTTATCGTTGCCCAGAGGGCTTACGAGATTAACTCTAAGGGAATAATTGCCGCGGATGAGATGCTCAGAACCGTTGCAAGCCTTAAAACTTAACCCCCTCACCTTGACTCTCCTTTTCTTCCTTTTCTCGGCGGCCTCTCAGGCCGCCGAGGTCTTTGTTAAGAGTAGCGGGAAAGTGGAGGGAGAGAGGGTTTACCTTTCCGACGTTGCAAAGATAGAGGGAAGTCCGGTAGAGGTTGAGGTTTTAAAGAGGATTGTCGTCTCCGAGAGCCCTCAGCCCTGCAGGAGCAAAACCCTCTCAAAGAGGGAGATTGCCGGTAAAATTGCCTCTTACCTGAGGGAAAATAAGGTTTCCTTTAAGGAAATTAGAGTTAAGGGAGCTCCCTTCGTTAAGGTTGAGAGGAGCTGTACCGTTGCGGGGGGCGAAAGGATAAGGGAGCTGGTGGGGGAGTTCTTAAAGAGGAACTACCCCGACGTTATCCTGATTTCCCTTCCCTCACCGACCCTGAGGCTTCCGGTAGGTAAGTTTAAAGACGAGGTCTCCCTTGACTCAATGGGAAGGGGCTACGCAAGGTTTGTCTATAAGGTTTACAGCGACGGAAAGCTCCTGAAGAAGCTCTGGATTACGGCAAGAATAGACAGAAAGGTTAAGGTTGCGGTTGCGAAAGTTCCCATTCCGAGGGGAACTTTAATAAGGCCGGAGATGGTTGAAATCAGGGAGCTCCCCTCCCTTAAAGCCCGGGGAGCTCCCTCCGAGCTAAAGGAGGTTGTTGGTAAGGTTGCCGTAAGGGATTTGCTCGCCGGAGAGCCCATAAAGGAGCGGTATTTAAGGCCCAACTTCATAGTTAAAAGGGGGATGCCCGTTAAGGTTGTTTACGACAGCGGCGCAGTTCACATAGAGCTTCTTGGAGTTGCGTTAGAAAACGGGGCTGCGGGGAATATAATAAAAGTTAAAAACCTCTCTACCGGGAAAATATTAAGATGCAGAGTAGAAAAGGACGGTTCGGTTACCTTTTTATCGGAATAGTGGTTCTCTGTTCACTAACATCCTGTGTTCATAAGAAGGAGGAGGTTGTTGCCTTTCCTGAAGCTCCTCCTCCGGAGTATGAGGCTCCCAAACCCTCCCCCGGCTCTCTCTTTTCCGGATATGAGAACCTCTTTTCAGACCCTAAAGCCAGAAACGTAGGTGATGTTATTACTATTAAGGTCTACGAGAACATCTCCGGTAGTGGCTCTGCAAAGAACACTGCTCAGAAGAAGAGCTCCTACGACATAAACGTTAATAAGCCGGTTCTTTTCGGTAAAAAATTCCCCGGTAAAAGCAAAGACCCACTAATTGGTTTTTCAACTTCTCCTTCAAGCTCCTTTTCCGGAAAGGGAGCAACTTCAAGGAATGCAAAACTTATAGCCACAATTACCGTGAGGGTCGTTAAAGTCTATCCCAACGGAGACCTCTACGTTGTGGGAAAGAAAGTCATAAAGATAAACGACGAGTATCAAGTTCTTAAAATCTCCGGAATTGTAAGGCCTTCTGACATAGAGCCGGATAACTCGGTTCCCTCAAGTAAGGTTGCCGACATGTACGTTGAGTATAACGGTAAGGGCTATTTTAACGAGAGCTCAAGGCCCGGCTGGCTTGCAAGGTTTCTCTCAAAAATCTGGCCTTTTTAGGGGAGGATATGCTGAGGCTTTTTGTTGCTCTCTTTCTTCTCTTTACCTCCCTGTCTTTCGGGGCGGAGGTTAAGATAGGGACTCTCGTAAACGTTGAGGGTGTAAGACCCAACTACCTGACCGGCTACGGTATAGTGGTGGGGCTGAACGGAACCGGAGACGGAACTACCAGCGTCTTTACTCTCCAGAGCGTTGCAAACATGCTCAGAAAAATGGGGGTTTACGTTGACCCCAAAGCGGTTAAGACCAAGAACGCTGCCGCCGTGATGGTTACCGCAAAACTTCCCCCCTTTGCAAAGCCGGGAATGAGCTTTGACGTTGAGGTTGCATCAATAGGAGACGCAAAAAGCCTTGCAAACGGCGTTCTCATAAGGACTCCACTCCTTGGCCCCGACGGTAAAATCTACGCATTTGCCCAGGGGCCTGTCTCAACCGGCGGAGGTTATAGCGAGTCAAACAAGGGAGGAAAAGTCCAGAAGAACTTTCCCACGGCAGGAATAGTCCCTAACGGAGGAATCGTTGAGAGGGCCCTTCCCTTTGAGCTGAGTCAGGTTAGGGAGCTGACCCTTACTCTCAACAATCCCGATTTTGCCCTTGCCTCTGAGATTGCAGACGTTATTAATAGTAAGTTCGGAAGGATTGCAAAGGCTGTTGACTCTGCGACCGTAAAAGTTCAGTTCCCCCCCGGGGTTAACAGGGTTGACTTCATTTCAGAGGTTCTAAGCCTGAAGGTTAAGACAAGTCCCGAGCCGACTATCGTTATTTACGAGAAGACCGGAACGGTAATAATGAGCGGGGACATTAAGATGGACCCGCCCGTTTACGTCTCCCACGGAAACATCTACGTCTCCGTCGTAAAAAAGCCTGTTATCTCTCAGCCCCCTCCCCTTTCCGGGGGTAGAACGGTTGAAACTCAAGAGGTTAAGACCACCGTTGTTGAAGAGAACGGAAGGATTTTCGCAATAGATTCTCCGTCCCTCAGGGATTTAGTTAAGGCACTTAACGAGCTGGGAGTTTCACCGGGGGATTTAATTGCAATTCTTCAGGCCATAAAGGCCGCAGGCAAGCTCCACGCAAAGATAATAGTTATGTAGGAGGGAGTTTTGGTAAGTAAGGCTGAGCTCGGAGGGGTTTACTGGGACTTAAACGCTCTATCACAGATTAAGAGTTCTAAAGAGGCCGTTAAGGAGTTTGAAGCCTACCTTTTTCACCTCTTCTTAAAGGAGGCACTGCCGGAGGGCTCCCCCCTCTTCGGCTCCTCGTTTCAGGGGAGGGTTTACAGGGATATGTTTACTATGGAGCTCTCAAGGGAGATTGCAGAGAGCGACCCTTTAAACCTAACAACCTTCGTTGAGGAGGCCATCAGCCGTTACAGGAGCGTCGGGGGAGAATGAGGGAGAGTTTAACCGTTTACTACGACAGGGTCTATAAGTACTCCGACGTTGTCTTCGTCGTTCTGATACTGGCCATTTTGGCCAGTATGATTTTACCCATTCCCTCTTTCCTCCTTGACATTCTCCTTACGGCGAGTATTACCTTCTCACTTTTGATTTTGATGACGACCGTTTACGTTAAGTACCCGCTGGAGCTCTCCTCATTTCCCTCACTCCTCCTCCTTGCCACCCTCTTCCGCCTCTCCCTTAACGTTGCAACAACCAGGAGGATTCTCCTCCACGGCCACGAGGGGCCCGACGCCGCCGGTAGCGTTATAAGGGCCTTCGGCCAGTTCGTCGTGGGCGGCAACTACATAGTGGGAATTGTCGTCTTTGCCATTTTAGTAATCATCAACTACATCGTAATAACAAAGGGAACAGAGAGGATTTCGGAGGTTGCTGCAAGGTTTATCCTTGACGCGATGCCCGGTAAACAGATGAGCATAGACGCCGACCTTAACGCCGGCCTTATTGACGAGGAGGAGGCAAGGAGAAGGAGGGAAGAAATAGCCCGTGAGGCCGACTTCTACGGTGCTATGGACGGTGCCTCAAAGTTCATAAGGGGCGATGCAATAGCGGGAATAATAATCACCCTGATAAACATAATCGGAGGCCTCCTGATAGGGGTCTTCCAGCACCACATGAGTTTCTCTCAGGCGGCAAAGACCTTTACCCTTTTAACGGTAGGGGACGGCCTCGTCTCTCAGATACCCTCGCTGATAACCTCAACCGCCGCAGGTTTGATGGTTACCAGAGCCGCCGCCGAGACCGACTTGGGAAGGGAAATCTTTAAACAGCTTACCCAGTACCACAAACCCCTCTTTATGGCCGCCCTTACACTTGCCGTTATAGGCCTTGTTCCCGGGATGCCCACCCTCCCATTTGGAATTCTCGCGGCCCTTATGGCAGTTGTTGCCTACATGGTTTACAAAGTTGAAAAGGCAAGGGAGATTGAGGAGGCCGAGAGGAGGGCAAAGGAGCTCTTAAAGGAGAGCAGGGAGGAGGAAAAGCCCGAGGATATCGTCGTTCAGCCCGAGCCCATAACACTTGAAATCGGCTACTCCCTTATCCAGTACGTTGACGAGAGCCAGAACGGTGAGGTTATAAGGAAGATTAAAAACCTGAGGAAGCAGCTTGCCAAGGAGCTGGGAATAATAATTCCCCTCGTTCACCTGAGGGATAACCTTGAGCTTAAGCCCAACGAGTACAGGATACTCTTGAGGGACGTTGAGGTTGCAAGGGGAGAGGTTGAGCCCGGCAAGGAGCTTGCAATAGACACAGGGGGGATAAAGGGTAAACTTAAGGGTAAGCCGACTACCGAGCCCGCCTTCGGCCTTCCTGCCTACTGGGTCAGCGGTGAGGAGAGGGATAGGGCGAAACTGATGGGCTACACGGTTGTTGACGTTCCTACCGTAATAGTGACTCACCTTTCTGAGGTTATAAAGAAACACGCCCACGAGATTTTAACCAGAGCCGACGTTAAGAAGCTCGTTGAGAACCTCTCAAAGAAGTACCCGATTGTGAAAGAAATCGTTCCGGAGCAGGTTCCCTACGGGATTTTAACGAGGGTTCTCCAGAACCTTCTGAGGGAGGGAATTCCCGTTAAAGACCTTATGAGCATAATTGAGGCCGTTGCAGACAATATTGAGAGGACTAAAGACCCCGACATCCTTACCGAGTTTGCCCGTCAGGCACTTTCAAGGTTAATAACGAACCTCTACGCCAAAGACGGAACCCTTTACGCCCTCTCCCTTGAGCCCGAAACCGAGGAGTTTATACTGAAGAAGATAAAGGAGAACGGCGGCTACCTCCCTCCACTTGAGCCGGTTTTCGTTCAGAATCTCGTTAGAAGCGTGAGTCAACAAATAGAGCCCTTTATCAAAAATCAGCTTCAGCCTGTAATTCTTACCTCACCGGCGGTAAGGCCTCACCTAAGGAGGATTTTGGAGCCCTACCTTCCCAGCGTTGCGGTTCTTTCCTACGCCGAGGTTGAGCCGGGAGTTAAGGTAAACATTCTCGGAGTGGTTAAGGGACAATGAGCGTTAAAGTTTACGAGGGAGAAGAGTTAAACGGTCTTATAGAGAAGGCCAAGAAGGAGCTGGGAGATGTTGAAATCCTCTACTACGAAGTTGAGAAGAGGGGGTTCCTTCCCTTCCTGAAAAAGAAGTGGTACAGGCTTTTTGTTTTGAAAAAGGAAGAGGAGAAAGAGAGGGATAGAGAGGCCGAGAGCTCCGAAATTGTGAAGCTTGAAGAGGAGATAGGGGAGATTAAAAGGCTCTTAAAGGAGCTTAAAGAGAATTCCCCTTCGGTTGCTTCACCTCCCCCGCCTGTTCCCGTTCACCTTGAGGAGAGGGTTGTCTGTACCCCCGAGGAGTTCGGCGAGTTTACCGGTGATGCACTGGAGCTCCTATCGCTCCTGGTTAAAAAGGGGGTTGAACCTGAGGTTGCAAAGGCGGTCGTTAAGGAGGCCTGCGGTCTTGACCTTGAGAGCGAAAAACTTGACCTGAATACCGCAACCTTCAGGGAGGCCCTTTTAAAGGGAATAGAAAAGCACCTTAAGTTTACCGGCGAGTTTAAGGTTGAGGAGGGCCAGAAGAAGGCCTTTGTTTTCCTCGGGCCGACGGGGGTGGGTAAGACCACCAACCTTTTTAAAATTGCCAGCAAGTTCGTCATAGAGCAGGAGCTCAAGGTAGGGGTAATTACTACCGACACCTTTAAGGTAGGGGGAGTTGCTCAGGCGAGGACTTACGCCTCAATCCTCAACATTCCCTTCTTCGTTGCAACCGACCAGAAGAAGTTAAAGGAAATTGTTGAGAGCTTAAAGGAGCTTGACGTTATTCTGATTGATACGGTAGGCAGGAGCCACTACGACTACTGGCGCTTAGGGGAGATAAAGGCAACCCTTTCGGGGCTTGAGGTTCCGGCAGAGATGCTCCTCCTGATAAGCTGTAACTACGGAACTAACGAGGCTATGGAGGTTGTAAACAGGTACAGGAGTTTCTTCCCGATTTCCTCAATCTTCTTTACCAAAATTGACGAGAGCTCCAGCCCCGGAATACTCCTCAACGTTCCCTATACCTCCGGCCTGCCCGTCTCCTACATAAGTACGGGGCAGAGGGTTCCAGAGGACATTAAACTCTTAACCCCGGAGCTCATAACAAACTACCTCTTAGGAGAGTGATGGGAAATCAGGTAGAGAGCCTCGTGAAGTTGATAAAGCAAAGGGAAAGGGGAGTAAACGGGAAAGTCCTCTCCTTCGTCAGCGGTAAGGGGGGAGTCGGTAAGACGGGAATAGTGACCTCCCTCGCCTACACCCTTGCAAACACCTTTAAGAAGAAAGTTCTCCTCCTTGACTGCGACATAGGGCTGGGGAACGTCCACCTTCTCTTGGGGCTCTCTCCCGATAAGAACTTAAAGAGCCTCTTAAAGGGAACGCCCATAGAGAAGGTTATCCAGAGGGCCTACAACTACGACGTCGTTCTGGGCTTTTCCGGAATAGACGAGATTGACGAGCTTGAAAACCTTGAGACTGCGAACCTCCTCCTTCAGCTTGAGAGGGTAATTAAGAACTACGACTACATACTCCTTGATAACTCGGCCGGTTTAAACCGCTACACTATAGGTTTTTCAAGGGCGGCGGCAACCACCTACGTCGTTACCACCCCCGAGCCCACCGCCCTTACAGACGCTTACGCCTTTATTAAGAGCCTCTACAAACTCTACGGCTATTCAAACTTTAAGGTCGTCATTAATATGGCAAGGAGTAGAAGGGAAGGGTTTGAGACCTTTGAAAGGCTCCAGCTCTCCGTTAACAGGTTCCTCGGAATAGACCTTACCCTTGCCGGTGTAGTTCCCTACACGGAGAGGTTCAGGGAGGCCTTAAGGGGGAGGATGCCGATTGTGGAGCTCTACCCCTCAGACCCCTACTCGGTTGAGATTAAGAGGATTGCTCAGCTTGAGACCGGTCAGCTCCTTAAAGAGCCCAAAGAAGGTTTCATCAGGAGGCTGATTAAATTCTTCTTTGAAGGAGAGTAGATGTACATAAAGACGAAGAAAGAGCTTGTTTTGGAGCACCTTCCTTTAGTTAAGAAGGTTGCAAACAGGATTTACAGGAGAATTCCCGAGGGAGCCGTTGAGTTTGAGGAGCTCGTCAATACCGGAGTTATAGGCCTCATAAAGGCCATTGAGAAGTACGACCAGAAGAAGGCCAAGTTCTCAACCTACGCCTACATAAAAATAAGGGGAGAAATCCTTGACTACCTGAGGAAGCTGGATTTCCTCCCCAGAAGCGTGAGGGAAAAGGTAAAGAACGGTGAAATAAGCGACTTGAAGGAGGAGATTGTCTCCTTTATCTCAATTGAGGAGAAGCTCTTTTCCGACTCAGACCGCTTTACCGTAAAGGATACCCTTGCCGCAGACTGCCCCACTCCCGAAGAGGAACTCCTCTTAAAAGACGCTAAAGAGAGGCTTGCCGAGGCCATAAAGAAGCTTTCAGATAAGGAGCAGCTCATACTTCAGCTTATCTTCGTTGAGGAGCTTGACTTAAAGTCAATAGGGGAAATCCTCGGTATTTCGGTCTCAAGGGTTTCACAGATAAAGACGGCGGCTATAAAGAAGCTGAGGGAGCTCCTATCCGGTTAAGTATAATTGAATCGTGAGTCATTAATTTGGAGAGGAGATGGTACTTCTCAACCTTCTTTTAAAAGTTAACCCGAAGTTAAATACAGAGGGGAAAAAGGTTTTAACCGTCGCTTCTAAGGGAGCTCCTCCATTTGAACGTCTCCTTTTTAAGGAAGTTTTGAAATTTAAGGACTTAGAAGAGGTGCACTCAGCCGGTTTTCAAACTCGGCCGAAGACGGCCGGCAAGTTATTTCCTCTCCCCTTATTTAAAGCCCACGGGGTTTCTGTTATTCTCTCTAAAGTGGCCGAGAGGCCTAAAGGGAGGGCTGTAAAGAGAACCGTAGAGAAGGAAAATCCGGAATTTAAAAAATGGGAAAGGACTAAAAGAGATAAAAGAGAAAGGGTAGAGGAGTTAAGGGTTTTAGAAAATTTGGAAGGTTTAAAAGAAAAGTCGGCGTCGGCTGTTGTTAAATCCAAAAAGGAGGGATTTACAGGTAAAAAAGCAAACTCAAGGGAATTTAAATCTACTCCCACGCCGCCAACTCCCCTCTCCCTAACCCCTAAGAGCTCTGAGAAGACTTTTGAGAAGCTAAAAGAAGCCGGCTCTACCGAAAATTTAACCGATGAAAAGGGAAAAGAGATAAGGTTCCATTACTCGGAGAAGATGGTTAAAGTGAATAAAAAAGCTCCTTCCTCGCTTTTAAAGGGAGTACCTCGCTGCAGAAGTCACCTGCCTCCTTCCGGCGAGACTTCTGAGCCTTTAAAGAGGGCTGATAAGACTCTTCCCTCTTCGGGGAAAGGTGAAAAGAGGAAAACTCTTACTTTTCCTCCTTTAGCTGAAACCGAAGAAATTAAAGAAAGTCCGGCTGAAAAACTTTTTTCCTTGCAAAAGGAGAGGAAAAAAAGTCCCCTTACCGCAGAAAGAAAGCCGGAAGCTCCCTTAAAAGGCGGTGAATTTGAGTTTTTGGGGAGGGAGTTTGCGGCCGTAAAGGAGGGAGCTCTGCTCTTAAAAGAAGCAAAACAAAAAATTTTTCCTGAAGGGCTTCCGGTAGAGAAAGGCCGGCCGCAGGTTTCTGCTGAGGTTTCGGAAAAGATAAAGGAGGTAAAGGCTCCCACCGTAAAACCCAAAAAGAGGAAGGGTAAACTCTTGAACTTTGAGGTTAAGGAGCCCTCTTTAAAGTTTCGGAGCTCCGACTTTAAGGAATGGGATGTTAAGCCTTCTCCCGAAAGTGATTCTCAGAGTTCCTATACTCCTTCTTCCTTTACTACTGAGGGAGTTGAACTAAATAGGAAGATTTCGGTTTATCACGCCCAAAAACCTACAACCTCTTTTTCTCTGCCTTCACCTTCCCAAGAGCAGAGCCATAGCCACGATTGGAAACCTTCTGAAGGAAACGGAAGCGGAGCTCCGAGACACTCCGCCGCTACAAGCTCCAACTTCCACAGCTTCGTCGTTAGGAACGGTGAGGTCTTAATGAGGCTCTCCTTTAACAGGGCGGGGTTTCTGAACTTGACTCTCCACCTTCCCGAGACTTTCTCTGCCGAGCCCTTCCTCGCTCAGGAGATTCGCACAATTATCCGCTCCTCCGGGTTTACTCCCGGAAAGGTTTACCTGAAGGTTAAGGGTAGAGGTGAAGTAAGAGAAAGGTTAACGGAGTTGAGAGTTTGAGGTGGTTGGCCATTGCTCTTATCCTTCTGATTTCAACGGCCTCCTACGGTAAGGTTGAGATAGACAGGGACGGAAAGATTTTTAAGAAGGGACTCTACCAGTACAGGATAGGCTCCTACTCTACTGCCCTCAACTACTTCCTTGAGCTCTTAAAGCCCGGCTCAAAGTACTATAAAGATGCCCTCTTAATGCTCTCCAAGACTTACTACGCCATAGGCAGAAAGACGGGAATGAAGAAGTACCTGTGGCAGGCCTTAAACTACCTTCAGCTCTACTTTATTGAGGTGGGTAAGGGAGAACTCCCTTGGGACTACTACTTCACTAAAGCCAGAATCTACGAAGCCCTCTCATTCTACGAGCAGGCCTTGGCTGTTTACAGGGTTGCCTTTTTGAAGGCCAAAACTCAAGAAGAGAAGGTTAAGACGACCGTCGGAATAATAAGGACGGCCGTCTGGATAAGGCGCCCGGACATAGTTGACGAGTACTTCATTCTTATAAGCACCCAGAACAAGCTGAATAAGGATGAGGAGAAGGAGATTACCTTTATTAAAGGCCTTGCCCTCTTTTCCAAAGGAAAGTACAGAGAGGCCCTTCCCTACTTCTTTAAGCTCTACAAGGAATATGAAGAATACCTGATAGACAACCCCTCCTATTACCTTTTAGTTGCTGAGAACATTTACAGAATAGGCAACTACACCCTTGCAGAGCAGCTCTTCAGGAGAATTGTCAGCCTTACCAGAGACAGGGAGGTTGTAAGAAGGGCAACTTTGAGGCTGGGGGACGTTGAGCTTAAAAAGGGCAATTACAAGTTGGCTTTCGTCTACTACTACTCGGTTATAAGGGACTACCCCGACTCCCTCGAGGCGGTTGTGGCGCGCCTAAAGATAATTCCGATGATGGAGAGGCCCGAAATTAAGTACAGGGCTATGCTTACTCAGGACGAGGCCTTTAAAGACCCGATAAAGTACATAGCCTCAATCCTTGTAAACTACAGGACTACTTACGTCGGGATATACGCCCTTGCAGACCTGGGCTACCTCGTTTTTAAACTTGACTCCCTTAAAGAGCCCTTTAAGAGGTTGACTTGGGAGGTCTCCCTCGTCTTTCCTGAGGAGGTTAAGTACGAGCAGAGGGAGTTTATAAGGTACCTTTGGAAGCCCTACCTCCTTAAGCTGCCTGCCGACAAGGGATGTGCCCTCTACCGCTCAAACCCGCGGTTCTTTCAGGAGCTCTTCGGCAGGAGAGTTCTCCTCAAGTTTGCCTCCGACCTTAAAAAGTGCAACATGAGGCGCTTGAGGTTGGAGCTCCTCTCCTTCATACTCAAGAGGTGGAAGGATGACGACAGCCGCATTATGATGGCCCGTGCCCTCGTTGATACGAGGGACTTTAAGGAGGCGCTTAAAGTATTAAGTCAGGTTAAGAATAAGAGGAGGTGCGACTACCTCCTTTTAAAAGCCGAGATAAGCATCTTCCTGCCGGTGAAGACTCCGAACCTTAAAGTTTTAAGCTCTGCCTGTAGGGAAAATGAGCTTGAAGTTTCAAGTGTGGCTATTTACTATCTCTCAGAAATTGGTAAGATTGAATCAGCGTTCACTAATTTTAAAAAGTTTGAAGAAGATTTAATTAAGAATTACGGAAGGGAGCTTGTTGTGAAGGCGGCGCTTGATAAACTCCTTGAAAGGGCGACTTTGGGAGGAGATTACCAGGTGGCCCACTCGGTTGCTAAAGCTCTCTACGAGGGAGGTTATAAGAACTGTTTAATCGGGAGTTATCTCCTCCTCTCTGCAACGAGGTTGGGGGAGCTCTCGGAGGCGGCAAAGGTCTACCCGGTCGTCAGCAAGTGCCTTGACTCAATGGCTACCCTTTCAACCACCGTTTACCAGAACACTCTCCTTGAGAGGGAGATTAGAGATGGAGCTCTTTCGCCGGCTAAAGCCAATTGAAGAGGGAATAGAGTACTTCTACAGGCGTTCTGAGGTTATCCAGAGCAACATAGCAAACGCCGATACCCCCTTTTACAAGCCCAAGGAGCTCCTCTTTGAGAGGGAGCTGAGGGAGGAGATAAGGCTTAAAAAGACAGACCCCCGCCACATTGAGCCTGAGCCGCAAAGGGGGGTAAAGTTTAAGGAGATTACCCTTGATGACGTCTCCGGGTACGATGGCAACAGGGTTAACCTTGATAAAGAGCTTGCAAAACTTGCAGAGACGGCAATTATGGCCAGAACTTTAAACGAAGTTCTTAGAAAAGAGGTGGGAAAGCTGAAGTTGGTTATGGGGGGTAGGTAATGATTTTCAAAGGGCTTGAGGTCTCACTTTCCGGAATGCTTGCCCAGAGGGTAAGGATTGACGTTGCCTCAAGCAACCTTGCAAATTCAAACTCCGTTGACGAGAACGGAAAACCTTATACCAGAAAGGTTCCCGTCTTTGAGTCGGTTCTGGTTGAGGAGGGGGAAGTTTCACTTTACAGAGTAAGGGTAAAGGAAATTAAAGAAGACCCATCACCCTACAGGCTCAAGTACGACCCCGGAAACCCCCTCGCAGATAGCAGGGGGTACGTTAAGCTCCCCAACGTTGATCCCCTGAGGGAGATGGTTGACGTTTTAAATGCAATGAGGAGTTATGAGGCAAACCTTACTGCCTTTAACACAAGCAAGGGAATGCTCTTAAATGCAATAGAGATTTTAAAGGCTTAGGGAGGAGGTAGATGAGGATAGAAGGGCTTAATTCCCTTCCCTTTACCCCTGTGAATGGGAGAGAAGAGGGTAGGGGTGAGAGCTCCTTTGAAGCGGTTTTGAAAGACTTCCTTAAAGAAGTTAACTCTCAACAGCTTAAGGCGGGGGAGGTTGAAAAAGCCCTTGCCGAGGGAAGGGTTAAGAGCTTTGAAGAAGCCCTCTTTACTGTTGAGAAGGCCGAGCTCTCCCTGAGGCTTTTGGTTGAGCTCAGGAATAAGGCCCTTGAAAGCTATCAGGAAATTATGAGAATGCAGGTGTAAAAGGTGGAGATAAGGAAGCTTCAGGAAGAGCTTAGGAGCTTTTTCTCCAAAAACGCAAATCCCCGCAATATTGCCCTTCTTCTGGGAGCCCTCGCCATAGTTTCAATTCTCTCCTTCGTTATCATCAGGGGAAGTTCCAGCAGCGATTACGCCGTTCTCTACACCCACCTCTCCCCCGACGACGCCGGTCAAATTCTTGCAGTCCTTCAGGAAGAGAAGATTCCCTATAAAGTTGTCGGCGACGGAAGTATTATTCTCGTTCCCAAGGATAAGGTCTATGAAGTAAGGCTAAAGCTTGCGGCAAAAGGTCTTCCTCACGGTAAAGTTGTCGGGTTTGAAATCTTTGACGAGCCCAAGCTGGGCATAACCCAGTTCCAGCAAAACCTTGAGTACCTGAGGGCCCTTGAGGGCGAGCTTGAGAGGACAATCAGGAGAATAGATGCGATAAGAGACGTTAAGGTAAACATAGCCCTTCCCAAGGACTCAATATTTGTCAGGGAGACCTCCGAGCCCAAGGCTTCGGTTCTGGTTGACCTGTGGCCGGGAAGGGACTTAACCAAAGAGCAGGTAAAGGCGATAGTCTTCCTCGTCTCTCACGCCGTTCCCGGTTTAAAGCCCGAGAATGTTACCGTAGTTGACAGCAGGGGAAGGGTTCTTACCGACCTGATAGAGGGTGAGGAGGCTCCCGCGAAGGAGCTCAAAATAAAGAGACAGCTTGAAAGGGACATAGAGAGAAAGGTAAGGGAACTCCTATCAAGGGCTTTGGGGGGCAGCAAGGTTGTTGTAAGCGCCTCGGTTGAGGTTGAGACGGGAAAAATTGAAAAGAGGAAGGAGCTCTACGACCCCGACATGACCGCAGTTGTAAGCCAAAGGAAGGTTCAGGAGAAGGAGAGCTCCGTTAAGAAAACCCCTCAGGGGGCTCCCGGAACACCTACAAATGTTCCCCCCGTTATAAACACCAAGCCTCAGGGAGAGGTTATAAAGAGGGAAAAGAAGGACGTAACCACAAACTACGACGTTTCAAAGACCGTTGAGAGTACGGTTTCGCCGATTTTCAAGATAAAGAGAATCACGGTAGGAGTTCTGGTAGACGGGAAGTACAAAGAGGTTAAGGAGAAAGACGAAACCGTTAAGTACGAGTTTATTCCCCGCTCTCAAGAGGAGCTCAAGACCTACGAGGAGATTGTTAAGAGTGCCATAGGCTACGACCCCAAGAGGGGAGACAGAGTAACGGTAGCCAGCGTCCCCTTTGAGGCTTCACTTCTTACCCCCAAAGAGGAGGAGAGGCAGGTGCCGTGGTACTACCTCCTTGCCGCCGCCCTTCTCCTTTTGGGGGTTTCCGGCTTCGTTGCCTTTAAATTCCTAAGGAAAGGGAAGGAAGAGGAGCAAGTTCCTGCAGAGCTCCTTGAGCAGATGAGGGCAAGAGCCGAGCACGAGGAGGAGCTTAAAGAGCTCCAAATTGAGAAAGACCCGACCTACCTTAAAGTCGTAGAGGTTGCGAAAGACTACCCCGACCTCATTGCCAACGTAGTCAGCAAGTGGCTGAAGGAGAGGTAAATGATTGAGCTTGAGGACTTTTCGCCATTCATAGAGGTTAAAAAGGAGAGAGAAGAGAGCTCGCAGGAGAAAGAGCCCTTAAAGGAGCTTGAGGAGAGGTATAGGAGGGAGATTCTCAAGCTTCAGGCCTCCTTTAAGGAAGAGATTGAGAGGGTAAAAGAGGAGGCCTACAAAAAAGGGTTTGAAGAGGGCTATAGCAGGGGTTTAAAGGAGAAAGAGGAGGAGCTTAAGAGGAAGGAGCGGGAGCTGATGCAGGAGTTCGGCTCCCGGCTTGAGGCCTTAAAACTGAATATTGACTCATTAGTAAAGAGCTTTGAGGAGGAGAAGAAGAGGAGGGTTGAGGAGGTGGGGAGAGTTCTCCTTGACTCCCTCTTTGAAATCCTTGAATTTCTCTACCTTAACCCCTCAAACGTTCCTTACATCAAAGAGAAAATTTCCCGGATAGCCGAGGAGTTTTCCCAAGAAGAGCTTATAGGTATTGAGGTTGGAGAGAAGCTGGCTCAAGCCCTTGAAGGAGAAAAGGTTAGAGTTAACCCGGAGCTCGGAGACTACGACTTCAGAGTTCTCTTTAAGGACTTTGCCGTAGAGTCAAACTTTGAAGAGAAGTTAAACCTATTAAGGGAAGAAGTTGAAAGAGAGGTTAAAAAGACTTCCTAAGTATAGGGTTATAGGAAAGGTTGAGGGAGTTAAGGGGGCGATAATAGAGGCAAAGCTCCCCAAGGTCCACATAGGGGATTTCTGTCAGGTTAACGGCTCCATAGAGGCCGAAGTTGTCGGCTTCAGGGACGGCAAGACCCTCCTTATGGCCTACGACGACACTACGGGAATCACCATAGGGACAAAAATTGAGGCAAAACTCTCGGGGGTAAAGATAGGGGTCTCTCCCAAAGTTTTGGGCTGTGTAATTGACCCCTTCGGAAGGGTCCTTAACGGCAGGGACTTTACCCCTACCGACTTTGTTCCCCTTAAGCCCTCTCCCCTTAACCCTCTGAAGAGGGGAAGGATAAATCAGCCCCTTGACTTGGGAATCAGGGTTATAAACGGCCTTCTAACCGTCGCTAAGGGGCAGAGGGTGGGAATTTTCGCAGGTGCGGGAGTTGGTAAGAGTACCCTCCTCGGAATGGTTTCAAGGTACACAGATGCCGACGTTAGCGTTGTTGCCTTAATAGGTGAGAGGGGAAGGGAGGTAAGGGAGTTTATTGAGGATAATCTCGCCGGCGGCCTTGAGCGCTCCGTAGTTGTAGTGGCGACTTCCGACATGCCTCCCCTTGCCAAAGTCAGGGCTGCCTATACGGCCTGCGCCATTGCAGAGTACTTCTCTTCAATGGGTAAGAACGTTCTGCTCCTCATAGACTCCCTGACCCGCTTTGCGATGGCTCAGAGGGAAATCGGCCTTTCTGTAGGTGAGCCTCCTACCAGTAAAGGCTATACCCCTTCCGTCTTCTCCTCACTTGCAAAGCTCGTTGAGAGGGCCGGAAACTTTGTCGGAGGCGGAAGCATAACGGGTATTTTCACCGTTTTGGTTGAGGGAGACGAGATTTCCCTTGACCCGGTTGCAGACGCCTCTGTCGGTCTCCTTGACGGCCACATAGTCCTCTCGCGGGAGCTTGCAAACAGGCGTCTCTTTCCGGCGGTTGATGTCTTAAAGAGTATAAGCAGGCTTACTCCCCAGATAGTCAGTGAGGAGATATTGAAGCTCCAGTCTGTCGTCTTTGAGCTTGAAACCCTATACAGGGACAATCAAGAAGTTATACAGCTGGGGCTTTACAAGAAGGGAACCTCTCCGAAGGTTGACCTTTCTATCTTTGCTCACGGAAAGCTTGAGGAGTTTATAAGGCAGGGTATTAACCAAAGAGTTAACCTTGAGGAGAGTTTTGAGGAGCTCTCAAGGTTGGTAGAATCTATAATTAAGGAGGGAGAGAGGTATGGGATTAGATGGAACCTATAAAGTGAATAATGAATCACAAGTCAAGATAGTCCCTGCCAATTACGATAACGCCAAAATGTCTCAGGAAGACTTCCTAAAAGTCCTCCTTGCGAATATCCAGTGGCAAGACCCCCTTGAGGCTCAGGATATAAGCCGGTTTATAGATAACTCTGTAAAGCTGAGGGAGATGGAAGTCCTCAACTCGTTTGAGAGCAGCGTTGATAAGCTAATTTCCTCCCTTGACTCCTATTCTCTCTTCTTTGCCTCCTCCTTTATAGGAAAGGAGATTCAGTATTCGGGAAATCAGACCTACGTCAAGGAGGGTAAGGGGAGAGCCGTCTTTACCCTCTCCGGGCCCGCTTCTGAAGTCAGGGTTAGCCTTCTTGACAGCTCGGGCAACGTCGTTGAGGAGAAGCTCTTTACCGACTTATCTGCCGGAACTTATCCGATAGAGATTGATAACCCCTCCCTTCCCGACGGTTACTACACCGTTAGCGTTATTGCAAAAGCCTCCGACGGTTCTTCTTTAGACGTGAAGGTTGAGAGTTACGCCCTCGTTGAGGGAGTTAAGAGAAAAGAAGACGGGAAGGTTTACGCAACTACAGAAGTTTCTGAAATACCCTTTAGTGAGATAACCGCAATTGGAGGTTAGCCATGCTTCAATCTTTTTACACCGCCTTTACCGGCCTTTCGGCAGACAAGAGGTGGCTCTCTGTTATCTCCGATAACATTGCCAACGTTAATACGGTAGGCTTTAAGGCCGAGAGGGCCGTTTTTGAAGACCTTCTCGCAAGGAGTTTAACCACTTTTAAAAACGGCTCTCCAGTAAACCAGGAAATCGGAGGGGGAGTTTTCGTAAGTGCCACAGTTAAGGACTTCAGTCAGGGAACTTTTATGAATACCAACAACCCTCTTGACCTTGCCCTTGACGGTGAAGGTTTTTTCATGGTTAGGGATGAAGAGGGCATGACCTACTATACAAGGAATGGTCAGTTCAGGCTTGACGCAAACGGCGACCTTATAAACATGCTCGGTATGAAGGTTCAGGGCTGGATGCTTGACGAAGACGGGAATATGGCGGGTGCTGTAGGAAATATTAACGTTCCTATGGATATACCTCCCAAGGAGACTACAGAGATTACCTTTAACTCACCATCAAACCTTGATTCAAGGGTTAGCGATGCTCAGGTGATGGAGGACGACAGTGCTGAAATTGGAAGCTCCTTCTATCACGTAGGTTTTGACCCTTCTGAGGCTGACAGTTATTCTTACGTAAATACTATTACTATTTACGACTCTCTCGGAAATGCCCACAGCCTCTCTTACTATTTCCAGAAGGTTGACGTTAACACTTGGAGAATTTATACAACAGTTGACGGTGCTATCACTCCTATGAAGTTAAAGCTTTCCGATAATGCTATTGACGATACTCTTTACTCTTACCTTGAGGTTCAGTTTGACGACAAAGGGGAAGTTATAAAAGACTCTATTAAAGCAGGATACCAAGTTAACTACAACTACGACGCGACCCTTACAAAGAGTGGTGGCTCTTTTGACGTTAGCTCCCTTACTGCCGCGATAGGAAGCCTCCACATAAAGAAAGTCGGAAGGGGAGGAGATGAGTTTCTCGTAAACTACCACGACAGCGGAGTTGTTAGGACTATAACCGTTAACGACGGTGCAACTACAGAGACCCATTACATAGGTGACATTCTTGATGAGGGCGGGAACAAGGTAGGTGAGATTGACTATACGGCCGGAAAAATCACCCTTGACGACGCAAGCGTTGATAAGATTGTTTTAGATTACATAGAGCCGGTAGATTCTACAGCTTCGGAAGGGGCTCCCAGTCCTGATAATCCAGTAAAGTGTCCTCTTATAACGGGCTATGATACGATGACGAGCCCTGACCCAGATGCTAAAAATACGGTTGACGTGTGTGCTTTCGTTGATAATCTGAAGCAGCTTGCCTCCGACTTTATTTTCTACGCCCAGCAGGACGGGAACAGTAAAGGAGATTTAATTAGCGTTTCTGTAAGCGAGGACGGTTCAATCAAGGCCTCCTATACCAACGGAAAGGTTAAGAACATAGCCCGCCTTGCAATAGCCAACTTTAAGGATAAAGAGATGCTCGTCCGTAAGGGAAGCTGGCTCTACGTTCCCAACGTCCAGACCTTTACTCCCGTGATTATGCCCGGAGGGGTTATATCAAAGGTCAGGAGCGGAATGCTTGAGATGTCCAACGTTGACATAGCCAACGAGTTTATCAACCTGATTACCGCCCAAAGGGCCTACCAGGCCAACGCAAGGGTTATTACAACCGACGACCAGATTCTTCAGGAGACAATGAACATCAAGAGATAACGGGGTTTTAGATGGCTGAGGAAGAGAAGCAGCAGGAACGGGAAAGCAAAGGGGGGAAGAAGAAGCTAATCTTCATTCTCCTATTCTTGATATTGGCAGCAGTGGGCGGCGGTGCCGCCTATAAGTTCCTCGTCCTTGACAAGAAGAATGAGCAGACCAAGGAGAAGCAGGCCGAGAAGATTATTGAGGAAATTAAGGCCACCGAAAACGTCGGGGTAATGTTTGACCTGGGGACTTTCGTCGTTAACCTTGCAGACCCCGACATTGAGAGATACCTCAAGGTCTCCGTTGTTCTTGAGCTTAAAGACCAGAAGGTTCAGGCCGAAGCCCAAAAGAGGCTTCCCGAAATTAAGGACGCAATTACCACTCTGCTCCTGACTAAGAAGTCCTCCGAGATTAGAACTCCAGAGGGAATTGAGTTTTTGAAGGAGGAGATTGCAAAGAGGGTTAACGCTATTTTACCTTTGGGCGGCGTTAAGAACGTTTACTTTACCGAGTTTATAATCCAGACGGGATAAGTTATGAAAGAGGGCAGGTTAGAGAGGTTTAAGGATATCAGGTTAAAGATCTCCCTCGTTTTGGGGAGTAAGGAGCTTCCCCTCTCTAAGGTCCTTAAGCTTAAAGAGGGAGACCTTATAACCCTTGATACGAAACTTGAAGACTACCTTGAGGTTCGCCTTAACGACGAGAAGTTCGGCATCGGGGAGCTTATAGTTATTAACGATAAAGTTAGCTTGAGGCTTGTTGACCTTGTATAGCGAGCTCCACTTCCTCTTAAACTCCCTTACTCTTATAGGGGCTCTCTTCCTCATCTACTACTTGGTTAACAGGTACGGTTTAAGGTTTTCCCCCCAAGGAGGGAGAAATCTGGAGCTCCTTGAGAGGCTCCCTTTGAGCGGCGATTCGGGGCTTATTATTTTCCGTGCGGGAAAGAAAAGGTACCTGGGATTTTACTCAAAAGGAGACTTCAAGCTCTTGAAAGAGTTGGAAGATGAAGAGAGTTCTGCTGATAGCCTTAATTCCAGCGGCAGCGTGGGGAGAGACCCTTAACCAGATTGCCCAGAGGTTGGGACAGGTTGATATAACCCTTAAAATTTTGTTTCTCCTTACGGTTTTAGCCCTTCTGCCTTCAATTCTTATTGCCGTTACCAGCTTCACCAGAATCGTAATAATCTTCTCCCTCTTAAGGCACGCCCTGGGAACACCCCAAACCCCTCCCAACCAAGTTGTTGTTGCCCTTTCCCTCTTCCTTACCCTATTTACTATGTACCCTACCTTTAAAGAGATTGACAGGGTGGCCCTTAAGCCCTACCTGAGCGGTGAAATTTCCGACGTTGAAGCAGTTGAGAGGGCTTCTGTTCCCTTAAAGGAGTTTATGCTGAGGAATACCAGGAAAGAGGAGCTTAAGCTCTTTCTTGACATAAGGGGTGAAAAGCCCTCTTCGCCGAAGGAGCTCTCCTTCATAACCCTCATTCCGGCCTTCATGGTAAGCGAGGTTAAGACCGCCTTTGAGTTCGTCTTCGTCGTCTTCCTTCCCTTTATCCTTATTGACTTCCTCGTTGCCAGCATTCTGATGTCAATGGGTATGATGATGATACCTCCCATGATGCTCTCCCTACCCTTTAAGCTCATTCTCTTTGTCGTTTCTGGAGGGTGGGAGCTCCTTATAAAGTCAATCGTAGAGAGCTACAAATGACAGTTGACCAGGTTGTTACTTTGGGACAGAAGATGCTTGAGGTTGCCTTCCTCGTGGGTACTCCCGTTCTCATGATAACCTTCATTGTGGGAATGGTTATAAGCGTCTTTCAGGCGGCAACCCAAATTCACGAGATGACCCTTACCTTTATACCTAAAATCCTTGCAACCCTTGTCGTCCTTTACGTTTTGGGCAACTGGATGCTCGTTAAGATGGTTGATTACGTGAGGGAAAACTTCCTCTACCTCCTTCAAATGGTAAGATGAGCGGGCTCTTTGACTACATCTCCTCCCACTACTGGGGATTTCTTTTCGTCTTTATAAGACTCTCTGCCTTCTTTATGGCCTTCCCCTTCTTCTCAACCCCCTTCGTTCCCGCCACCGTTAGGGTGGTTCTCCTGCTGGCCTTCTCCTTCTTCTTTTCCTCTCTGGCTCCCCTTAACTTTCCTCCTCCGGCTTCTACCGTTGAGTTTGCCCTTTTGGCTCTTAAGGAGTTCCTTATCGGCTTTTTCCTCGCCCTTATCGGCTCTATCTTCTACGCCGTTGTCGTCTATGCCGCCGAGCTTATCAGCTACATGATGGGCTTAACGATTGCAAACCTCTTTGACCCTACCTTCGGAATGGTCTCAATAGTGGGAAGGCTCTTTGCCTTTACCTTTTATGCAGTCTTCTTTGCAACGGGAGGGGATGAACTCTTTGTCGGGGCTCTCTACCAGAGCTTTAAGTTGATTCCTCCGGGAAATATTGGTGTCGGGAGCTCCCTCTTCCACTTCCTCGTTCAGGAGTCGGCCTTAATCTTTACCTTCGGCTTCAAGCTGGCCTTCCCCTTTATCTTTGCCCTCTTTATAACCAACCTCGCCCTTGCCCTCGTGAACAGGCTGATTCCCCAGATAAACGTCTTCATAGTCGGCCTGCCACTGCAGATTTTCGTGGGGCTTTTAACCCTCGCCTTCGGCTTTTCTGTTGTTGTCTACTTTACAGTTGACCTCGTTCAGCGCTACTTGGAAGACCTCTTTAAACTCCTGGAGGTTTTAAGAGGTGGCTAAAGACCCTTCAAAGACCGAAAAGGCGACCCCGCGGCGGCGCCAGAAAGCCCGTGAGGAGGGTCAGGTATTAAAGAGTCAAGACGTTCCCATATCTGCTACCCTCTTCTTTACGGCAGTTTTCCTTTACTTCTACCTTCCCTACCTCTATACCGTTCTAAAATCCCTCTTTTCCTACGCCTTTTCCGAGGCCTACTCCCTTGAGCTCTCTCTTTTAACGAAAACCTTTTTCTTTAAGCTCTTCCTCCTTCTCCTTCCAATCTTTCTGAGCCTCGTTGTTGTCGGCATCCTCTCAAACGCCGTTCAGTTCGGTTTCCTCTTTTCCCTCAAGCCTCTGATTCCAAAGCTTGACAACGTTAACCCGATAAAGGGTTTAGGGAGAGTATTCTCTCTTAAGAGCCTCTTTGAGGCCTTAAAGAGCTCCCTTAAACTCTCCGTTGCCGTTGCCGTCGGCTACTTTACCGTTAAGTACGCTCTCTCGGGCTTTTACTCCTTTCCCCTCCTTCCCCTCTCCTCTCAGGTGGAGCTCCTTGTAAAGTGGCTGGTTATTCTCTTCTTTACCTTCGGGCTCCTCTCAATTCCCATTGCTGCAGTTGACTTCCTCTATAGGCGGTGGGAGTACGAGGAGAGCTTAAAGATGAGCAAGCAGGAGATTAAGGAAGAGAGGAAGCAGTACGAGGGGCATCCTCTCATCAAGTCGGCCATAAGGAAGAGGCAGAGGGAGATTGCGATGAGGAGGATGATGGCCGAGGTCCCCAAGGCCGACGTAGTTATTACAAACCCGACCCACTACGCAGTTGCCCTTAAGTACGAGAGGGGGAAGATGCACGCTCCGAAGGTTGTTGCAAAGGGGGTTGATAAGGTTGCTTTAAAAATTAAGGAGATTGCCCTTAAAAACGGCGTTCCCGTTGAGGAAAAGCCGGAGCTTGCCAGGGCTCTCTACTCCTCCTGCGACGTTGGTGATTACATTCCCGAGGAGTTTTACAGGGTAGTTGCTAAGATTTTGGCAAGGATTTACCGCCGTCGGAGCTCCCTTTGATTGAGGTCAGTATCCTTACTATCTCGTCAACGACCTTTGGGTCAACGTAGTTGAGGATTTCTCCCGCCTTCCTTGACTTCATGTTGTAGAGTATGTAGGCGGCTTCTTTTGGGTCTGAGAAGGCCGAAATCTTCTGACCTGCAAGCTCTGGGTCCATCTTTGAGAAGACCTGAGCCAGCTTCTCGTACCTCTGGGCTTTAACCTCTTTTACTCTCTTTTCAAACTCCTCCCTCTCCCTCCTCAGTTTTTCCCTCTCCTCCTCTATCTTCTTTAAGAGCTCCTTGTTCTCCTCAATTAACCTCTTTACCTCCTCCCTCAGCTTAACGAGTCTCTCTATCTCTTTCTTTGCCTCTTTAACCTCAAGTTTTTCCTGAGCCGAGGCCGGCTGCAGTAGAAGGCTAACCGCTGCTACGGCCATAAAGAACCTGATAGATAAACCTCTCATTGAGAACCTCTTCAACTCGCTCCTCTCTCAGCTTCCGTTTCCTTAAAAGCTCCTTTATGAGGTTTACCTCTCCCCTCAGTTTCCCCAGCTCTTCCCTCTTCTCCTCAATCTCCTCTGAGAGCTCCTTCAGCTCTCTCCTCAGCCCTTCCCTCTTCCTTAGGAGCTCTCCCAAAACCTCCCTCGTTAGGGCAAACTGTAATACAGATTCAGGGTTCAATACTTTGAGGGAAGAAATTTCCCCCTCAACCCTTTCAATTTCAAGCCTTAAAGCCCTTTCCCTTGCCGTAAGAAGGTTGAGCTCTTCCTGTTTCCTCTTTAGCTCTCTCTCTTTAAGAGCTACTACCTTTTCAAGCCCTTTCAACCTATCCCCTGTTCTTCAGGGCAAGCTGGGCAAGTTTTTTCTGCTCGTTCTTTACGAAGTCGTGGATTGCCTTCTGGTCTTCAGGCTTAATTCCCTCAAACTTCACGCCGTAGCAGGTTGTGTGCCTCCTGGGGTAAACGTTTACTACGCTTGCCTTAAGGGTAAAGCGCCTGCCGGCAAGGGTGAACTTGAGGATAAGTTCTGAGGCCGGCTGGAGCTCCTTCGGGTAGTCCTGAAGGGAGATGCAGACCTTTGCTCCCCCTGCAGAGATGTCAACTATTTCGCCTTTAATCCACTCTACCTTATCCTCAAGCTTGTTGTAAACTCCCACAGTTGCCGGAACTTCAACCTCAACCCTCGCGTACTCCCTCCTCTGGTACCTCGTAAGCTCGAAGGTGTGAGGGAGCTGGACAATCATCTTCCCGTTGTCAAAGAAGATTTTCTCAACTACCGACTCAAACTTATAGATTCCGTCCCCCTTCCTCACGAAGGAGACCGTTACTTTCTGGCCCACTATATCGGGAGGACGCCTCTCGTCAATAACTGCCCAGTACATGTACTTCTCGTCCTTATCAAAAAGAGCAACCTCGTAACGGCTCTTGTCCGCAAGGTAGAGCTTCGCAGGCTGGAAGAGCTCAATGTCTTTTGTACTTACCAGCGGAACGAAGTAGGGAACGTAGTCAAACCCCAGCTTTATTCTCATGTCTTGAACGAGTTTTTCATCAGCTTTGGGGTCTTCCCTGAGGTACAGGTCAATAACTTTTTCAAAGGGAGCCTTAAACTCAAGGGCGAGGAACGGATCCCTCCCAAACTTCAAAGAGTACTTCCAGAGAATTTGAGCTTCTTCCTCTGTAAGCCCCCTCTCAAGGGCTTCCTTGAAGAAGGAGTGTTTCAGGTTCTTCTTCCTTACGTATTCCCTGATAAGGCCTACGAGGATAAAGAAGAGAATAAAGACCGTTAAAATCAGGACAAAGAGGAGAACCGTATTCCCTTGAGCGGCCGGGAACTTTAAAAAACTTAGGTCTCTCATTGGTTTAGCCCTTCTAAGTTTGTGTTTAATTCTAACAAAGGTCTCTTTTTATCTAAAAGTTTAATTGCCTCAATAACGGCCTTTTTAAAACTTTCCTCGTCTGCCACTCCCTTTCCTGCAATGTCGTAGGCCGTTCCGTGGTCTACCGACGTTCTTATTATCGGAAGCCCGAGGGTTGTATTAACGCTCTTTCCGAAACCGAGGAGCTTAACCGGTATAAGCCCTTGGTCGTGGTACATTGCCAAAACCGCGTCAAACTCTCCCGAGGCCGCCCTTACAAAGAGCGTATCTGAGGGGTAGGGTCCGAAGGCGGGTATTCCCTCTTTCCGGGCTTGCGCTACTGCCGGCTCTATCTCTTCAATTTCCTCCCTTCCGAAAAGTCCCCCCTCTCCGGCGTGGGGGTTTAGGCCGCAGACTCCAATTTTTTTCGGGCGGAGCTCCCTATTAATCAGCCTTAACTTCCTTAAGACCCCTTCCTTTTTAACTTTTTCCGGAACCTCTTTCAGGGGAAGGTGGGTTGTTAAAAGCACAACCCTCAACTTCTCGTTTGAGAGCATCATTGCGAACTCTTCTGTCTTAAAGGCGTGGGCCAGGTATTCCGTGTGGCCGGGGAAGTTGAAGCCGGCCTTCCTTATCACCTCCTTGTTTATGGGAAGGGTTACTATTGCGTCAACTTTTCCCCTCTTAGCGTCCTCAACTGCCCTCTCTATAAACTTCAGCTGGGCGGCTCCGCACTCCCTGTCGGGCTTTCCCGGCTGAACTTTTTTTAAAGGGTAGGCGTCAATGAGGAAGACCCCCCTTTCGGCAGGCGGCTCTTTAACCTCTTTTAGTGAAAGGGGAGTTGAGAGGAGCTTCGCGTAAACCTGTAGAACTCCTTTAGAGCCGTAAACGGTAAAGCTCCCGGGAAGGGAGCTGAGAAAGGGAAGGGACTTTAAGAGGATTTCGGGCCCTATCCCCGCAGGGTCACCTAAGGTGATTGCTACTCGCGGTTGAATTTCTCAACCTCCTCAAGGGCGTTCTCTGCCCTCTTTAAGAACTCTGAGGTAATCTTCTCGCTGAGGTTCTTCAGCTCGTTGCCCAGCTGCCTCAGTTTGTACTTGAGCTCAACATTCTCCTGCTCAAGCTCCTCAACCCTCTGCTGAAGGTTGTTCACCTTCTCCTCGTAGTCCCTTACGAGCTCTTCTACAAACGTGGCAAACTGCCTGTTAATCTGGTTTAACTTCTCCTTTATCCCTTCCGGAACTTGAAACTCCCCGTTTTCCATTTTCCTCCTCCAACTCAAGTAGATGACCCAGTTTCTCCTTTTTGGCCTTCAGGTAGCCGATATTATACTGGCAGACCCCCGTTATAATCGGCACTCTTTCAACTATCTCAAGGCCGTATCCCTCAAGGCCGATTAGCTTTCTCGGGTTGTTGGTCATGAGCCTCATCTTCTTAACGCCCAAATCCCTCAAAATCTGGGCTCCGATTCCGAAGTCCCTCATATCTGCCGGGAATCCTAACTTCTCGTTGGCCTCAACCGTGTCAAAGCCGTGGTCCTGAAGGTGGTAGGCCTTAATCTTGTTCACAAGGCCTATTCCCCTGCCCTCCTGCCTTAAGTAAACGATTACGCCCTTACCCTCCTGGGCAATCATCTCCATTGCCCTGTGGAGCTGGCTCCTGCAGTCGCACTTTAAGGAGCCGAAGACGTCGCCCGTTAAACACTCGGAGTGAACCCTCACTAAGACGGGCTCGTCCTCTCTTATCTTGCCCATCACGAGGGCGACGTGCTCCTTGCCGTCAACTATTGAGGTATAGGCGTAGATCTTCCACTGGCCGTAGATTGTGGGGAGGTTTGCCTCGGCCTCCCGCCTTATCAGGCTCTCCCTCTTCATCCTGTACTCAATGAGGTCGGCTATGCTTATGATTTTGAGGCCGTGCTCTCTCGCGTAGTCTATGAGTTTCGGGAGCCTCATCATCGTCCCGTCTTCGTCCATAATTTCGCAGATGACTCCGGCCGGGTAGAGCCCTGCAAGGCGGGCAAGGTCAACGGCGGCCTCGGTGTGGCCAGAGCGCTTTAAAACTCCTCCCTTCCTTGCCCTTAGGGGGAAGACGTGGCCGGGTTTAACGAAGTCCTCGGGCTTTGCATCGGGGCTTACTGCCCTCTTTATCGTTATGGCCCTGTCGTAGGCCGATATTCCGGTTGTCGTTCCGAACTTGGGGTGTGCGTCAACGGAGACGCAGAAGGCGGTTTCCTTTGGGTCTGAAGGCCTTGCGGTCATCGGCTCAAAGCCAAGCTGGTCGCACCTTTCCTCGGGAAGGGCAAGGCAGATTAACCCCCTTCCGTACTTTGCCATAAAGTTTATGGCCTCAGGGGTGACCTTCTCCGCGGCCATTACGAGGTCGCCCTCGTTCTCCCTGTTGGGGTCGTCAACGACGACCACCATCTTGCCCTGCCGGATGTCCTCTATGGCTTCCTCAACCCTGTCTAAGGGAAACCTTCCCTTAACCAATTAACCACCCCTTCTGGTTAGTACTTTGTCTATGAGGCCGTACTCTTTGGCCTCCTCTGCGCTCATAAAGTAGTCCCTTTCGGTGTCCTGCTCAATCTTCTCAATCGGCTGGCCGGTGTGGTTTGAGAGAATTTCGTTGAGCATTCTCTTGAGCCTGAGGATTTCCTTTGCGTGGATTTCAATGTCGGTCGCCTGACCCTGAAAGCCTCCCAAGGGCTGGTGAATCATTATCCTTGCGTGGGGGAGTGCAAAGCGCTTTCCCTTTGCGCCGGCCGCCAGCAGAACGGCTCCCATGCTGGCCGCCTGCCCCATACAGATTGTTACGACGTCGGGCTTTATGTACTGCATCGTGTCGTAGATTGCAAGGCCCGCCGTTACCACCCCTCCGGGGCTGTTTATGTAGAGGTAGATGTCCTTTTCGGGGTCTTCTGCCTCTAAGAAGAGGAGCTGGGCAACTATGAGGTTTGCAATGTGGTCGTCTATGGGGGTTCCCAGCATTATGATTCTGTCCTTTAAGAGCCTTGAGTAGATGTCGTAGGCCCTCTCTCCCCTTCCCGTCTGCTCAATTACTATGGGAACGAACTGGTTGAGAATCTCTTCCATAAACTCCTCCTTAATTTCCCGTTGTGCTACTGGTAAAGATAGATTTAATCTATCAGTGAACAACTCTCTTTGGCTTTTCCCTGTGAACCCTCTTTGCGGATATTACTCCCTTTATTCCCCTTACGGCGTTTAAGACCTGATTGAACTCCTCCCTGCTCTTAACCTGAATTATAAAGTCAAGGACGGTCTTCTCGTTGGCCCTTCGGCTCTTTACGTCCGATATGTTTATGTTGTGCTTTGAAATTACGGCCGAAACCTCCGCCAGCATTCCCGGCTTATCTATAACCGAGACCCTCAGCTTTGCGGGGTAGAGCTTCTCTGACGGGACGAAGTTTACCTTTACTATCTTGCCGGGGGAGCTCTCCATCACCTGCCTCGCCACGACGCAGTTCTTCGTATGGATTACTATGCCCTTACCCGAGTTTACCACCCCCACAACCTCGTCCCCCGGCAAGGGGTGGCAGCACCTTCCGAGGCTGACCGCCACGTTGTCTATTCCGTCAACCTTTATCGCAACCTCGCCTTTAAGGGTAGAGCTCCTCTTCTTCCTCCTCTGCTCAACGGGAAGGCCGAGGATTTTCCTTGCGACCGTATCGGGCTCAATCTTGCCAAAACCTACGTCAACTAAGAGGGAGGAGAGGTTTGAGTACCCCAAGGGCTTTATTCTCTCGTTAATCTCCTCCTCTTCTATTGAGCTCAGGCTCTTACCGGCCAGTTTCCTGAGAGCTTTATCCAGCAGACTCTCTCCCAACTTCCTCGCCCTTTCGTTTTCCTCCTTCCTTATAAAGGAACGTATTGCGTGGCGGGCCTTTGAGGTTTTAACGAAGTTGAGCCAATCCCTGCTCGGCCTTTCCTCACTTCCCGTTATTATTTCAACCTTGTCTCCGCTCTTTAAGGTGTAGTTTAGGGGAACTAATTTTCCGTTAACCTTTGCGGCCCTACACCTGTGGCCGACTGAGGTATGGATTGCGTAAGCAAAGTCAACCGGAGTTGCCCCTACCGGCAGGGTCTTTATGTCCCCTTTGGGTGTGAAAACGTAAATGTCCTCTCCGTAGAGGTCAGTTCTTACAGAGTTTATAAACTCCTCCGGGTCTTTTTCCTCTTTAACCCACTCAAGGAGGTTCCTCAGCCACAGGAACCTTTCCTTCTCGCTCTCGCTGAGAGCTCCTCCCCCCTCCTTGTACTTCCAGTGGGCGGCGATTCCCAGCTCGGCAACCTGATGCATCTCCCAAGTCCTGATTTGAAACTCAATAAACTGCCCCTTCGGGCCTACGACAGTTGTGTGGAGGGACTGGTACATGTTGGGCTTTGGGACGGCTATGTAGTCCTTAATCCTTCCGGGAACGGGAGTCCATATGTGGTGGATAATGCCGAGAATCTGGTAGCAGTTCCCGACCGTATCCGTTATAACCCTTATTCCCGCTACGTCGTAAACCTCCTCAAAGGGGATGCCTTTAGTTACCATCTTTTTGTAGATTCCGTAGATGTGTTTAATCCTCCACTGGATTTGGCCGTCTATTCCGTTCTTTTGGAGCTCCTGCCTAACCCTCTCAATAATCCCCTCAAGGTAGGGCAGGAGCTTTTTCTTCTTCTCCTTAACCTTCCTCTCAATCTCGTAGTAGGCCTCCGGGTCAAGGTACTTTAAGGAAAGGTCTTCAAGCTCGTTCTTTATCCTGTACATACCCAGCCTGTTGGCAAGGGGTGCGTAAATCGTAAGTGTCTCCTTTGCGTTCCTCAGCTGGCTCTCCCTCTTCATGTGGTGGAGGGTTCTCATGTTGTGGAGCCTGTCGGCCAGCTTAACTATGAGAACCCTTATATCCTCGGCAAGTGAAATCAGGAGGTTCCTGAAGCTCTCGGCCTCCTTCTCCTCCTTGCTCTGGAAAGAGTACCCTTCAAGTTTCGTTACCCCTTTAACTATGAAGAGAACCTCTCTTCCGAACTCCCTCTCAATCTCCTCTTCGGTAGTGTCCGTATCCTCAAGGGTATCGTGAAGGAGGCCGGCAACGATTGTGGGGACGTCCATCTTCAGCTCTGCCAGGATGTAGGCAACCTCTGCCGGGTGGGAGAAGTAGGGCTCTCCCGACTTCCTGAACTGGCCTTCGTGCTTTTTCTTTGCAAACTCGTAGGCTTTCTCTATTAAGTGCTCGTCAAAGTTTGAGCGGTATTCCCTTACTTTATCTATAATTTCCTTGCAGCTCCTCATAACCTAAACCCGAAAACTGTTTTTACGGCCTAACTCATTTAAATTAATCCGCTACCTTCAGAGGAAGCAATGGCAGACAGAGCAATTGGCATTTTTGACTCCGGTGTGGGAGGGCTTACGGTCTTAAAGGCCATAAGGGACCTCCTTCCCGGCGAGAATCTGATTTACTTCGGCGACACCGCAAGGGTTCCCTACGGAACAAAGTCTCAGAGGACTATAATCAGGTACAGCATTCAGAACGCAAGGCTCCTTGAGTCTTACCGAATAAAGATGCTCGTTGTTGCCTGCAATACCTCAAGTGCCCACGCTCTTGAGATTTTGAGGGAGGAGTTCCCCTTTCCCGTTATTGGAGTGGTTAAACCCGGTGCGAAGCTTGCCGTATCAGCCACCAAAGGGGGAAAAGTAGGGGTAATCGGAACAGAGGCCACGGTTAAGAGCCACGCCTACAGGAAGGAGATTATCTCCCTAAACCCTTTCTGTGAGGTTTACGAGAAGGCCTGTCCCCTCCTTGTTCCCCTAATTGAGGAAGGGTGGCTTGACGACCCTATAACCAAGGAGGTTGTTAGGAGGTACCTTGAGCCTCTCGTGGAGGAGGGTATAGATACTCTTGTTTTGGGGTGTACCCACTATCCCCTCATAAAGGGGGTAATCGGGGAGCTCTACCCCCACCTCAACCTGATAGACTCGGCCGACGCCGTTGCCAAGGAAGTTGAGAGGAACCTCCCCACAAAAAGGAAGGGGGAGAGAGGGTTTGTTAAGGTTTTGGTTAGCGACAGAACAGAGCGCTTTGAGAGAATAGCTAAAATGATAATGGGAAGAGAAGTAAGAGTTGAGGAGGTAAATATTGATAAGGAGTGACGGGAGAGCTCCCGACCAGCTTAGGCCCGTAAACTTAATCCTTGACTACATAAAGTACGCCGAGGGCTCTTGCCTGATAGAGTTCGGCGACACGAGGGTAATCTGCACCGCCTCGGTTGAGGAGAAGGTTCCCCCCTTTTTAAAGGGTACCGGTCAGGGCTGGATAACCGCCGAGTACTCAATGCTCCCCAGGGCAACAGCCCAGAGAACCGTAAGGGAGGCTGCAAAGGGGAGGTTAACCGGAAGGACTCAGGAAATCCAGAGACTTATAGGCCGCTCCTTAAGGAGTGCCGTTGAACTTACGGAACTCGGAGAGATAACAATCTGGATTGACTGCGACGTTATTCAGGCCGACGGCGGAACGAGAACCGCCGCAATAACCGGGGCTTTTGTAGCCCTCTACAGGGCCCTTGAGAAAATCGGTAAGCTGAGTGCCGTTAACTCCTTTATTGCCGCGGTAAGCGTCGGGATTGTTGACGGAGTCCCCCTCCTTGACCTTACCTACGAGGAGGACTCAATGGCCGAGGTTGACATGAACGTTGTTATGAACGACCGAGGCGAGTTTGCCGAGGTTCAGGGAACAGGAGAGGGCAGGACTTTTACCAGAGAAGAGCTTGACAAACTGCTTGAGCTTGCGGCAAAGGGAATAGGTGAGCTTATCTCCAAACAGAAAGAGGCTCTGGGGGTTAAGTAGTGAGGATTATTTTTGCTACCACAAACCCGGGAAAGGTTAGGGAGGTTAGGGAAGCTTTAAGAAACTTCGGTATAGAGGTTCTTCCCCTTAAAAAGGGGAAAATTCCCCCTCCGGAGGAAAGGGGAGAAACCTTCTGCGAGAACGCTTACGAGAAGGCCACTTACTACGCTAAGGTACTAAACGAGCCGGTTCTTGCCGAAGATTCGGGCCTTGAGGTTGATGCCTTGGGGGGAAAGCCGGGAGTTTACTCCTCAAGGTTTGCAGGTGAGGGGGCTACCGACGAGGAGAACAACAGGAAGCTGATTGAGGAGCTGAAGAAACTCGGGCTTGACTCCTCTCCTGCAAGGTACGTCTCCTTCCTCTTCTTGGCCTTCCCCGAGGGAATGGGACTTTGGAGCTCCGGAACGGTTGAAGGAAAGGTAATTACTTCCCTCCGAGGGGAAGGTGGCTTTGGCTACGACCCCCTCTTTATACCTGAGGGCTACGAGAAGACTATGGCAGAGCTCCCCTTAGATGAGAAGAACAAAATCTCCCACAGGGGGAGGGCGATTAGAAAACTTGTAAAACTGATTAAAGAGGTGAAATCTTGGTAGAGCTTGCAAAAAACCTTCTCCACCTTATTATTGAGGGTCTTACATGGTTTATAATCGTTGGAGCTCTTTTAACCTTTATCCCTCCCCATCAGAGGAACGGTTTTGTTAACTCCGTTATAGAGCTCCTTGATAGACTTCTCTCCCCCATACGGAAGCTAATTCCTCCAATCGGCGGGATAGACCTGAGCCCGTTGATTGCTATAATCCTTCTTCAGTTAGTAGATAGTCTATTGAGGGGACTGTAAGATGGAAGAACAAAGAAGAAATCAGAGGAAGCGGGTCTTCACGCCGTCAGAAATCAGGAACAAGGAGTTCAGGAAGAAACTCTTCGGCTACGACCCCGATGAGGTTGACAGCTTTCTCATGGAAGTTTCAAACGCTTATCACGAGCTCCTTAAAGAGATTGAGAGGTTAAAGGTTCAGACTCCCGAGTATAAGACTAAGGAGATTGTAGAGAAGGCCAAGAAAGAGATTGAAAAGATAGTTGAGAAGAAAAAGGAGGAGAAGGAGCTCCTTGAAAAGGAGAAGAGGGAGCTTGAGATAGAGATAGAGAAGTTAAGGCTTGCCCAGAAGAGCATGTACGACAGGCTGAAAATAGCGATAATAGAGATGACGAGAATTTTAGAGGAGCTTAGAAAGGATGCTGCAGGCAAGAAGAAGGAAAGAGGGAATAGAGATAGAGGTGAAGCTCCAGCCCAAGGCCTCAAGGAACAGGGTGGAGAAGGTAGAGGCGGGAAGACTGAAGGTGAAAGTGACGGCTCCTCCGGAGGGAGGGAAGGCTAATAAGGCTCTCATAGAACTCCTTTCAAAGGAGCTCAAGGTTCCCAAGAGCTCAATTTCAATAGTAGCCGGCCAGACCAGTAGAGTTAAGAGGGTTTTAATAGAGGGGATAGATTTTGCACGCTTGCAAGAAAAACTGGGTGTTAAAGTTGAGGAAATACCTTGACAATAAAGAGCTAAAATTGTATTTTCAAGGTAAAGTCTTGAAACACTTGACTTTAAACCAATATAAGGAGGGAGCGGCATGACAAAGAGCGAACTCGTCGCCGCAATCGCAGAAAAAGCAAACATCAGAAAAAAGGACGCCGAAGCGGCTCTCAACGCCTTTATTGAGGTGGTTACTGAGGCCCTCAAGAAAGGCGACAAGGTAGAAATCAGGGGCTTTGGAACCTTCCTCATGAAGGAGAGGGCTCCCAGAGTTGCAAGGAATCCCAAGACAGGCGAGAAGGTTGAGGTTCCCGCTAAGCTCGTTCCTGCCTTCAAGCCCGGAAAGGACCTCAAAGAGGCTACCGAGAAGGAGCTCAAGAAGAAGAGGAAGAAATAAATATATAGGGGGGCTCTTGCCCCCCTATCAGTCAATTAGCCTGAAGAACCTGTTAAACCTTGGCATGTGTTTCTGGCCGTCCCACGAGAAGAAGATAATTCTTGCAATTCCCACAATTTTATCCCTGTCAACAAACCCCCAGTAGCGGCTGTCGTAACTGTTATTCCTGTTATCCCCCATCATGAAGTACTTCCCTTTGGGAACTACGAAAACTTCCGTGTTATCCCCCTGGCTCCCGGTCTTTAAAATCAGGTGTTTCTTTACTCCGCTGTCTTTTTTGGGTAGAAACTCGTAGTAGAGTTCCCCCTTATAAAACTTCCCGTTCTCCCGATAGGAGTAGTTACCCACAAACTGATATTTACAGGGCTTTCCGTTTACGTAGAGCTTCCCATCCTTTACCTCAACCTTGTCTCCCGGAATTCCTACGATTCGCTTTACGTAGTAAACCTCCTCGTTTAAGGGGAAGTGGAAGACGACAACGTCTCCTCTTTCGGGCTCTCTCAGGCGGTAGGTTATTTTGTCAACCAGAATAAAATCCCCGATTAAAAGGGTCGGTATCATTGAGCCCGAAGGAATGTGGAAGGACTGAACTATGAAGGTTCTAATTAGGAGGGCTAAGGCGAGGGCAATTGCGAAAGATTTCAGGTTCTCGTAGATTTTTCCACCCAAGGAAGGAACCTCCGGAAGGTTTGCTGAATTATACCTCTCCATTTTCGCTCTTCCGGGGATAGTTTTTAACCGCCCACAAATTAGTAGAGAGGTGGAGTATGAAGAGACTTCTTATAGTTCTTTCTCTTCTTCCCTCCGTTGCGCTGGCCTCTGGTGAGCTTACCGTCTCTTTTACCCAGACTTCAGGAAACAGCGACACCGATACGCTGGCTCTCTCCTACCAGGTAGAGAGGGAGCTCTCGGCTTGGGAGCTCTCCTCAAAGGGCGATTACCTCTACAAGAGGGATAGCGGAGAGGAGACGGCAAACCGCCTGAACCTTGAGGGCGTTGCCGGGAGGAAACTCTCGGACAGGCTCCTCTTGGAGCTCTACGGCTTTGCCTTCAGAGACCCCTTCTCCGGGTACGACTTTAGGGGTGGCCTCGGGCCGGGTCTATCGTGGAAGGTAAACAGGGACTTTACCCTTTCGGGAAGGCTAACCTACACCTATAACGACTTTACCGGAGGTGGGAGCTCTACTTACTCACAGGCCGAGCTTAAGGGTGATTATGCGAGGAAGCTTACCTCCAATCTTACCTTTGAGCAGAGCCTCTCGTACCAGCTCTCCCTGAAGGACGGAGACGATTACTTTATCCACTCAAGGACTACCTTTAAGGTTCCTTTCAGCAGGGAGCTCTCGCTGAACGTCTCCTACAGGGTGGATTACCAGAACCTCCTCCCCGACGACGCCCAATACCACACCGACAAGACCTTTTTAGTGGGGGTGAGCTATCGCTTCTGAGTCCCTTTTCCGGCTGGCCTCTCTTCTCCTTAAGGTCGGCTGTGGTAGAGAATTGATAACCTACGGGGAGGTAGCCCGAGAGCTGGGAATTCCTTCTCCCCGTTTGGTTTCTAAAGTTCTTCATCCGGTGTGCAAGCTCTTCTACTTCCGGTACGGCGTTCTCCCCGGCTCGGTCGTTGTCTTAAAGGCTACCGGCCGTCCCTCTTCAGGGTACTTTAAGTTTCTTAGGAATTTAGGAATAAATTTTACTAACGAGCCTTTAGAGATTTGGAAGGCTGAGCTTTTAAAGTTTTACTCGTTCTGTGAGGCCGGGTATGGGAATATTTCTCTTCCTCCTGATTTTTTTAGCCCTGATTATCCTCTTCACCCTTTCAAAGGGACGGCAGGAGAGAAAGGTTGAGGTGAGGGGCTTAGACGGGAGCTCCCTCATTTTCACAGATAGCGGCATAACCTACGCCGGCGGAACCGGAGTCAAGTTTTTCTCTGCCGATTCAATAAGGAAGTTCTCAATTGAGAGGGAAGGCGAGAGCTTTGTAGTAGTAATCTCCGACGGGAAAGAGGAGGTCAGAGTTCCCGTCTCCCCTCAGGAAGTTAAAAAGCTCTTTAGACAATCTTCCCCGAACACCTTAGAGCCGCTTTTTCCCTACCTTCCCGTTTTTACGGGAGTTGCCGCAGGCCTTCTGTTCGGCTCTCTCCTTTCCCACCCGGTAATTGTTGAGGCAAAAGAGCCCAAAGAGGAAGAAGAGATTTCCCCTCACGAGGAGGAATCAGTGAAGGAGTTTGATCTCGGAAACCCTCCGGAGGACGAGTTTGACTACTTTGACACGGGGGAGTGGTTTGACGACGACCAGCTTTAGCCTTAAAGATAGACTGAGGGAAGAGATAACAGAGCTCTACAAAGTTAAAAAGCCCGCCTCATACTTCCCCTTAGAGCTCAACCTGAGAGCTCCCAAGTTCTCCGAAAGGGAGGTCCGCTTCGTCCTCTCATACCCCGACCTCTACGAGGTGGGTTCCTCCCACATAGGCGGGAAAATTCTCTACCACCTCGTCAACTCAAGCGGGTTTGCCCTTATGCACAGGGCCTACCTTCCCCGCCCCGACATGCAGGCCTTCCTGAAAGAGAGGGGAATTCCCCTCTACACCTTAGAGGAGATGAAGCCCGTCAGGGAGTACGACCTTTGGGGGCTCTCCTTTTCCTCCGAGCTTACCTACACCAATGCGCTTAAACTCCTTGAGCTTGCAGGGGTTCCCCTCTTTTCCGAGGAGAGGGAAGGGTGGAAGTACCCGATTGTCTTTGCAGGTGGCCCCTGCGTTTACAACCCCGTTCCCCTTGCCCCCTTTGTTGACCTCTTCTCAATCGGCGACGGTGAGGAGACGCTTGTTGAAATCGGAGAGCTCTTCAGAGAGGTTAAGAGGGGCGGCGGAACGAGGGAGGATTTCCTGAAAGAGGTAAGGAGGGTAAGGGGAGTCTGGGTTCCCCGTTTCGGAAGGTATCCGGTTAAAAAGGCCGTCTTTACGGGCGTTCCAAAGGGCTACTATCACACCTCTCCCCCCGTTCCGACCGTTGAAACCGCTCAGGACAGAATTGCCGTTGAGGCCGCAAGGGGATGTTTGAGGGGTTGCCGCTTCTGTCAGGCGGGCTACATCTACAGGCCCTATAGGGAAAGGGACGAGAAGCTGGTAAGGAAGCTGGTTGAGGAGACCTATAAGAATACCGGCTACGAGGAGGCCTCCCTCTCGGCACTCTCCATCTCAGACCACAGCCGTTTTAATCGCTTGGTTCCCGAAGTTATGGAGCTGTGCTACAGGGAGATGATTTCCCTCTCCCTTCCCTCAATGAGGGTTAAGGGCTTCAACCCCGACCTGGCCTCCCAGATAATGCAGGTTAAAAAGACCGGTTTTACCCTTGCCCCCGAAGTCGGCTCCGATAGACTAAGGAGGGTAATAAACAAAGACTTAACCAACGAAGACCTCTTTAATGCCGTTGAAGGGCTCTTCAGCCGCGGCTGGAACAGGCTCAAGCTCTACTTTATGATTGGCCTTCCCTTTGAGGAGTGGAGCGACGTTAAGGCTCTCGTTGATATGCTCTGGCAGATTCACAAAATCGGAAAGAGGTATAGGGGAAGGAAGCACCTTGCGGCGGGAATCTCAATTTTCGTTCCCAAGCCCTTTACTCCCTTCCAGTGGGAGCCCTTTGCGCAAGAAGAAGAGGTAAGGGAGAAGATTTCCTTTATAAAGAGGAGAGCTCCCAAGAGCTTCACCCTCAGGTTCCACGACTACAGGCAGTCAACAATTGAGGCCGTCTTAACCAGAGGCGGAGAGGAAGTTGCAGGGCTCCTGTTTGAGGCCCACAGACAGGGTTGCCAGCTTGACGGCTGGGACGAGTACTTTAACTGGGAAGGCTGGCTCAGAGCCTTTGAGAGGAGCGGAGTTGACCTTGAGCGGGAGCTGGGGAGGAGAGATTTAGAGGAGGAGCTCCCCTGGGACTTTATTGAGGGGGTGGTTTCTAAGAAGTTCTTACTGAGGGAGCTTGTTAAGGCTAAAAAGGAGCTCTGGACTCCCGACTGCCGAATCGTCGGCTGCCACGCCTGCGGAGCCTGTACTCCGGAGGAAATTAAGAAGCTGAAGGAGTTTCCCATTCCCGAAAGGATTGAGTTTGAAGTTCCTCCCCGTCCCAAGAGGGAGTTTCCTCTGAAGAGGAAGGTTGCCCTGATTTTTGAGAAGAGGGGTTTTGCAAGATTCCTCTCCCTCTTAGACCTTACCAGAGCTTTTACGAGGACTTTAAGGAGGTTCGGAGCTCCCCTCAGGTACTCTCAGGGCTTTAACCCCCACCCGAAACTCAACATACTCTTCGGCCTTCCCGTAGGCGTTGAGGGGCTGGGGGAGGTTGTTGAGGTGGAGCTCAGCAGTGAGGAGTTTGACTTCGGGAAGTTTATTAAGGAGTCGGCCGGCTTCCTCCCGGAAGGTTTGAGGTTTAAAGGCTTTGTTGAGCTGGGGCTTAAGGAGAGCTTGGCAGAGAGAGTAAAGAGGCTAACCTACCTTATTAAGCCCAAGAGGGAGTTTAACTTAAGCGCACTAAAGGGGGAGAAAGCCCTTACGAGGAAAGGAAAGGAGGTTAACCTTAAAGAGTGGATTTTGGCCGCCGAAGAGGAGGGGAATAGGGTGAGGGTAGATGTTAGAGTTAAAGACGGAAAAAGCCTGAACGTTCAAGATATACTAAACATAATGGAGCTTGATTTGGGAAGTGCCGATGTTGTCAGGAAAGAGCTCTACCCCCTCTAAGCAGATTCTCATAAACGCCCTTACGAAAGAGGTAAGGATTGCCGTTCTTGAAGAAGGGCAGCTGACCGAGTTTTACGTTGAGAGGAAAGAGAAAAGGGGCGTAGTAGGGAACATCTATAAGGGTAAAGTCTCAAAAATCGTTCCGGCCGTTCAGGCCGCCTTCGTTGACATAGGCCTGCCGAAGAAGGCCTTTCTCTACGTTAAGGAGGCAATCAGCTTTCAGTTTGAGGATGAGGAGTTTGCCGTTGAGGGAGAGGAGCTGGAGCTCCCTCCCGTTGAGGAGGTTCTCTCTGAAGGGCAGGAGCTCCTTGTTCAGGTTATAAAAGAGCCGGTCGGAACGAAAGGTCCCAGAATCACCACTAACATAACAATCCCCGGCCACTACCTCGTGCTCCTTCCCACGATAAACAGGGTCGGCCTATCAAGGAGGATAACCAACGATGGGGAGAGGGAGAGGTTAAGGAAAATTGCTGAGGAGATAAAACCTCCCGACTACGGGATAATAGTCAGGACTGCCGCCGAGGGTGCAAGTAAAGAAGAGCTTGAAAGGGACTTAAACTACCTCATTAAGGTCTGGGAGGGCCTAAAGGAGAAGGCGGAAAAGAAACCTCCTCCCTCTCTTCTCTATCAAGACCTTGAGATAGTTCCCAAAACCCTGAGAGACCTTCTTACCGAAGAGGTAAGCGAGGTAATAATAGATTCCCTCGCCGAGTACGAGAGGGCTCTCTCCTTTGCAAAGGCCTTCATTCCAAAACTTGCCGGCAGGATAAAGCTCTACAAGGGAGAGATACCCCTCTTTGAGAAGTTTCAGATAGAGGAGGCCATAGAGAAGGCTTTAGCCCGTAAAGTTTACCTTCCCGGCGGCGGCTACATAGTGATAGACGAGACCGAGGCCTTGGTTTCAATTGACGTAAACAGCGGGAAGTTCAAAAAGAGCTCCTCAATTGAGGAGACCGCCCTTGAGATAAACCTGAAGGCAGCCAAAGAGATTGCCCGCCAGCTGAGGCTTAGGGACATCGGCGGGATAATAGTAATTGACTTTATTGACCTTAGAAACCCGGAAAACAAGCAGCTCCTCCTTGAAACTTTAGAGAGGGAGCTTAGTAAAGACAGGGCGAGGACGAAAATTGTCAGCATGTCCGACTTGGGTTTGGTTGAGATGACGAGAAAGAGGGTAAAGAAGAGCCTGGGTAAAACTCTGACTATGACCTGTCCCTACTGTGAGGGAAGGGGCAGGGTAAAGTCCCTTGAAACCGTCTCATTTGAGATTGAGAGGGAGCTCCTCAGAATCCTTAAGGCAAACTTTAAAAACACGACCGTAATAAGGGTTTACGCCAATCCCTCCGTCTGTGAAAAGCTGAAAAACGAGGAGAAGGAGATTCTTGACAGGATATCGGAGCTCTACTGTGTAGAGATAAAGATTATCCCCGTTGAGCACTACCACGTTGAGAAGTATTTAATCTCAAGAGGTTAGCCTGTGCTATATTAATGGCAGCTACAACTGACTTAGAGAGGAATTTGATGAAGAGAGTCCTATTGGGAATTGCCGTTCTTGTAGCCCTGGGCTCCTGTGAGAAAATCCCGAAAACCTCTCAGGAGCAGTACAGGAAGGGAATAGAGGCCGCCTCTCAGGAGGACTGGGGTAAGGCAGCCTTCCTCCTTGAGAAGGCTTTAAGCGGGGAGCTCTCTCCCAAAGAGCAAGAAATTGCAAAAATTGCCCTTGCAGACGCCTACTTTAACGACGGCGACTACGAGAACGCCGCATTAAACTATGAGGAGTTCTTGGAGCTCTACCCTGCATCCCCCCGTGCTAAAGACGCCCTCTTCAGGCTTGGAGTCTGCTACCTAAACTTAGTTAAAGGCCCCGAGTGGGACGTTACTTTTGCAGAGAAGGCCTATTCAATTTTTAACCGTTTTATCAAGCGCTACCCTAACGACCCGAGGGTAAAAAAGGCCAAGGAGTATAGGAAAATAGCCCGCAAAATCCTTGCAGAGCACCAGATTTACATAGCCGGAACTTACGATATGCTCAGGAAGTTTACCGCCTCAATCAAGCGCTACGAGAGGGTAAAGAGAAAGTACTCGGACGTTGAGAGCCCCGACAGGCTTAACTACCTTATCGGAAGGGCTTACTACTACACTCCCCTTCAGGCCAAAGATGAGATAGAGAGGTTAAAGAGAAGCCTTGAGAGGGGAAGGGAGAGGCTGAAATCAGATGACCCCGACGAGAGAAGAGTGGCCAAAAACAGAATAGAGCTTATAGAAAAGGACATAGAGAGGTGGAAAAAGGTGGCTAAGGAAAACAGACAGAAGGGCAGAGAAATTCTCTCTCAGGTCGCCAAGGAGTACCCCAACTCCCCTTACGGGGTTAGAGCCCTTGAGATACTCAACGGAGCAAAACACCTTGAAGTTGAACCTGTAATTAACCCCATTAAGCGCTCAATCTGGTGGAAGATTAAGGAAACCATTTAAAGGAGGAGGTAAAAGGTTGGACAGTCTTGAAAAAGTTAAACTTGCTTTAAAGAGTGCCCTTGACAAGAAGGCCGAAAACCCTGTGGTGATAGACCTTAGGGGGTTAAGCTCGCTGGCCGATTTCTTTTTAATTCTTACGGCCTCTTCCGATACCCACGCCAGAACCATTGCGGACGAGATAAAGAGGAAGTTTAAAGAGCAGGGAATTTTGCCGGTAAGCGTTGAGGGCTACGAAAACGCAAACTGGATTTTGATGGACTTCGGAGATGTGATAGTTCACGTCTTTAAGCCCGAGTTCAGGGAGCTCTACAACCTTGAGAGTTTGTGGCTTGACGCTCCCAAACTTGAGGTAGGCCAGCTACTTCCCGAAGAAGTTAAGAATGAAGCTTAGGGTTGTTGCGGTAGGGAAGATTGCTCCTCACTTTAAAGAGGCTCAGGAGCACTACTTTAAAAAGGTCAGGAACCTTGAGGTAATTGAGGTTAAAAAGGGGAAGAGCAGGGAAGAGGAGGGGGAAAGGCTCTTAAAAAAGGCAAAGGGCTTTATTGTTGCCCTTGACGAAAAGGGGAGGGAGGTGACTTCCAGAGAATTTGCGAAAATAGTTGAAAAGCACCCGACAATAACCTTCTTAATCGGCGGTGCCGACGGCCTTTCTGAGGAGGTTAAGGAGAAGGCCGATTTGCTCCTCTCCCTCTCAAAACTCACCCTTCAGCACGACGTTGCCCGTATAGTCTTACTTGAGCAGCTCTTTAGAGCTCAAGAGATAAACAGGGGAAGCCCCTACCATAGAGATTAAGGTTTTGGTTTGGTTATAATATTTGCGTTGTATTAAAATCAAAATTTTGGAGGGGATATCTGGCTCCGTAGGAAGAAGAGTTATTACTCTATTTGCTCTTTCTAACTTTTGGTTTCCATTTCAGAGGGTTTCTTATGAACCTTAAATATCTTGAATGGCTTGTTTTTGGGTTCTATGCAGTAGTCAGCCTTGCCGTTCCTTACGCTCTCTTTTACTTAATTCCCTTTAAGCTGAAGTTTTTTGAGGAGAAGAAGCCTTCTGGGTTTTGGGAGGAGCTCCCTTTTGTTGATAGGTTCTCTTTAGCTCTTCTTCTTTTTAATTTCCTTATTGGTACAGGTCTACTCTTTATTTCTTCTTTTCTCTACTGTTTCTTTAGCATAGAGGAACTCTATACATTGTTCAGGCGCCTGTCTCAAAATACTTCTCGTTTTTTTCCATTGAGACATCTATTTCATAACACTTCTTGTTTCTTTCTTGACCATATTGTTTACGGTTTTCTCTTCCTTATTTTTGGCTACTTTGCCCTTGGGCTCTTCCGCCGTGCGGGTTTTCTCTTCTCCTTTATCGTTTTTCTAATAGCCCTTGGGGGCTGGATTCTTATCGTTTCAGGCTTTTATGGGGGAGGATAGTCGTGGCGGTTATAGAAAAGAGTAAAGGTAGTAGCAGCTTCAGGTTTAACCGTTTCCTCTTCGCATTTGCCGTTTTGCTCATGGCATTGGGCGGGTGGATAGGCATCGCCTACTTTATTTCTTCTTTCTTTGAGCCCGACGTTATTGAGATTTTTAAGAGTTTACCCCAAAAAGACATTTACGCCCTTTTTCTGGTTCAGGCGGGCTACTTCTTCGTAGGCATTTTTATCCTCTACTTAATGGTGAGACGGGGAAAGCTGACCCCTTTAGAGGTTTTGATGGCTTTTCTGGTTAACCTTGCTCTCACAGGGCTTTTTATCTTTAAAGTTTTGTGAAGGGGGCAAAAAGCCCCCGGGTTTTAAATCCTGTCCTTAAGGAGGAGCCAGAGCCTCTTCTTTGCCTCTTCACTTATGTACTCGGGCTTGGTCTGGATTGCCCCGACCAGTGCGGTTTTGGCAGGTGAGTTCTCTATATCTTCGGGCTTAATGGTTTCAATAACCCTCTTTAACATCTTCTTTGCGTTCTCAACGTTCTTTGCCATAGTTGCAAGAACTTTTTCTACGTTGACCTCTTCTCCCTCTTTCCAGACGTCGTAGTCGGTTGCGAGGGCTACCGCCGAGTAGGGGATTTCTGCCTCCCTTGCGAGCTTTGCCTCGGGGATGTTTGTCATTCCGATTACGTCAACTCCCCAGCTCCTGTAGATTTTTGACTCTGCTTTCGTTGAGAACTGGGGTCCCTCAATGCAGATGTAAGTCCCCTCTTTGTGGACCGGAATTCCCTCTGCAACGCAGGCCTCGTAAACGACCTTGTTGAGGTAGGGGCAGGTCGGGGTGTCAAAGGGTATGTGGGCAACTATTCCGTTCCCGAAAAAAGTTGAAGGCCTGTTCTTTGTCCTGTCAAAGTACTGGGTGACTATTACGAAGTCTCCGGGCTTAATCTCCTCCTTCATTGAGCCTACGGCGCTAACAGAGATGATGCAGTCAACCCCGAGCATCTTAAAGCCGTAGATGTTTGCCCTGTAGGGGACTTCTGAAGGAAGGTAGACGTGCCCCCTGCCGTGGCGGGGAAGGAAGTAAACCTCTTTGTCTCCCAGTTTACCGCAGATGTAGGCGTCTGAGGGCTCCCCGAAGGGAGTTTCAAGCCTTATCTCCTTTACGTCGGTTAACCCTTCAATGTCGTAAAGGCCGCTTCCGCCTATTACTCCTATTTTCATCTTCTCCTCCCTACTTAAGCTTTACGATTGTTCCCATTCCCCAGACGTTTATTACTTTATCGCCGTCCTTGTCAGTTCCCTCCAAAATCTTGATTGTGATGTTCTTTACTCCGTCGGCCTGAAGTTGCCTTGCCTGCTCCTCAAGCATTGAGACCACTCTCATTACCGGATCAATGGGGAGCTCCCCGTTAAACCAGCTCTTTTGCTTTTGCTGAGCAAAGGCGTAGGCGATGTTTACGATTTCGTGGGGCTGATTTATCTCCCCGAACGATAGAACCATAGCTTCCTCCTTCGGATTTAATGTTTTTGGGCTTAAAGATTTTAACAGAAGGGGTTTGGTGTGATTGAACTAACCTTACCGGGAGGTTCTCTTGAAGTTTCTTGTCTTTTTCGTTTTTTTCCTACTTTTGGCAGGAGCTTTTCTCTATACCGTCTCAACCTACAACAGGTTTCAGCAGCTCAAAAACGGTGCAGAGGCCACCCTCAACCAAATAAGGGTTGCCCTTAAGAAGAGGCTTGACCTTTTAAACGAGCTCCTTGAAGCGGTTAAGAGCTACGGGAAGTTTGAGAAGGAGACCCTTGAGGAGATTGCCAGGTTAAGGAGTTCTGTTTTAAAGAGCTCCTCCCCAGCCGAAATAGGAAAGCTTGAGGCAGAAAGCAGGACCGTTTTAGGCAACCTCCTCCTTACCGTTGAGAGCTACCCCGAGCTTAAAACCTCCTCGCTGGTTAAGGAGCTTACTCAAGCGGCGAAGGAGGTTGAAGAGTAGATTGCCCGACACAGGTACACCTACAACGTAGTTCAGGAGTTTAACACCCTTGCCGACACCTTTCCCTCAAACCTGATAGCTTCTGCCTTCGGCTTTAAGAAGCTCTTCTACCTTGAGGTGGTGATTAAGGGCTCCCTTCCCCGGGAGCCTTACGAGAGGGAGCTCCTGTCTTTCCTTATGAAGACGATAAGAGGGTTTTCAAGCCTCTCTATATAAAGGAGATGGCACGGAGGTTGAGGTTAAACTCCGACATCACCGGCCTAAAGCTCCTTAAAGGGGAATAGAGAGCCTCCTTAACTACTCAAATCCCCTCCTTTCCGGCCGCTTTGTTAACAGGCGGGGAAGTGCCCTGATTAAACTCCTCGCCCTTTTCTCCTTCCTCTTTACCGGAGCCCTTATTCTCATCCTTCTCCTGTTCGGCAGGGTTCTCTTCTACACCTTTAACCTATACCCCTTATCATCTGGGGCTCACTTCAGCTCTGGCTACTCCGAGGTAAACAGCTTAATATCCTCCCTTTCCGGCGGATGTGGTGGAGGGAGCTCCTTCGGCGGGGGAGGAGGCTTCGGTGGGGGAGGAGCGGGGGGAAGGTAATCAGCCGCCGAACTTTTCCCTGTTTCTCCTGAGGATTTCAATGACCTCCTCGTCAGCCGTCTGGGAAAAGTCGTAGTAGAACTGCCCTACAGCACTGAACTCTATAGGGGCGTAGAGGACTACGAGCTCGTCAACCAGCTCCTTAAATTCGGGAACCTTATCTGCAGGCATTACCGGAACGGCAAGGATTATCCTGTTGGGTCTCTCCTTCTTCAGGGAGGCTATTGCGGCCTTTACCGTAAGTCCCGTTGCTATTCCGTCGTCAACCAGTATTACGTCCCTTCCCTCTTTGGGGATTTTCCCTAATCCCGACAGGTACTTTCTCCTCCTCCTCTCAATCTCGGCAATCTCCTCGGCAGCTTTCCTCCTTGTGTACTCTTCGGTTATCCCCAGTCTGGCGGCAAACTCGGGGGTTATCGTGGGGTTAAGGAGGATTGTTCCGTCCTCGGTTACCGCCCCTATTGCGAACTCTTCGTTGAAGGGAGCTCCGATTTTCCTCGGTATTACGAGGTCTATGGGAGCTCCCAGTGCCTCTGCTATCGGCTCAGCAACGACCACCCCTCCCCGGGGGATTGCAACGACAACCGGGTCAATCAGCTCCCCGTCAAACTTCTTTAATATTGCCTGAGCTAAGAGCTCCCCGGCCTCTCTCCTGTCCCTGAAGACCATTTTAACCTCTCAATTAACCTTTCAAAAATTTCTTCCCTACCTATTACTTTAATATTCCTGTACCCGTAAAAGCGGAAGACCAGCCTCACGTACTCGGCTCCCAGCTCCCCGTCAAGGCCGCTACAGCAGGGAACTACCCTCTTCTCGCCTCCACACTCTTTGGGAAGGGAGTTTAAGAAGTTGAGCTTGCTCCCTCTTTTTCCCCTCTTGTTTAACGGGTCTCTCCACTGCCTAACCATGTTGACTTTACACTCGTGGAGCTCTAAAACTCCCCTGCCGGAAAAGGCCACGTCAATTTCCTTCTCAGATAGCTTCCTCTTTCCCTTAAAAACCTTACACTGATTGCTCCTTCTGTACCTTCCCCTAAATGTAAAGGGTCCCAGTTTTGAAATCAGGATTTCAAGGAAGTCTCCCCTCCTCTTGTCGCACCCTCCTACGAAAAACTCCTTCAGAATAGTTAAGACCTTCTCCGCCTTGCTGTAGCTCAGAAGCCCCAGCTCTAAGATGTCCTTAACGGCTAAAAAGACCCTCTCGGCCTTTACCCTATCCGAATCTGTCGGCCTGAAGCTGTTGACCACCTCCAAAATCAGCCTGAAGGCCTCGGGGTTTTCCTTGACAAAGGTTATTAGCCTCTCAATCTCCTTACTCTCAATTGACGAGAGCCTTTTTCCCTTCCTGCAGCTACAGCTCAACCTTTACCTTCCTCAGTATGATTCCCGCCTTTAAAAGGTAGAGGGGAAGGAGCGTTAACAGCTCGCTCTTCCTCCTCTCCTCAACCTTCTTTACGGCGCTCTTCTTCCTCCTTGCAGAGGCCTCAACCTCTGTCGTGTTTACGAACCTGAAGTTTGCCACCTGAGTTTTTTTATTTATTACCGAGCCCGAAAGCTCAACCACTACCAAGAGGTGCTCTTTGTCCCTCTTCTCCACTTCGCTTGCCACTTTCAGGTAGAGCTCCCCCTCTCCGAGCTCCCCCTCAAAAGAAGGGTCAACGAAGAGCTCCTGAAGAATCCATCTTGAAGAGAGCTCAACCATACCTCTCCTCTATCAGGTTTACAAGTTTGTAAAGGTAGTCAATTGAGGAGGTAATCCAGACCTTATACTCAATCTCCCTTTCACTTCCCGAGCTTTCTGCCCAGTCAAGCCTCTGGAAGAGCCTGTAGAAGGCGTTGTATATTATCTTTCTTGCCTCTAATGGGTAAGAGTCAAACCTCTTAAACCGCTTCTTCATCTTCCTTATCCTCTTCCACCCCTTCCTCTTCATAACTTCCCTTAGGGCCCTGTTTGTCGTTCTCTCCAACGCAAAGCCATCAACAATTTCCTCAACCTTATCCTCAAAGAGCTGAAACTGTTGAGAGGGCTTAAGGAGGTAAAGGGGCGGAAAAGCTCTCCTCTCTTCTTTTACGACTACCATGCTAAAATTCTACCACTATGGACTACGAGATTTTCATATCCCGCAAGCCTGCCGACGGCAGGGAAATTAAAGAGATAAAAGGTCTTCCCGTAATAACCCCGATTCAGGTTCACGGAGCGGACGTCTTCTTTGTGGGAAGGAGAACGGCGAGAATTCCCCGGGCAGACAGTTTGATTACCGACAACAGAGAGCTCTGGATAGGGGTCTTAACTGCCGACTGTCTTCCTATTTTCCTCGTAGGTGAGGGGGCGGTCGGGGTTGTCCACGCCGGCTGGAGGGGGACTTTAAAGGGAATAACCTTTAACGCCGTCTCCTACATGGCAAGGTTTACGAGGGTAAAAAAGGCGATTCTCGGCGTTGGGATTTGCGGCAGTTGTTATGAGGTGGGCTACGACGTTAAAAAGCTCTTTAACAGGGAGTACGAGGCCTGCTTTAGGGAGCTGGGAGGGGGGAAGTACCTTTTTGACCTTAAGCTCGCAAACCGAATTCAGTTAAAGGCCGCCGGAGTTGAGGAGGTTGAGGACTTAAACCTCTGCCCCTCCTGTCAAAATGACCTTTACTACTCATACAGGAGGGAAAAGACCGAAAAGAGAACTCTATCTGCAATAAGGCTGCTGTAGTGGAAAGACTTCTTGTTCTTGCCCTTCACCTTAAAAGGGTTTTGGATTTTCAAAGTTCCGCTCCCTCAGGGAGAGGTACGGCTCCCTTGAGGAGGCCCTCAGGAGGAGAGCCCTTAACCTTGATGCGGAGCTCCCCCTTGCCCGGAAGGAGCTTGAGGAGGCGGAGAGGAGGGGCTTTAAGGTTATAACCGCCGTTGACGGCGACTACCCTCTTTCGCTCCTTTCGGCCCCGCAGCCTCCCCTTGCCCTTTACCTGTGGGGGAAGCTCCCTGAAGGGGGCTCTGTTGCCGTTGTGGGCTCAAGGAGGTGCTCTGACTACGGTAGGAGGGTTGCCTACCGGCTGGGAAGGTTTCTCTCAGAGAGGGGAATAATTGTTATCAGCGGCCTTGCGCTCGGGATTGACTCTGCTGCCCACAGGGGAGCCCTTGCGGGCGGAGGGAGGACCGTTGCGGTTTTGGGGAGCTCCCTTGACCGGATTTACCCCCCTTCAAATGCTTCCCTTGCCCATCGGATTGCTGAGGCCGGCGGAGGAGTACTATCCGAGTTTCCCCTCGGGACGGGGGCAAGGAAAGAGTACTTTCCGAGGAGGAACAGACTCATAAGCGCACTCTCCGACGCCGTTGTTGTAGTTGAGGCTAAGGAGAGAAGTGGTACTTTTATAACTGTGGACTACGCCCTTGATATGGGAAAGGAGGTCTTCGTAGTTCCCGGAAACATAGACTCCCCCTTCAGCCGGGGAACCAACAGGCTCTTAAAGGAGGGGGCAACTCCCCTCGTTGAATTTGAGGAGCTCTTAGAGTGTCTTCCCCTAAAAACAAAGGAGCTTAAAAGGAGAGAGCCTGAGGAGTACGGTGAGGTCTACAGCCTCCTTAAGGAGAGGCCTTTAAGTGCCGACGAGCTGGCTTGCGCCTTGGGTAAGGGGATAGGCTACGTTATCAGAGCCCTTTCCCGCCTTGAGATTTCGGGATTTGTTAAAAGAGAGGGTGTAAAGTGGGTAGCCCTTTAGACTTTCTCCTCTCCGAGCTCCGGGAAAGAGGGGCAATTCCCTTTGACCGGTTTGTTTACCTTTCCCTTTACCACCCCGAGTTCGGCTACTACACCGGGAAGAGGCTTTTAAACTCCCCCGGCGAGGACTTCTTTACGGCCCCGGAGCTCTCCCCCCTCTTCGGAAGAGTTGTTGCCTCATTCATAAAAAGGAAAATTGAGGAGCTCTCCCTCCCTCCGGTTATCGTTGAAGTCGGCGGAGGTAAGGGCTTTTTAGCAAAAGACCTGATTGAGTATTTAAACCCCCGGGAGTACTACTTCGTTGAGAGGAGGAAGCCTCCCTGGTGGCTCGGGGGAAAGGTTAAGTGGCTGAGGGGTTTAGAGGAACTCCCGGGCTCCCTTGAGGGGGTTGTAGTTTCAAACGAGCTCTTTGACGCCTTTCCCTTTAAGAGGATTCTAAAGATGGGCGGGGAGCTCTACGAGGTTTTCGTTGTGGAGCGGGAGGGGAGGCTGGCCGAGGAGCTCAGGCCTTTTAGGGGGGAGCTCCCCTGCGAGCCGGAGGAGGGGTGCGAATATCCCTTCTTTATCGGCTGGGAGGAGTTTTTTAGAGCTCTGGCGGGGAAGTTAAGGAGGGGGCTTTTTATAACCTTTGACTACGGTGGTAGTTGCCGTGAGGTTGCCTCTAAGAGGAGCTTCAGGGCTTACAGGGAGGGAAGGCTCGTTGATGACTACCTTGATGGAGTGGGGGAGACCGACTTAACCGCCGACGTTGACTTTACGAGGTTAAGAGGACTTCTCGCCGGGGCGGGTTTTGAGGAGGTTCTCTATAAACCCCAGAGCTCCTTTCTCCTTGAAAACGGAATTGAAAGGTTTGCCAGTCCGGCGGAGCTCCCCCAAGTTCTAACCCTCCTCGTTGACATGGGCAGGCGCTTTAAGGTCTTAGCGGGGCAGGTGGGATAGCCTGAAAGCTCCCCTTTCGGTAATCAAGCAGTCGTCCTCTATCCTTACTCCGCCGATTTCGGGTATGTAAACTCCCGGCTCAACGGTTATTACGTTGCCCTCTTTTAAAACCTCCTTGGAGCGCTGTGAGAGGGTAGGGGCTTCGTGGACTTCAACTCCTATTCCGTGGCCAAGGGAGTGGGTGAAGAACTTTCCGTAGCCCTTATCCTCAAGGAACTTCCTTACTTTAAGGTCAACTTCCCTGCAGCTTTTCCCGGCTGAGAGCTCTCTTACTCCGAGCTCTTGGGCTTCCAGTACGGCGTCGTAAATCCTTCTGGCTTCATTGCTTACGTTTCCTACTAAAAAGGTTCTCGTAATGTCAGAGACGTAGCCACCGTAAACCGTTCCGAAGTCAACTATCACTAAGTCTCCGTCTCTTATTTCCCTGTTTCCCGTTTCCCAGTGGGGAACTGCAGAGTTCCTCCCCGAGGCTACAATTGTAGGGAAAGCCTCCCCTTTTCCGCCCAATTTAAAGAAGGCCTCAATGAGGGCTCTCCTGAACTCAATCTCCGTAATTCCCGGCTTTAAGAGGTGTAGAACGCTCTTTAAACTGAGCTCCGCTATCTGAACCGCCCTCGTTATCAGGGAAATCTCTCTTTCGCTCTTAACGGCCCTTAACTCGTTTAGGAATCCCTCCGAGTCAATCAGGTAAAACTTATTTGAGAGCTCCTTGTAGGTCTTTGCCTTTAACCTGTAAGGGTCAACTATCAAGCTCTCTGCCTTCAGCTCTTTTAAGAGGGATGTAAACTCCTCCCATCCCTTCCAGAGGATTACCTTAAAATTCCTTACCTCCTTTGCCCTCTCAATATACCGGCCGTCGGTTATGAAGAAATTTCCTCCCTTTCCTACGAGGGCAATCCCGAAGGTTGAAGAGAGGCCGGTAAGGTAGAACCTTTCGGCCTCGTCAAAGGTTATGTAAAAGTCTCCTCCCAAACTCTCAACTTTTGTCGCTATCCTCTCAAGCCTTTCCAAGGAGAGCTCCTTAGAGAATGTACTTTGTAAGGTCTTCGTTCTCAATTACCCTGCTCAGCTTCTCCCTGACGTACTCCCTGTCTATTACGACCTTCTGTCCCTTCATTTCGGGGGCGTTGAAGGAGAGCTCCTCAAGTAGCTTCTCCATTACGGTGTGGAGGCGCCTTGCTCCGATGTTCTCGGCCTTGGTGTTCGCCTCCTCGGCAATCCTTGCAATCTCCTCAATCCCGTCGGGGGTAAACTCAATTTCAACCCCTTCTGTCTCAAGGAGTGCCTTATACTGCTTGGTCAGGGCATTTTTCGGCTCTGTCAATATCCTTACAAAGTCTTCCTTTGTAAGGGGTTTCAGCTCAACCCTTATGGGGAACCTTCCCTGGAGCTCGGGCAGTAGGTCGGAGGGCTTGGCTATGTGGAAGGCCCCTGCGGCAATAAAGAGAATGTGGTCTGTCCTTACGAGGCCGTACTTCGTTGAGACTTTGCTCCCCTCAACTATTGGGAGTAAGTCCCTCTGAACTCCCTCCCTTGATACATCCGGCCCCCTTCCTCCGCTCCTTGCAGCAACCTTGTCTATCTCGTCAATGAAGACTATTCCCTGATTTTCAACCCTGTCTATTGCCTCCCTTATTACTTCGTCCATGTCAATTAACTTCTGGGCCTCCTCCTGAGTGAGGTACCTAAGGGCTTCCTTTACTTTCATCTTCCTCAGTTTTTTGGGCTTAGGAAGGATTGACGAGAGCATCTCCTGAATGTTCTCTGCTCCGGCCCCGAGGCCTATAACGTTTATTCCCGGCCTCTCAACGGTTACTGCTATCTCCACAGTCTCCTCGTCAAGTTTCCCCTCTTTTAGAAGCTTCTTTACCCTGTTCCTCTCGTCCTTTACCCTGCTGAGCTCCCTTTCGGCCTGCGGCTCACTCTTTGGAGAGGGGAGAAAGACGTCAAAGAGGCTCTGGATTGACTGCTGGGGAGTTTTGGGCTCGGGAACCATGATTTCTGCAAGGCGTTCGTAGGCGAGCTCTCTTGCCCTCTCCTCAACCTCTTTTATTTTTTCCTCTTTAACCATATTTACGGCTATCTCAACCAAATCCCGTATTATTGATTCAACGTCCCTTCCTACATAACCCACTTCGGTAAACTTCGTTGCCTCAACCTTTATGAAGGGAGCTCTAACGAGCTTTGCAAGTCTTCTGGCTATCTCAGTCTTTCCCACTCCCGTTGGGCCAATCATTATTATGTTCTTGGGAGCTACCTCGTCCCTCATGTCTTCCGGGAGCCTCTGCCTCCTCCACCTGTTCCTGAGGGCTACCGCAACGGCCTTTTTGGCCTCCTTCTGACCGACTATGTACTTATCAAGCTCTGCAACGATTTCCTTGGGTGTGAGGAACTCTCTTTTCTCCTCTCTTTCCGGTTGCTCAGAGCTCCCGAACAGCTTTCTCAGCATATAACCTCCTACTCAAGTACTTCAACGGTAATGTTTGTGTTTGTATAAATGCAGATTTGACCGGCAATCTCAAGGGACTTTTTTGCAATCTCCTCGGGAGGGAGTTCCGTGTTCTCGTAAAGTGCCCTTGCCGCCGCCTGGGCGTAGGCTCCCCCCGAGCCTATTGCCATTACGGGAATGTCCGGCTCTATGACGTCTCCGTTTCCCGAAATAAGGAGGATTTTGGTTTTATCCGCCACTAAAAGCATCGCCTCAAGGCGCCTTAAAACCCTGTCTGTTCTCCAGTCCTTTGCAAGCTCAACTGCCGACTTTAAGAGGTTTCCTCCGTAGGTCTGGAGCTTATCCTCAAACCTCTCTAAGAGGGCAAAGGCGTCTGCAACCGAGCCTGCAAAACCGGCTAAAACCCTTCCTCCGTAGATTTTCCTTACCTTCCTTGCACCGTTCTTAAATACGGTGTTCCCCAAAGTTACCTGACCGTCTCCGGCCATTGCGACCCTGCCGTTTCGTAAAACGGCGCATATCGTCGTTCCGTGAAACTCCATCACTCCTCCACTACCGTTTGAGCCCTTCTCAGCTTTGCCCCTACATACTGTCCCAACACGGCAATCAGGATAAGTAGCGGGGCAAACTTCCACTCAATCCCCAATCCTATTCTCAGGGCAATGATAAAAGGAATCGGGAAGTGGACGTAGAGGAACCACATAGGGGAAAACTTCCTTACCCCTTCCCTAAGCCAGCCGAAAGGAACGTTCATTAAGAAGGTTGTTACTATTACAAGTAAAAGAGTTTCCACTTTAAACCTCCTGGAGGGGATGGTAGATAATTTAGTTATTCCTAACTGAAGGTGCAAAAGAGGGGAGATTTCCCTATTGTGCGGGAACAGTTGGTGCCCGGGGCGGGAATCGAACCCGCACGGCCTTGCGGCCCCGGGATTTTAAGTCCCGTGCGTCTGCCAATTCCGCCACCCGGGCTTTTGGGGAGTTTTTTCCGGAGGGAATAAAAAAGTGGTGCCGAGGGGCGGAATCGAACCGCCGACACGGGGATTTTCAGTCCCCTGCTCTACCAACTGAGCTACCTCGGCACGCTACAGGAAATATAGGGAAAGGAGGGGATGTTGTCAAGGGAGCTCCCCTCCCCAAAACTACTTCTCCTTACTTGAGCTCAGGAGCTTTTTAAGGAGCTCCGCCGCAGCCTCTTTACCTCCTAAGCCAAAGGCAAGGGCAAATGCGAGCCCTACTCCGAGTGAAACCGAAAAGACGACAATCTCAATTATCTCGGGAGAGACTCCTACGTAGGGCAGAGCGATGAAAATTGAGGCGATAATGAAGGCGTACTTGACGCCCTTTCCTATTGCCTCGTTTTCGGTTCTCTTCTCAAAGAGGTTGCCCAGGTATGCTCCTGCGAAGATGATTACTGCCGCAACTACCAGTTTAAAGGCTATTACTGTAAACTGATAGGTAAGCTGGTAGAGAGCTTCTGCCTCAAGGTAGTGGAAAGCCTGAGAGAGGCCGAGGAGAACGGCAAAGGTCAGGATTAAGTACCTAATCAGCTCCTCAAACTTGAGCTTATCGGAGGAGATTCCGATTTCCTTCGCAAGCTCGTCAATGTTGAGCTCGTCAACGATTTTTGCCGTAATTCCGGCCACCACCTTACCTACGAAGAAGATGATTCCGAAGACGACAACCGCCGCAACGATTCTGGGAATTGCGTTTAAAATCATCGTGAGCATTGAGATTGCAGGCTCGGTAATCGCCTCAATTTGAAGGGCGTTGAGGGCTGCTATTGCGACGAAGAGGATAATGAGGAGGTAAACGATGTTTCCTATTGCTCCTCCCAAGTCCTCAATTCCGTACTTCTTGCCCAGCTCCTCAATCTGGAAGGTTTCAAGGAGGGAATCAACAAATTCCCTTGCTACCTTTGCAAAGAAGGTTCCGACAATAAGGATTACAGCTGCTCCTATCAGGTTAGGCAGGTAGCCTGCAACTTTGTTGAGAAGGTCTATGAAGGGCTCGGTAACATACTTGAGGCCGATTACTTCAAGGACTGCAACTGTAGTTACCAGGATTACGAAGTAGTAAGTCAGTCTCCCTGCACTTTGGGGAAGGCCTTCGTGTTTTTTGAGGGCGTCAATGCTACCGACTATCCTTTCAACAACGTTCTTTCCGACCACTGCCAGCACCCAGCCTATTACTGCTATTACTACTGCTTTTACTGCTATTACTGCGTACTGGGTCAAGACGGCGGTTGAGAGCTCCATCTTCCACCTCCCATCTTTTTTATGATTTTGGCCAATTTAAATATTATACTCTTTGACTTAAAAAGCCATCGCTAATAGATTGTTATGGGCAAAACAGCTCTGAGGGGTCGTTTATGGGAAAGAAGCTCCTGATAGTGGAGTCTCCGGCAAAGGCCAAGACGATACAGAAGTACTTGGGGAAAGACTTTATAGTCAAAGCTTCAATGGGGCACGTTGTTGACCTGCCCGAAAACGAGTTCGGCGTTGACATTGAGAAGGACTTTAAACCCAAGTACACAGTTATTAAAGGTAAAAGTAGAGTTTTAAAGGAGATTAAGGAGGCCGCAAAGAAGAGCGACGAGGTCTACCTTGCAACCGACCCCGATAGGGAAGGTGAGGCTATAAGCTGGCACATAGCAAACGCCTTAAAGAGGATAAAGAAAGAAGGAATCTACAGGGTAAGGTTTAACGAGATTACGAAGAAGGCAATAGCAGAGGCGGTTAAAAATCCCGATAAGATTGATGAAAACAAGGTCTACGCCCAGCAGGCAAGGAGAATCCTTGACAGGATAGTTGGCTACACGATTTCCCCGCTTTTATCAAGGAAGTTTAAGAGAGCTCTCTCTGCCGGAAGGGTTCAGTCTGTTGCCCTCAGGCTTATCTGCGACAGGGAAGAGGAGATAAGGAACTTCGTTAAGAGGGAGTACTGGACCGTTGAGGCAACTTTTATTAAAGACTCTCAAGAGTTCGGGGCAAAAGCTGTTGCCGTTGACGGTAAGAAGCTGGGGAAGTTTGACATTCCGAGCAGAGAAAAAGCCGACGAGATGGTAAGGAGGGTTTCGGGAAAGCCCTTTAAAGTGGTTAAAGTTGAGAGGAAAGAGAGGAGGAGAAAGCCTCCGGCCCCCTTCATAACCTCAACCCTTCAGCAGGAGGCCTCAAAGAGGTTCGGCTTCCCGGCAAAACTTACGATGCAGATTGCCCAGCAGCTCTACGAGGGTATTGACCTCGGAAGTGAGAGGGTGGGTCTAATTACCTATATGAGAACCGACTCTACGAGGGTTTCGGACGAGGCGATAAAAGAGGTAAGGGAGTTTATTGCCCGGGAGCTGGGAAAGGAGAGCTTACCGGCAAGGCCGAGGAGTTACGAGGGGAAAGCCCCGAAAAGCGCTCAGGATGCCCACGAGGCAATAAGGCCTACTTCTGTCTTTAGAACTCCCGAGAGCGTAAAGAAGTACCTAACCCCCGAGCAGTACAAACTCTACGACCTAATCTGGAGGAGGTTCGTCGCCTCCCAGACGAAGGACGCCGTCTTTAACACCGTTTCTGCCGACGTAGAGGCAGGAGGAGTGACCTTCAGGGCTACCGGCTCAACTTTAAAGGAGGAGGGCTTTTTAAAGGTCTATCCCGTTGAGTTTGAGGAGAAGCTCCTTCCCGACTTAAAAGAGGGTGAGGAGGTTGAGGCAAAAGAGGTTAAGGGAGTTCAGCACTTTACCGAACCTCCGCCCCGCTACACAGAGGGAACCCTCGTTAAAGCCCTTGAGGAGGAAGGGGTCGGCAGGCCTTCAACCTATGCAACGATTATCTCAAACATAATCCAGAGGGGCTACGTTGAGAAGGAAAAGCAGAGGTTAAAACCGACAGAGCTGGGGGAGTTTATAAACTCCCTCTTAAAGAAACTTTTTCCAAAAATCGTTGACGTTAAGTTCACCGCCTCAGTTGAGGAGGAGCTTGACAAGATTGAAGAGGGAAGGAAGGACTGGAGGGAGCTCCTAAAGGAGTTCTACTTCGGCGAGTTTAAGGAGCTCCTTGAGAAGGCAGAGAAGGAGCTCAAGGGAATGAAGGGGGAGGAGGTCGGAAGGAGCTGTCCGGAGTGCGGAGCTCCTCTCTTAAAGGTCCACGGCCGCTACGGAACCTTTATCGCCTGCTCCGACTACCCCAAGTGTAAGTACAAGGAGAGTTTAAAGGAAGATGAGAAGGTAGGCAGGAAGTGTCCCGAGTGCGGCGGGGAGCTCCTTATAAAGAGGGGAAAGTTCGGCCGCTTTATTGCCTGCTCCAACTACCCCGAGTGTAAGTACACCGAGCCCTTAACCTTCGGTAAGTGTCCCAAGTGCGGCCAAGGTGATATAGTAGAGAGGAGGAGTAAGAAAGGAAAGCTCTTTTACGGGTGCAGTCGCTACCCCGACTGCGATTACGTTTCAAGTAAACCCCCTAAGGGAGAGCAGAGGTGAAAGTAGCGGTCGTCTCCGACACCCACGACAACCTCCCTAAGGTCAGGGAGTTCATAGAGAGGGTTAATTCTGAAGGGGTTGAGCTCGTAATCCACTGCGGCGACTTCGTTTCTCCCTTTACCGTAAAGCTGCTCCTTTCGGAGCTCAAGTGCGACTTTATCGGCGTTTTCGGGAACAACGACGGCGAAATTGCCGGCCTCTTAAAGGTTTCCGGCGGGGTTATAGAGAAGCCTCCCGTCGCCAAGGTTATAGACGGCCAGAGGGTTGCCGTAATGCACGAGCCCCTTTTTGTTGAGAGTCTTGCAAAGTCGGGAGACTTTGACTTTATCCTCTACGGTCACACCCATCAGGTAGATAAGAGGGTTATTAACGGGTGTCAGGTTGTTAACCCGGGGGAGCTCTCGGGATACCTGACTGGTAGGAGCTCTTTTGCTATACTGGACACTGCTCAGCTTACTGTGGAGATAGTGTGGCTATGAGTCCGGTTAGGGTTATTGAGAAGCTTCTTGTTAGAGAGTGTGTTACTCGTGAGGAGAGCTCCGGCTACGATACCTGTATAGTCTGCTCCTCAAGTGTCGTCTGGAGGATTTCCTCCCTTTTTCCCGAGAGCTACATAGTCTCAAACGGGGCGGCTCAGGTTTTTCCCAACCTTGCAACAGTCTACTACGCAGTTAAAGAGCTTAAAGTTCCCCTCATTGCCATAGTAGGCTCAACGGCCACACCCCTTGAGTGCTTTATAGAGATGAACCTTCAGAGCGCAGAGTTTGAGTTTAAGCTCCTTAAGAAGACCTACGAGGAGAATGCCGAAATCCTCCTTACGATGTACGAGGATAAGGGCCTCTTTAACGCCGCCCTTATGGAGCTTAACATAGACGCCCAGATAGAGAAGCTCCTCTCTCTCTCTGAGATTACGGAACTTATCCAAAAGGGAGAGCTTGCAGTCTGCGGCCTTATCCTTGATGAGGCCTTAATTTACGGGGATAAGCCGAGTTTTTACCTAATTAACTTTAACGGTATAAGAGACCCGGACGAGATAAGAAACCACGACCTCCTTTCCGAAATTCCGGAGGCCGTGAGGAAGACGAAAGTCAAGAGAGTTCACATTCAGTTTTAACTACTTCGGCCGGCCTGCCGTAAACTCTTTAAGCTCGGCAGAGTTGTTGTCGGGTTGGGGTCAACGGCCTTTGTGACATCCTCCCCCGACTAAAGTCGGTGGCTTCCCGCTTCATCGTGGGAAAAACCCCACTCCACGGGCTTAACCTCCCCGCAGTCCACGGGTAGGGTTTTTAGGAGTTTTCCTTCTCCTTTAAGCTTCTCTA